>Ga0181555_1003330_pt1 | contig 12850 bp, 6 predicted proteins | sample 011ome_15_FD_145601 | JGI IMG/M metagenome (GOLD analysis project Ga0181555, IMG submission 145601) | Coastal salt marsh microbial communities from the Groves Creek Marsh, Skidaway Island, Georgia - 011504AT metaG (spades assembly) | ecosystem: Environmental > Aquatic > Marine > Intertidal zone >...
AAACGAATCACACAACAAAGGAATTTGAGAGAAGTTTTGCGCAGAAGTTTTGTTTACTATATAGTATACACTTTGCGTTTGTTTGTTTTCTCTCATCACAGAAGAAGAAGAAGAAGAAGAAGAAGACAAATGGAGGAGTTCAACGACCCGCGCTTCGATCCGATTCATTACGTGAACGTCGCGGCGCGACAGTGTTTTAACAACGATGAGAAGAAGAAGCACCTTCAACATCACGCGAACGACATCACCGACGAAAACGTGGAATTGGAACGACTCTTATCGGAGCTGGAAATGCGCTTGCAACTTCTCGGGGAGGACATTTCGTTACAACTGGAACGCGAATCGCAACTCGGGGTGAAACGAATTCCAACCGCGATTGGTGAGATTGAAGTTTTAGAGGAGAACGTGGAGAGTTTGACGAATACGGTGAAGAATATTTCGCGATCGTTGGACGAGACGGAGTTTCCGTCGAAACAAAGCATCGAGCGGTTGAGGAAAATCGACGAGGTGAAATCGAGGATGGAAAGAGCGAGAGATACGCTGAGCGAGGCAGCAGGGTTGGCAGAGTTGATGCATTCGGTGGATTCGGTGTTTAATGGGGAGAACGTGAGCAACATGGCGGATGCGTTGGTGAGGATGAAGCGAGGGTTGGCGATCGTCGGCGACGTGCCGGAATTCGCAGACGGGAGAGATAGGATCGCTGTTTTGGAGAGTCGGTTAGAGAGCGCGGCGAGGCCGGCTTTGTTGCGAGCTTTGGAGATGGATAAAGGGGTGAATATGAGCAGTAGTACTACTATGGTGAGCAGCAGCGGGAGTCGAGATTCGATCAAGTTTGCTCGAGACGCCCGGGACGCGTTGAGGAGCATCGGGAAGAACGAGAGTATCGAAGGCGCGTACGCCGAGGCGAGAGTGGTCTCGCCAGCCATGGAGTTTTGGGTCGCGTTCGAAGAGAAGACCTATAACGATGGGTTGATGATGAATGAAAACAGTCCGCCGAACGATACTAATAGTAATAACGACAAGAAAACGGACGAAGACGCCGCGAACGAGGCTTTCGCAAATTTTCTGCCACAATTTTACGATTTTGTCATCAGCTTAATCGAAAAAGAGGTGAATTGGACAAAAAGTACGTTCCCGGAGGATGTGGCGACGTTAGTTTCGGCAGGTGTGGCGAGTTTACACCGCGCGATTGCGAAGAAAATGCAAAAGCGATTGGATACGTTGTGTTATGGAAGCTATTACGGAGACGGAGCGAATAGTAATACGAACTTTAGTAGTAATAGTACGAATAACAACAACGACGGCGAGAATAACGCGGATATAGGCGCGGATTTAGAGAACATGATGCGATGTAGAATAGCGACGACGCGATATGCCACGCGTTTGTGCGGGGCTTTAGAGCCGTGCGTGCGTAAAATGGTGACTGCTGCGATGAAAGAAACTGCGAGCGGAGAAGACGACGGCACTACAAACGCGCTGGACGAATCCTACTTGATGTCTTCTTCTGACGATGAGGACGATGATTTCAGAAATCGGTTTACGAGCGATGTGGATGCCGCGAACGATGCGAATACAGATGGTACCAGCGCGAAAGGCGACGGTAGTAACTTCGCCAACAACAAAAAGTCAAAGAAGCGCGAGAAAGTCGCCGCGGCGGTTCAAAAGTTTACCGAAGCTTTATCGACCGTTTTCATTCCGTTCGTAAAGTCTGAAAAAGTCTTTCCTAAACTCGAATCGATCAAGTTGCGAGAGGAGATTGTTTCGTTGGCGACTTCGACGGTGGACGCGGATGATTTCGACGGCGACTTTTTAGCCTTTTCCGCCGCCATCGAGAAGACGTGTAAAAGCGCCTCTAAAAGTGCGATGAAAAGTTTTGTCAGTTGCAAAGAATATTCGAGCGGTTTAGAAACTGTCGCTGCGGTGAAATCCATCGATGATTCGTTGACTCGATTCGTGAAAGCGTTGGAGGGGAGATTGAAAGCGGTGCGCATCGCCATCGGTTTAGATAAGAACATCGGCGGCGCGAGTAGTAGCAGCAATAAAAACCCGGAAGATTTCATCGACGCGAGTTTGAGTTTGTTGCGAGCGACGAAATCGGTACCGCAAACGTTTGCTGATCTCGACGCGCGCGCGTCTGCCACTTTGAAGCAAATCGCGAACGAAAGCAGTTTCGCGAATAGTGGCGGCGCGACATCCGACGTGGACTTACTTCGTGCGATTGGTGGTAAGAAGCACGTGGACATTGTTTTCTCGACGCAATCGCGACTCGATGCCGGGCGTTCACGAACGCTTGCGATTTATTTGGAACCGTACGCGGAATCTACGTCCGCGTCTTCGTTTTCCAGGAATAACAGCAAAAATAACGACAAGTCTGGCATCCTCGCCTCGGCGCATTCGGTGTTCCCGAGAACCGCGGACGCGGCTGTGCAGTTTAGAGACGCGTGCGAACGTCTCGTTCGCGATTGCTTGTTACATCGCGTGCGCCGTGAACTCGAGAACATCGAAAACGAACAAATTTGGACGAAAATGGCGGCGCAAACCGCGCACGATTTACCAACGTTTTCAGCGTACCCGCAAGAGAAGGCGACAAATTCTGGCGAGTACCTCTTGTCGTTGCCGACGCGTCTTGAAGCGCTCGTGAACGTCGTTGGCGATGACGTTGGCTCCGCCGCGTCAGCATCTGCCGGCATTTTCGGTAACGATGACGAAGACGAGGATTTAGCTTCGATTTGGATGGAGCGCGTAGCGGAAGCTTCGGCAACCATCTTTCTCGAGCGCGTGAAAAGTATTCGCCGCTTATCCGAACCTGGCGCCGCGCAATTAGCCGCCGACCTCGAATACTTTTCAAACGTCGTCACGGCGTTGACCTCTCGTCCTCAAAGAGGTTTGCTCGCGTATATGCAATGCGCCAGCGTCGACGCGGACGACTACGCTCGATTTGCCAGAGAAACCGTAGAGCAACAACAGCAGCAACAATCCACGGAGAATGCGGACTCCTCGCCGGAGGCGTTCATCGATCACCGCATCGTCAAACAAGTCGCAGCGATGCGTGGTATAGCTTTATAATAATAATAATAATGTACTATGTGATAGTTTTTTACGTGGTACTTACTGGTAGTAGTAAACAAACAGAATAAAAGTCTCTCTCTTTTTTCTCTTCTTCTTCAAACTGGATGCGTCTGTTCGGAACGTCGCGCGCTCGGCCCGATGTGATGTTCCGACGCGTGTTTCATGTTCTTTTGCGAGTAACCTCTAACGATGCAAAAGTTTTCTTTTTGAATTTTCTGATACGCTTCTCTGGTAATTCTTTTTCCCAGTGGCAATATCGCCACCGTTGCGATCGATTTCGCGAGAAACTTTGCGAGCGCTTTCGTTTCTTTCTTCAGGCACTGCGCGTCGCTCACTTTAATCTTCTCGTCAATCTTCTCGTCGAAAAGTTTCATAAAGACAGATCGCGACACATTTGTCGACAAAATAAGTCTCTTCGCATCGACGACGTTGGCGCCGACGCCTGGAATCGCCACGCCGAGTTTATTCTTCGAACCGAAATGGTGTTTTTCTCGGGCGACTCTTCCTCCACCTCCTTCTTCTTCCTCTTCGTCCTCGTCCAAAAGATACAGCGCGTATTTCGGCACCAACCTTCCTCGCTTCTTCCCGGCCAAAAAGTACGCCTCCACCTCGCGCACCTGCTCTTCGCTCAGAGGACAACTCGATTCCACCACGTTCCATCCCGGATTCGAGTTTTTCTCCTCCCACGCTTTGATCGAGTCTTTCGCTTCCTCCTCTTCCTCTTCCACTTCTCCTTCTCTCTTCTTCTTCTCTTCTTTCCCTTCAATTATCGTCACGTTCTTCTCCGCGAACGATCGATCGCTTATGCCTCCTCCTTTTTTATGCTTCTTTTTGTTGTCCGACTTTGTGTTCAGTCGTTCTCGTTGTTGCTGCTTTTGCGGCGGCTTCATTCTTCTTTTCAAACGTTTGTTTTTTGTATCTCTTCTGTCGTATTTTTTGCTCCTCTTCTTGGAAAAAAGAAGCACAAAAGGGAGTCTCTCTTTTCTCAAAACTCTTCGAATAACGAACGAACGAAGAAGCTCACAGAAGAAAAAGAGAGCGAAATTTTAACAGAGAGAGATATGAAGCTGAGAACCAGAGACGACGAGAGCGTCTTCGTTCTTCTTTTACGAGTGGTAAGTAGTATTTTTTGCCCTCTCTTTGTTTCCGGGGGCGGATGCTGCCGCTGCGGTGTCGTATTTTTTGCTTTTAATTCATCGTTTGAAAATTTTTCTTTTCAAAGGCACACTTATTGGAAAATCAATATAAGTATATAGAATACGCAGGCGCGTTTTCTCTCTCTCGAACTCTCTCTCTCTCGAAAAGAACCGCAACGAGATCGTCACTCTTCGAAGAGCTAAAGGAGGCTGATTTATTTCACTCGGGAGAAAAAAGGAGAATAAAAAGAAGAGAGAGAGATATACCTTTAAAGCCGCGCAAAGTTCGGAAGGCAACCTCAAATTCAGTCGTCTTTGGGTAACGAACTCCTTCATCATACACCGAAGAGATGGTGACACCCGATGAGGACGATAATAATAACAACAACGACGAGAAGGAGAAGGAGAAAGAAACCGCGATGATGATGATGGGGGGTCGGACGTTATCACTAATCACGGAAGAGGACATGCTTTTGGAGTTTGAACAGATGCAAAAGAAAATGAACTTGTCCAAGAAGAAGAATTTAACGATTCGAGTGGAGCCGCGCGACGGCTCGATCGGAGACGGGAAGAACGATAAGAAAAACGCTTCGAATACTAAAGACGGGAACGATAGTCACCGAAGCAGTAGCTCGAACAACGAGGACGAGGACGAGGCGTACGGCTCGCCGACTGATCTCGAGAATACGGTTCATTTAACCGATAAGTTTCTCACCGACCGGTCAACGAGGAGCGGCGAAACGACGCGCGTTCGATTTAGCGAAGACGCGTCGAGTCGAGGGACGACGTTCGCGGCTGCGTCGCAGAAAGGCCTCGGAAGGAAAGAAAGAGAGGACACGTTCTCGGTGTCTATTTTTGACGCCGGGAAGTTGAACGGCATGTTAGGAAGGCGTTTTGGTGATGTAGGAGGAACAGTAGGCGCGATAGTAGGTAGCAAGAATCATAACAGGAATGAAAATAATAACGTTAGAGTCGGGAACGAAACGTTTCGTTCGTTGGGGGATGTAAAAGTCGTCGAGAAGCGGCGGATTGGGATGTTCTCTGTGATTGACGGTCACGGTGGCGCCGGAGCAGCCGCGCATTGCGCGGCGTCGTTACACGAGATGATATTCGAACAGCTTTCCGATAGGTGCGAGCAAATGGCAGAAGCGACGGAAAAGGCCAGAGATAAGTTGATGAAGATGAAGCGCGTTAAAGTAAACACGAGTCGGTCGTCATCTTCTGAGGATATGAGCAGTTTGAGTTGTAAGATGAGCGCGGATGAGGGAGAAGAGGTCAACGTCAAAACAAGAGAAGAGGATGGAGAAGGAGAGAGCGGGTTCGACGAATTGGTGAAAGAAGCCATTGTAGCCGGGTTCAAACGATGCGATGAAGATTTTTTGAGCCGAAATAAGCGCGACTCTTCTGGCGCGTGCGTGGCCATGGCGTTAATTTGGGATGACGCCGTGTGGATCGCGCACCTCGGAGATTGTAAGATCATCGCGGCGGATTTCTGCGCATCGAAACCTTTGGAACTACTGACCGAGACATTAACTACAGATCATATCGCATCGAATACAAGCGAAGCTAATGCGGTGATTACGCGAGGCGGATTTATAAGGGCTGCTGCGAATGCTGCGAATGATTATGACACGAAAGGGAGAGAGAGCGCCTGCAATTTATTCAACACCTATTTTCTCTCCTCGTGCGGCGGAGTGCTTGGGAGAGGAAAGAATGCCGCCGCTACTCGTGCTTCGAATATTTCTGGTTGTACAAACACAGAGAACGATAAAAAATTTGTGTGCTCGAGGGGTGGCTGCGATTCGATCGCACGAGTCAACGGCGAGCTCGCAATAACGAGATCCATTGGGGATCGCAGTTGTAAGCCGCACGTTTCTTGCGAACCCGATGTTCGAAAGACTCGATTCAAGAGAAGAGAGAAACGAGACGATCAGATCTTTCCGAGTAAAAATAGTAGTAACAATAATAATAGTAAGGGCAAAGAATCATTCTTGCTCTTGAGCACAGACGGTACGTTCGGATGCGGCAGAGTGAAAGATCGAGACGCGGCGGAGGTGGTGGCGAACGCCCTTCTGATTGAATCGTATCAGCAACACTCTCCGAGTGCATCGTCGTCCTCGTGGGGACAGCGCGCGAGACGGGCGTGCGCTGAAGTCATATCGCACGTTAAAAAGAAAGGCGGGAAGGATGATGCGACGGTAATTCTGATCGACATAGAAAGCGCGTTCAATAAATAAGAAGTGCGAGACAATTGGAAAAATGGGAAGTTTGCCTGATTATTTTCGCATTTTGTTTATTATTACATTCTTCTCTTTTCTCCTTAAAAAACCAAGTGCTTCTTCTTCCATTTCTCCTCTCTTATATTTCTTTTTGCTGCTAAGTGTAGTGATTCGTATTATTGCTTTATTAATAATGGGTTGTTTGGTGGAGGTGGTGGTGGTAGTTGGGAATTAGATGACGGTGCCGTCAGGAATCGTCGCATCCTTTTCGATAACAATGATGTAATCCTTGATGACCCAGCCCGCATCCTTACCCGTCTCTACGTCTGTCTCAACGTTATTCTTGTTCGTGATGGAGCAGTTGGCACCGATTCTCGCGTTTTTGTCGACGATGGCGTTCTTAATCGTAGAACCCGGTCCGACGCCCAACGGCATGAAGCAGTCGTCCTTGGAAGCGCAAACCGCTTTGTTCTCATAAAAGTCAGCACCCATCAACAACGTGTCCTCGATAACGCAACCTTCGGAGATGTGCGATCGTAATCCAACCATAGCATTCTTAATCGTAGACTTTTCGATGAAGCAACCATCACCGATGGTCGATTGGGTGACGGCGCTGTCCAAAATTTTTGTCGGGGGCAAAAATCGAGACGAAGTGTAAATCGGCGCCTTAGCTTCGTAGAAAGAAAACTGCGGATTTTCCTTGTTGCATTGCAAGTTGGCGTTGTAGAAGGCTTTGATGGTTCCAATGTCTTCCCAGTACCCATCGTACAAAAAGGCTTGGACGTGCATGCCCATGTCCTTCGCGTGCGGGATGATTTCACCGCCAAAGTCGTTTTGTTCTTTGCAGTGTTTCATCAACAAATCTTCCATAGCCTTGGCGGAGAAGACGTAGATACCCATGGAGGCGATGTACGGCATTTCTTTCGCTTTTTCCGCGTCCAAACCTAAGACGGTCGTGTCTACAGCCATCGCCTTCAACGCGTCGCCCTTCGGCTTCTCCGCAAAGTCAATAATTCTACCAGTACCGTCGATTTTCATCAAACCAAACGCTTCCGCTCTTTCTTCATCCATCGGCACCGCCGATACCGTGATATCTGCGCCAACTTCTCTGTGCTTCATAATAAACGGCTTATAGTCCATTCTATACAAGTGATCGCCGGACAAAATGAGATATTCGTCGCACTTGGAGGAGTTGAAGAGCCACGTGTACTGTCTGACGGCGTCCGCGGTACCTTGAAACCAAGTCTTGTTCGTCGGCGACTGTTGAGCGGCCAAAACTTCGACGAAGCCCGTCTTCGTGTACGAGCCAATGTTTGCGTTGTAAGCTTGCGCCAAGTGTCTGTTCAAAGATGCCGAGTTAAATTGCGTCAAGCAGTAAATCTTGTTGATGTCGCTGTTGATGCAGTTGGACACCGGGATATCAATCAAACGGTAGTTCGCACCCAACGGAACGGCCGGCTTCGCTCTTTTCTTCGTCAACGGGTACAAACGAGAACCCGCGCCGCCACCTAAGATGATAGAGAGGACGTTTTCCATGTTGTCCGAAACGACGCGCGCACCCGTCGCCGCCGTCGTCGTCGGCGGTTCCGCGACAGCCTTGTTGCGGATGATGGTGCATTTCTTTTGCGCAGACTGAGGTTATCATAAAAGTGAATAATAGAATAATAGGAATCAATGTTAGCGATCCGACCCAAAACGAATCATCGACAAAAGCGACGATGGGGTCTCTCATCTTCTCGTCAAACGCGTCAAACGCTGCCGCGTTCGGAAAAGAAAAGAAAAGAAAACGTATATGTTTGCGCTCTCCGAGAGAAACGAGCGAGATATCTAATCCAAAAGAAGAACAAAAATCACTCACCGAACGCTTCTTCGATTGCGCGACGCGCTGGCCACTCATCGACCCTTTCGCTGTTACGAGAGAAAACAATTCTGTCAGCACAAATATCCAAATCATAAAAGGAACGAAAATTCGTCTCGCGTTTGCGTTCGCTTCACGCGCGCGCCGTCGCGTTTACGACGAGGAACGAAACATTTCGGTTAAAAGATTACTCGTTTTGTTGTTGCGAACAAAAATCGCGCGCACAAAAAAAAAACGCGCGCGATGCTCGAAAACGGCGCCCCTAGGAAAAAACGCGACGCACCTAAACCGCTCGAGGAGCAGTGCATCGCAAACATATCTGCGCGCGGGTGACTTTAAACGTGAACTGTTTTTTGTATTCGCGTTTGTGTTATTGTGCGGAAAATCCGGAATACTTTGTTGTTGACAAAAGAGAGTCCACTCGTTTGTATCTACATCTCGTGGCTCAAAACGCTTCATTCAGAAAAACCAAAACGTGTGCTGAAGAATTTTAATTCTGAGCACCGTAACGAGTGAATATAATTCCTCTGGGGGAGTTGACCTCGATTTGTATCTATTTTTGTCTTTTTCTTTCTTTATTCTCAGCATATCCTCGCGTGTTCATTTACCACCTTTCTCGAACGAAGAGGAGCCACTTTTGCGACGAGAAAGCTTTTCTCTTTCCCGTCTTCAAAGCTATTATATTATACACTATTATAAATACACACGCACGCGCAGAAGAAGAACAAGAAGAAAAAGACGACGATACGATGATGAAAAAGCAGCGCGTGTTAGCCTACGCGCGCGTTCGACCTTCTTCAAACTCTTTTCCCACGTCTCCTCAGAAGGAGAAAAAAATACGCGGAGAAGACGGCGACCGCGAAGAAGAAGAAGAACACGAAGAAGAGGACTCGAAGAAGAACAAGAAGACGAAGAAGAAAACGCGCGCATCTTTAACCGACCCTGGCATAGTGGAAACCGCGAGAGGTCACTTTCGCGTCGACCACGCGTTCGGGGAAGACGCCACGCAAAGGGACGTGTGGGACGCGATAGGGGAACCGGCGTTGACGGACGTGATGCGAGGCGAGGAGGCGTGCGTCATCGCGTACGGGCAAACCGGAGCCGGGAAGACGTACGCTTTGTTGAATACTCCGGGAATGACATCGTCGATGGGCGGCGGCTTGGAGAAGGATTTTACGTCCAGGAGAAGAGAGGAAGAAGAAGAGGGAGAAGAGGATGATGATGATGATGATGAAGAAGAAGAAGAAGAAGAAGAAGAAGAACGGCGCAACTCCGCCGGACTCGTTCCGCGGCTGGCGGTGGAACTTTTCTTGCGAATTGATAACGAGGGGAAGAAGAAGAAGGTGATGAAGGAGACGAAAAAGAATCGACGGACAAAGACAACGTTTGTCGTAGAAATATCGATGATGCAGATTTATAACGAAATCGTGGACGATTTGTTGGAAGATTTGGAAGATGGCGGTAATAGCGCGACCAAGAAGAAAATGAGCGAAAAGAGCAAGAGGAGCGCGTCTGTGAGTTTTAACGAGAAGAACGGAAAGACGAGTCGAACGAAAAACGTCGTTCGTATGAACGATGTCTGCAACAACAACAATAATAATAATAATAATAATAATAATAATAATAATAATAATAATAATAATAATAATAATAACAACAACAACAATAACAGTATCAATAACAATCACGGCGAAGAGTGGGAAGTTGAAGATTTGACGTGGATGCGATGCGAAAACGCCTCGATGCTCTTGCAGAAATTCGCCGAAGGCAGAAAACGCCTGAGATACGCAGAAACTCGCATGAATAAACACTCGAGCCGAAGTCACTGCGTTCTGAACGTAAGAGTCAAGAAAATCAAGAGGAAGAAAAGAGGTCGCGGTAAAGATGCAGTTTTAATCGTCGAGCAAAGCGAAGGTGTTTTGACCGTCGTCGATTTGGCCGGGTCCGAGCGACAACACAAAGATTACTATCGGCATCAAGAAGTCAAAAGATACCCACTCGTCAACAAGAAAGACCGCGTTCTTCTCGAAGAACTTCGATTCAAAGAGGCTACTCGCATAAATCAAAGTCTGCTCGCGTTGGGAAATTGCGTGCGCGCGTTGGCGAGTAACGCCGCTCACGTACCCGTACGCGATTCCAATTTAACGAAGATTTTGTGTTCTAGTTTGAATGGACGAAGCCGGACGTGGCTGCTAGTGTGCTGCTCTTCGGAAATTGAGCATGCGTCCGAGACTGCCGCTGCGCTTGATTTTGCCACACGCGCTATGCGCGTGGAAACTCTTGCGCGGTGCCCTGGGCATACTAAGGAAATCATAGAAATTGATTCCGCGGAGTTGTCGTCGACGACGACTGTACTTTCTACTACGCCTCGGGAATCGAACGCAAGCCGGAGCAGTACTAGCAGTAGTATCACTAACGGCACGTTGAATAGCGACAGAGAAGAAGACGATTCGTTCGACGACGACAACGACGACGACGACGACAAAAATTTCGACCGCAAGGAAGGCAGTTTCGATCAAAGGGAACTAAACGAACGAAAAGAAGACCAACGACAACGCTGCACTCTTCAAGAAGAACATCATCGTCATCGTCGTCCGTTTACGACAAATGTTCGTGAAGGAAAATTGCGGAGAGAGATACAAAGTTTGCGCGACGAGCTCGAGTCTCTCAAAATAGAACGCGCCGTAGCGAAGCAGAGAGCGAAAGAAAACGACGAGCGAAAAGGCGAGGAACTCGAATCGATGAAAGCGAAACTGAACGAGAAGTGCTCAGAAGTCTCGCACTCTTTAAAAGCGATGCAACGAGAAAACAGAGAAAAAGGTGAGCTCGTGGAAAGTTTGCAAAAAGAGAAGAATGTTTTACTGGCGAAGTATCGCGAGAAGTGTCGACAGTTTGACGTGGAGTCCCAGAAAGCACAAACGATACTCGACCGAGAAACTCGCGCAAAGAGAATCGCCGAATCAAATCACGAGCGCGAGGTGATCCTGCACACCGAAACGAGACGAAATCTCGAACGAGAGAGAACGAAGAGCGAGAAAGTAGTCGCTCGGTGCGCAGCAGAGCGTTTGAAATCGGAAGCGAATCATCAAGCCCGACTCCAAACTCTCCTCGAGAAAAACGAACGAACACGTAAAGAAGCGGAAGTAAACGTAAAAACGTTGCGCCTTTATCACGAGGCGATTAAACCATCGGGTATAATTAAGATCACGCGCGTCGAGGATGAGAAGGACTTCGCGCGCCGACTCTCCATCGAACAACGCAAAGACGCGCAGCGCGCTTTACAATTTCGCGCTCTGCGAGACGACTTCACGACGAAACTCGTTGAAAAAAATAAACTTCTCGAAAACGAAAAGCGCCGCTCGCAGCGCTCGCGTTTACACGCGCTCGAAATGAAGGAAAAATTAAAAGCCGCCTCCAAGTCGCTGACTGATTTCAAACTCGCCCAGAGAGAAGGAATGGACGAAATATGTGCGCGAGGCGTGGTCGTGTATAAACGAGGCGATAAAAATTCGAATTCGAATCGCGCGTACGAGCGAGTCGTGCGCGTCGCTTCGCCACTCAAAACCTCGAATGCTCACATTTCTGCGCCTTCGCAGTATCGCGTTTTGCAACAAGGCTACGTTCGATGGAACGCGTCGAAAACTATACCTTCGCGAAGGCTCGAAAGAATTGGTCTCGACAACTCCAACTTCCTTTTGCGTCAGTTGAAAAGAAACCTGAAAAGAGCGCAGTTTGCCCCGTTTTCGTTCGAAGAAGAAGAAGAAGAAGAAGACAAAGAAGACAAAGAAGACAAAGACGAAGAAGACAAAGAAGGTTTGACTCCGTCCTTTTCTCATCGTAGGATTTGAAACGAAAATGAAAAAAATAAATTCTCCTACCAACCACAAAACCTCCCCAAAACCATATGCCTCCCCGCCGAATTATCCCCGGCGAAGGCGCAAAGTACCAAAACGTCGTCGCGTATAAAGCTGATTTGCACCTCAAAACCTCGGAAAGTTCGCAAAAATTGCTTCAGCAGTTGAAGAATCAAGCGCTGCAGCACATCTGTAAACGATGTCGAGAGAAGATTGAATGTAAGTGTTTTTTCGTTTCGTTTCGTTTTATGCAAGAAAAAAGTTTCCCTTCTCTCTCTTTCGCGACGCTCTGTTTCCCTCTACGACGAGAAAGACGACGACGACGAGAAAGACTGACCTCTCACCACCGCGCAGGGAAATTCAAGTACGGGAAATACAAGCACAAAAAAAGCGCGAGTGTACAGAAATGTCAAAACTGTGTTAAAGCGACGGTGAAATTGCGGTATCGGAAGTTGTGTCCTCCGTGTGCGCAGGAGACGGGGAGATGTCCGCAGTGCTCAAAGAGTCAGAAAGAGCAAGAGTTGGAGGATCGGATGAAGAGAAATAGTAGTGGAGAGGAGAACGAAGAAGAAGACACGACGGATGATGAAGCTTACGTTGAAGAGGGGATAGTGATAACGCGAAGATGACCAGGATTTTGTCAACCGCTAGATTAGTTTAGTTTAGACGTGATTATACACTCATGAACCTAGCGGACAATAAAACGCGGATAAG
>Ga0181555_1003332_pt1 | contig 12843 bp, 10 predicted proteins | sample 011ome_15_FD_145601 | JGI IMG/M metagenome (GOLD analysis project Ga0181555, IMG submission 145601) | Coastal salt marsh microbial communities from the Groves Creek Marsh, Skidaway Island, Georgia - 011504AT metaG (spades assembly) | ecosystem: Environmental > Aquatic > Marine > Intertidal zone...
ATTAGTATTAGGGGAAGCAGAAATTAATAATTCTCTTAAATCTTTTATTTTGTTGGAATCAACAAAATGTGTAATAAGTTTTAGTCTTAACAAATCGTAAGCTTTTATTTTAGCTCCAACTAACGATAACCAGGCACCTACACCCTTATCAAGCTGACCAAGCAACCAACCTCCACCGACATCAGGAAACAAACCGATAGCAGTTTCTGGCATTGCAAATAGAGTTTTTTCGGAACCTATAACATGACTCCCGTGCATAGAAACACCAACTCCTCCTCCCATAGTGAAACCATTAATCAAGGAAATAAATGGTTTTGTATAATTACTAATTTTAAAATTTAATGTGTACTCATCATAGAAAAATGATCTTGATAAATTTGTTGGTGGTCCACCTTCCGCCAAAACCTCTTTTCTCAGTTTAACAACATCACCACCTGCACAAAAAGATCTATCTCCCGCACCTTCAATTATAATACAATTAATGTTATTATTCATTTCCCAAGAATTCAGATTTTGATTTATAAGTTGAACCATAGAGTAAGTAAGAGCATTTAATCTTTCTGGCCTATTAAGAGTTATAATGCCTACGCCATTTTCCTCAGTAAATATAACTTCATCTTGCATTATTCTATTTGTCCTTTTTAAAATATGATTAATTTTTGAGGTGTCTTGATATAATAACTCTCATTATTTCATTAGTTCCTTCTAGGATTTGATGAACTCTCAAATCTCTTACAAGTCTTTCTAAAGGAAAATCTTTTAAATATCCATAACCACCGTGAATTTGAAGTGCCATGTTACATATTTCAGAACAAATATCAGTTGCATACCTTTTAGCCATAGCACATAGCTTTGTAGCTTTTTTATCATTATTATCTAAAGAACAGGCTGCTCTTAAAACCATTAAACGAGAGGCTTCAAGTTCAGTTGCCATGTCTGCTAGTTTAAATTGTGTAACTTGAAATTTATCTAATGATTTTCCAAATTGTTTTCTTTCTGAAGAATAATCTATTGATGCTTCCAATGCTGCCCTTGCTCCTCCTAGAGAACACGCAGCAATATTTACCCTGCCTCCATCTAGCCCTCTCATTGCTATTTTAAAACCATCTCCCTCATTACCAACTAAATTATCTATTGGTATTTCACAATTATCAAAGTTTACCATAGATGTGTGCTGACTATTCCAACCCATTTTCTTTTCTTGTTTTCCAAAGGTTAGACCTTTACTTCCTTTTTCAACTAAAATACATGAAACGCCGCCTGCCCCTTCTTCGCCCGTTCTACACATAACAGCAAATAAATCACTTGTAGGCCCTCCAGATATAAAACTTTTTGAACCATTTAAAACATAATGACTATTTCCCTTTTTCGTTGCTTTTGTTTTTAATGCAACAGCATCAGATCCAGACCCAGGTTCAGTAAGGCAATAACTAGACATTATTTCCATGGTAGATAATCTATTTATAAATCTATTTTTCAGATTGTCTGAACCATGTGCATCTATCATCCAAGTCACCATATTATGGATAGATAAATAGGCCGCAGTAGAAACACATCCTCTGGAGAGTTCTTCAAAAATGATAGCTGCATCTAATCTACTAAGACCTGATCCTCCATATGTATCATTAACATAAATAGCTGCCAAACCAAGTTCAGCAGCTTTTTTTAATGTTTCAACTGGGAAAATTTCTTTCTGATCCCATTCGGAAGCGTGAGGCATGAGCTCAGTTTCAGCAAAATTTTTAGCCATTTCTTTTATCACTAACTGATCTTCATTATATTCAAAATTCATTATTTACCTCATACCCATAAATCAAAACATGTTAAACTTTATTGGACTTCAAGATCATTTCTGATGCTTTTTCTGCGATCATTAAAGTAGGAGCATTAGTATTACCAGAAGTTATAGTTGGCATTATAGAGGCATCAGCAACTCTCAAACCATCAACACCCCTAACTCTTAAACTACTATCAGTCACAGAAGATTTGCTAGGGCCCATTGCGCAAGTGCCCACAGGATGGAAAATTGTTGTACCAATATCACCTGCTACTTTTTTTAAATCTTCATCAGATTGGAAATGTGATCCAGGCGCATACTCTTTTGGGTTATATTTTCTCATGGCACGTTGAGAAACAATCTTTCTTGCAAGCTTTATAGATTGAGCCGCCACAATTTTATCCTGTTCTGCAGATAAATAATTTGGATTAATTAATGGTGCAACTTTGTGATCGCTAGAATTTATATGAACAGAGCCTCTACTTTGGGGGTTAAGATTACAAACGCTTGCTGTTAATCCTGGAAAATTATGGAGTGGATCTCCAAATTTATCCAATGATAATGGTTGTACATGAAACTGAAGGTTAGGCGTCTCGTAAGATTTATCAGACATTGCAAATATACCTAATTGACTAGGAGCCATAGACATAGGACCAGTTCTCTTAAGAGCATATTCCAAACCAATTGCTAATTTACCAATTAAAGAATTAGCTTTTTGATTTAAAGTTTTAGCATTTTCTAACTTATATATCACTCTTAGTTGGAGGTGATCTTGAAGGTTTTCACCTATATTTTTACTTTCTACATAAGTATCAATACCTAATTTTGATAAAATGTCTGGATTTCCAATCCCTGATAACTCTAGTATCTTTGGAGAGCCAACAGATCCTGAAGATAGTATTATTTCTCTATTAGAAAATATTTTCTCCAAATTTCCATTTCTAAAAACTTGTACGCCCTTGGCTTTTTTATTTTCTAAAATAATTTTATTAACTTCACATCTACTAATTATAGTTAAGTTTTTTCTATTTTTAATTGGCTTTATAAACGCTTTAACTGTATTCCATCTCAAGCCAGAGTTTTGATTAACCTTAAAGTATGAAACTCCAAAATTATTACCCTCATTAAAATCGTGAATTTCTGGTATCCCAGCTTCTATTGTGGCTTCTTTAAAACTATCAAGAATATCCCAGGAAAGTCTTTGCTTATTTACCTTCCATTCTCCTCCAGCACCATGAAATTTATTTGCTCCTTCATAGCTATCTTCCATATTTTTAAAGTAGGGCAAAACTTCATCCCAACTCCAACCTTCATTTCCCATTTGTCTCCACTGATCATAATCATTGGCCTGTCCTCTCATATAAATCATCCCATTTATTGATGAACAACCTCCCATTACTTTTCCTCTTGGATAATTTAATTCTCTATCATTTAATCCTCGCTGCTTTGTAGTTTTATATAACCAATCAGTCCTTTTATTACCCATACAATAAAGATAACCTACTGGTATATGAACCCAATGATAGTTGTCACTTCCTCCAGCTTCTATTAAAGCTACAGAGTGTTTGCCGCAGGCTGACAAACGATTCGCTAATAGACATCCGGCTGTGCCTGCCCCGACGACAATAAAATCAAATTTTTGAGTCATTAAAAACTACCTTTTTAAATATTCAAAAAAATAGAACATTTACCCATTATAATATTAGAAGTAAGAAATTTTTACTATGTTAAAAAAATTTTTATAGTTATCACAGAAATTTATTATATATAGAAATTTTTATTTTGGGGATATTGATGACTTTAAAAAAGAATATAGAAAATGATATGTTCATTGCAGATATTTTATCAAAAAATAAAATAATTGCTATGGTTGGTGCTAGTAAAAATTGGAAAAGACCCTCTAATTTTGTTATGAAGTACTTACAAAAACATGGATATAAAGTCATCCCTGTAAACCCAAGCAGCGCCGGCGAATATATTCTAGGTGAACTTTGCTATGCTTCTCTAGAAGAAATTCCCTTTCAAATAGATATGGTGAATATTTTTAGACCTGATCAATTTTGTCCTGGAATAACAAAAGAAGCTATTAAAATAGGTGCAAAAACAATATGGATGCAATTGGGTATTAAGAGTGAAGAAGCAATAAAGATAGCAAAGAAAAATAATAAAAATATTATTTTCGATAAATGTCCTAAAATGGAACATTCAAAGTTATCAGGTGCTCTTGGCTTAGCAGGGTTCAATTCTAATTTAGTTTCATCAAAAAGAAGTGTTCCTTTATCACCACCTCCAGCATCAAGAAATGGAGGGATTGTAAAATCAAATGAATTAGAAACTCTTGCTATTCATGCGGGAACAAGGCCAGATTCTGCAACCGGTTCTAGAAGCATGCCTATTTATCAAACAACTTCTTATATATTTGATGATACAGATCATGCAGCTAGTTTATTTAATTTGCAAGAGCCTGGAAATATATATTCTCGTTTATCTAACCCTACAGTATCGGCATTAGAACAAAGAATATCTGCATTGGATGATGGGTTAGGAGCTTGTTGTGCTGCATCAGGACATGCAGCACAGTTGCTAGCATTATTTCCAATAATGGAGCCAGGAACAAAAATAGTAGCCAGTTCTAAATTGTACGGCGGATCAATAACCCAATTTACAAAAACATTTAAAAATTTTTCATGGGACGCAGAACTAGTTGATGTTTATGATCTAGATGCTGTTAGATTAGCAGTACAAGACCCTTCCGTAAGAGTTTTGTTTGCTGAAAGTTTAGCAAATCCTGATGGTAATGTAAGTGATATTTCATCGTTAGCCGACATTGCCCATGAAGTAGGAATTCCCCTTATAATTGATAATACTATGGCGACACCCATTATATGTCAGCCAGGAAAATTTGGTGCTGACTTAATTATTTATTCAACTACTAAATTTTTGTCAGGACATGGAAATGCAATGGGTGGGGCTGTTGTAGATATGGGTAAATTTAAGTGGAATACAGGTAGAGAATTTTCAAAACTTACTAAACCAGATCCTTCTTACCATGATATAAATTTTTACGAAACTTTTGGTAATCACGCATTTATTAATTATTGTCATGCATGCGTTATGAGAGATTTAGGAGCTACTATGGCTCCGTTAAATGCATACTTAACACTCATTGGATTGGAAACCCTCCCTTTAAGAATGAGACAACATATGAAAAACGCTGAAAAAATTGCACAATTTCTTAATAAACATCCAAAAGTAAGCTACGTTTCATGGGCTGGATTTGAAGAAAATACTTTTCATAAATTAGCCAAAAAACATTTCAAAGATGGATATGGGTCAGTTTTTACTTTCTCACTAAAAGATGGGTATGATGCTGCTGTTAGATTAGTAGAAAATTGTAATCTTATTTCTCATCTTGCAAATGTTGGTGATACCAAATCTTTAATAGTCCACCCAGCATCTACAACTCATAGACAACTAAATGAAGAGCAAAAACAAAACTCTGGTATAAATGATTCAATGATAAGATTATCGATTGGTCTTGAAAACTATAAAGACATTATTGAAGACTTAAAAGGCGCATTGGAAATAGCATAAGAATTTAATTTTTTATTCGTTCCACCTCGGGTTTCTTTTTTCTAAAAATGCACTAATACCTTCGTGCGCATCTATCTCCATCATATTCTGAGCCATAACCTCAGATGTGTAATTGTAAGCTTCCCCCACAGGCATTTCAACTTGTTTGTAAAATGCTTCCTTACCAATTTTCACAGTTGAAACTGGCTTAGATGCTATTAATTTTGCAAGATTTAATGTCCTCATTTGAAGCTGATCCAAGGGAACAGAATAATTGACTAAGCCATACTGCACGGCATCCGCAGCATTAAGCTTTTCTCCAGTTAGAAGCATTTCCATAATTTTCTTTCTAGAAAGGTTTCTAGAAACAGCAACCATAGGTGTTGAGCAGAAAAGACCTATATTAACACCCGGTGTCATAAATGAAGATTGTTCAGATGCCACTGCTAAATCACAACTTGCCACTAGCTGACAACCTGCCGCAGCTGCAATACCACAGACTTCTGCAATCACTGGTTGTGGTAATGTCATTATAGTTTGCATTAAATTTGAACATTCATCAAATAAAGTCTTAAAAAATTCTTTGTTATTTTTATTTTGCCTCAACTCTACAAGATCGTGCCCCGCTGAAAAACCCGGTCCTTCTGATGAAATTATTATAACTTTAACTTTGTCTTGTGATGAAATTTGTTTTAAAGATTTCGTTAAGGATATGATCAGCTCTAAGGATAGTGGGTTGTGTTTTTGTCCATTAGTCAATTCAACTCGCACTATATGATTTGTTTCTTTGACAATAGTAAAAAGATTGTGCATCTATTTTTCTCATATTAATATAAACTTAATTATATATAAGAAACATTTTTTAAATTGTGGTCAATCAATAATCTTGCTCGATTGTTTTTCTAAAATTTTGATAGAAAATATTATAAATATGAAAAGAATAAGGATTAATGCAAAAATTTAATTTTAAAGTATTAATTTTAATTCTCACTGGGACAGCAGCATTAGCTTTAGCTGTTGGTATCGGTAGATTTGCTTACACTCCAATCTTACCATACATGCTAGAAGAACTTAATATAAGTAAAACTATAGGAGGCTTAATTGCCTCATGGAATTTTTTTGGTTATTTGAGTGGCTCATTACTATCAATATTATCTATTTTTAAAAAAAGAGTAAAATTAGTTTTTTTTATCTCTATTATCGTATCAATAATAACAACTCTACTTATGAGTTTTCATGATAATATAACTTTTTTTATTGTTGTGCGTTTTGTGAGCGGCTTATCTAGCGCATTTGTTTTAATATTTGGAACGTCGCTGATACTTCCATCTATTCAAGCTTTTGGTAAAAAATCTCTTAGTACTGCTCATTTTATGGGAGTTGGTTTTGGAATTGTCTTATCATCGATTATAGTATCAATTTTAGGCAGTCTAGGATTTGAGTGGAAAGATCTCTGGATTGGAGTAACAATTCTGTCAATAATCTTATCAGTTCCTATATTTATATACACTCCGGATGAAACAATTATTAGTACAACATTTGATAAGTCTAATCTTCAAAGTAATTTTGGATTTGCTTTAATAACTGTATCTTATGGTTTATATGGTTTTGGATATGTGGTTTTAGGTACATTTATATCTGCTATGGCAAGAGAAACTGTTGGATTAGAATCAACAGAAGTATATGTTTGGTTACTTGTTGGATTAGCAGGAATACCAATGGTTATTTTTTGGCCTTGGTTTGGAAAAAAAATTGGCAACGATTTAGCACTTTTTTGGGCTTGTGCTATTATGGGTGTTGGGATTTTAATGCCAGTGCTGTTAGAAAATAAATTTGGTATAACACTATCATCCATTCTCCTTGGCTCAACTTTCATTCCAATAACAGCATTGGCCTTATTAGAAGGACAGTCACGATATAAAGGTTCTATAAGGGTTTCTACAGCTATACTAACTTCAGCTTTTAGTGTAGGTCAAATGGTTGGCCCTTATTTCGGTGGTGTAATGATAGATTTATTTTCTTCTTATAAAATTGCCCTGTTAATATCATCAATTTGTCTTTTCATTGCAGCTCTATTAATGATAAGTCCTTCAAGGATTAAAACTATAAAATTTACAAATACTCCTTAAGAATTTTCAAACCTAAATTAGCAACAGGCTCAGCTTGTTCACCAACCTCGAAAGCATTTTCTCCAGCATTGTTACCATCAATAACACGCTTTGTTATTCCTTGAAGAATTCCAACAAACCTAAAACTATTAAAAGCTAATAAATATTTCCAGTATTTAGGTCTTTCAAAACCAGTGATATTTAAATAACTCTCCAAAATTTTTTCTTCACTAGGAATTCCTGAATTCTTAATTTCATTTCTATAATCACCTAAACCGCTAATTGGCCAACTCTTTTCAAACCTAAGCATCAAAGCCCAATAAGACAAATCGATAAATGGTGGAGATAATGTAGATAATTCCCAATCCAATAAACCCAGTATTTTTGTAGAGTGGTTGTTATTTTTTAACATCATATTATCAAGACGAAAATCCCCATGTAAAAGACAAGGTGGTAAGTTATCTATTTCTTTTGGTATATATTTAGGAATATTTTCAATTAAAAATTCCATACTTTCTATGTTTTTTGTTTGTGACTCCCTATATTGTTTAATCCATAGATTAATTTGTCTTTCGAGATATCCTTTCGGTCTTCCAAAATTTTCTAAACCAAGCTCTGCCAAATCGACTGATGCTAACTCAGCTAAAATTTCTATTTTATGTCTATAAATTTGTTTTCTTTGATTAGGAGAATAATTAGGAAGAATAGGATCAAACTCGTGAGTGCCGTCTAAAAACTCCATTATGTAAAATTCACTACCCATTATACTAATATCATCACAATATCCATACATCCTGGGAACTGGTAATTTAGATCGTTCTAAAGCAGACATTACTTTATATTCTCTATCAATACGATGAGCACCTGGTAAGAGATTACCTAACGGCTTGGATCTTAGAACAAAACTCTTGTTTTTTGATTTCAAAAGAAATGTAGGGTTTGATTGACCTATTTCAAATTTTTTAATAGATAGTATCTCTTCTTCTAAAGAAGTTTTTTTACTAATCCATGAATTTAAACTATTAATTTTGTTTTTTACTGACATATTGAAACGACTAAATTATCTTAACTAAAATATTATAACTAATTATATTTTTTATTAGGCATTATATCATGAATTTACAATCTAACACTGTTTTAATAACTGGTGCAAGCAGAGGTCTTGGAGCAAATTTTTCTAAGGTTTTAGCTGCAGACGGTTTTAAAATTTTAGGAGTTGGACGCAATAAAGAAAATCTTAAGTCTGTTATATCATCGCTCCCTAATCAAAATTTAAAGCATGAATTCTTAGAAATTGATATTACTAACGAAAAAGAAGTTCAACAAAAATTAAGTAGTCTAAATATTTATGGCTTAGTCAATAATGCTGGCATTGCTAATACTAAACTTTTGCATGAAGAAACTAATAATAGCTTAAATAACATTTTTAATACAAACCTACTAGGATCATTAAATGTATCGAATGCTATTATTCCTAATATGATTAAAAACAGAAGTGGGAAAATAATTAATATTGCGTCTACTCTAGGTTATAGACCATTATCATATGTGGGTGCTTACGCAGCAACTAAGGCGGCATTAATTCAAGTAACCAAATCTCAGTCAATCGAATTAGCTAGACACAATATATGTGTTAATTCTCTTGCTCCTGGTTATATCCTAACAGATATTAATAAAGATCAACTTGAAGGAGACGCAGGTATTTTACTAAAAAAGAAAATACCTTTAAAAAGATTTGCAACTGCAGAAGAACTTGATGTAATCATTTCAATGCTACTTAATAGAAAAAATACTTACATGACTGGAGCAGTCATTGCTGTAGATGGAGGTCTTAGTGCAGGGCTTTAAATTTTTAGGAGACTTTTATGGACTTTAACCTTCCAAACAATATTGAACAGATCAGAGTAAAAACAAGAAAGTTTGTTGATGAAAATATTATTCCCCTCGAAACTCAATCATCCTCTTATGACAACCATGAAAATATTAATGAAGATTTGTTAAAAGAAATACGACAAGAGGTAAAAAAAGAAGGACTATGGTCACCACAAATGCCTACCTCTAGATCTGGTAAGGGTTTTGGGCCTATTGGGATGTCTGCTCTATATGAAGAAATGAATAGATCTATTTTTGGTCCAGTTTGTTTTAATTGTGCCGCTCCTGATGATGGTAACATGTACATTTTAAATAAAATTGGAAGAGAAGATCAAAAAGTAAAATGGCTAGACCCAATTATTAATGGAGATGTAAGGTCATCATTAGCTATGACCGAACCGGCTCCCGGAGGAGGATCAGACCCTTCTATGATTAAAACCGAAGCCATTTATAATAATGGAAAGTGGATTGTAAATGGTTTAAAATGGTATATTACTGGCGCAGCCGTTGCGTCCCATTTTATACTTTTAGCTAAGACTAAAGATGGTTTGACTGCCTTTCTTTATCATAAAGATCAGCCAGGTTGGAATATTAAAAGACGTATTCCCATCATGGGTCCAGAAGAACATGGTGGTCATTGTGAGCTAGAATATAATGGATTGGAAATACCCGATGAAAACCGTCTAGGTGAAGTAGGTCAAGGGCTTAAAATTGTGCAAATTAGACTAGGACTTGCCCGGCTGACTCATTGCATGCGCTGGATTGGTCTTTCAAGGAGAAGTCTTGAGATTGCCTTAGACTATGTTTCTCATAGGGAAGGGTTTGGCATAAAACTAAGTGATAGAGAATCTGTACAAATAAAACTTGGCAAAGCTGCCATGGACATTGATATTGCGAGATTACTTGTTATGAGGGCTGCTTGGAAAATTGAAAATGGTAGTAAATCAAGACAAGATGTATCTATGGCCAAAATACATGTTGCTGATACTCTTAATAATGTATGTGACACTGCGATACAGTTAAATGGAGCAAAAGGATATAGTAAGGATACTATTCTTGAGTGGATTTATCGTTATGCACGTCAGGCAAAATTAGTGGATGGTGCCTCTGAGGTGCATCAAATGATTATTAATAGGTTTTTTAATAATTATAAGTCTGATTTTTGGCACTGGGGTGTTGGCCACGATATTTAATTTAAAAAATTTGGTCTATATTTTCTAGTGAATTGACAATATGAATAGGTTTACCAGGAAGTTTCTCTAATTTACCATTAAACCTATTAACCCATATTGTGTTAAATCCATAATTTGATGCAGCATGCATGTCCCATGCATTACTTGAAAAAAACATAACCTTTTCTTTTTTAATGTTCATCTTACTTTGGACTAAATCATAAACTTTTTTTGATGGTTTATATATTTTACACTCTTCAACGGACATAACTTCATCTAAGAGCTCCCTAATATTGGCGTTATCTACTGCGCTATTTAGCATTTTATTGCTACCATTAGATAAAATTCCTGTTTTAAACCCTTTTTGCTTTAAATTGTTTAGAACACTTTTAACTTCCGGGTATGCCTCTAATTTTAAGTATAGCGCTAATAAATCTTCTCTTAACTTATAATTTTCAATATCTAAAGTTTCCATGGCGTAATCTAACGCATCTGAAGTTATTTGCCAAAAGTCTACATATTCATCCATTGAATTTCTTAACCATGTGTATTCAACTTGTCTCAATCTCCAAAGTGAAGCTAATTCTTGCCACTTCGATCCAACTTCCGTAGATAATTTTCTACAGGCAGCGTTTACATCAAACAACGTTCCATAAGCGTCAAATATACAAGCTTTAATACTACTCATTTAATTATACCCTTTGACTTAAATAATCGTAAAAATCACCATTATTATTTTTATTCCAAATTAAAAACTTTTTATTATTAATACGCCTTAACGCAAACACTCTAGCCACTTTATAATTACCATTTTTTAAAGATTTTATCTGATACTTTCTATAAGCGATATTTATTTTGTGAGAAAATCCATCTTCTTTTGTAACTGAAATTTTTTGTAAGTTTAATTTGTAATATACTTCTTTTGTCATTTTTATTTTTTGTTTATTTTTATTTATCAAATAAGAAGTATTATAAACATCTTGGCTCCTTAAATTTAAAAACTCACCCTGTTTTTTTCTCTTTACAAAAGGATGAAAACTACATGGTATATTTCCGATATCACTTATGCTCAAATAATTTTGGTCTTTTCCTTTAAACTCTTTTAGTAAATTTTCGTTTCTATAGACCCTAGTTGGTGCAAAAGCTAAACCATTTTTTTTAACCATTTTATACATTTTTTCTAAATAATTTTCAGACCATTCATCATCAGAATCTAAAAACCCAATATATTCCCCCCTAGCTTTTTTAATTCCAATATTTCTAGTGTTTCCAGGTCCAGTTTTGATCCCATTCGTTTTTAAAATTTTTATTTTGATCTTTTTTTTCATTTTAGGGATTAAGTAATCATATTTTTTGCCATCATCAATGATTAGTATAATCTCTACAATTAGCCCGTCTTTAAATCTTTGATTCTTAATTGAGTTTAAACATCTCAACAAAGTTTTTTGAGCATTGTAAATGGGAATAATTATTGAAAGATTTATTTTCATTTAATTTCTTTTTTTTGATTATTATTATATCTTCAATTAAATATTGCAAAACTTATATAGCAGGAAATTTCCTAATGAATCCTATTTTGTTAAATTCAAAAGATTGGAAAGATTATTCTCTTATTGATAGTGGAAACGGTCGAAAGCTTGAACGATTTGGACCGTACCTGTTCTCTAGACCTGAGCCACAAGCATTTTGGGACCAAAGACTATCATCAAAAAAATGGTCTGAAGTCTCTGGTACATTCATTACCTCATCTTCTTCAGACAATGATGATGTAACTGGAAAATGGAGTTTAAGTAAAAATTTACCCCTTAAATGGAAAATATCATTTCAAAATTTAAAATTTTTCGCTAGTCCCACTCCTTTTAGGCATCTTGGTTTTTTCCCAGATCAGGCCCCTCATTGGACATGGGCTGCTGAAAAAATTAATAATGCAAAAAAAACAAATAAAATGAATAAAAATCCCAAAATTCTCAATTTATTTGGATACTCGGGCCTTGCTTCATTGCATGCAGCTTACAATGGCGCTTCTGTTACACATGTGGATGCCAGTAAAAAAGCAATTAATTACGCATTCGATAACAGAAACCTGTCATCATTACAAAGTCTACCTATTAAGTTTATTACTGATGATGCTGTTAAGTTTGTTCAACGTGAAATACGTCGCAATAGTAAGTATGACGCTATCATCCTTGATCCTCCAAAATATGGAAGAGGCCCAAATGGTGAGAAATGGGAGCTTTTCAAGGATCTCCCATTCTTATTGAAACTAATACCCCAAGTTTTATCACCTAATCCTATTTTTATTATCCTAAACAGCTATGCTATTAGATCCAGTTTTTTGTCC
>Ga0181555_1003335_pt1 | contig 12836 bp, 6 predicted proteins | sample 011ome_15_FD_145601 | JGI IMG/M metagenome (GOLD analysis project Ga0181555, IMG submission 145601) | Coastal salt marsh microbial communities from the Groves Creek Marsh, Skidaway Island, Georgia - 011504AT metaG (spades assembly) | ecosystem: Environmental > Aquatic > Marine > Intertidal zone >...
AGAACTTCATCATCGTCGTCGTCGTCGTCGTTCGTGAAGTTGACGTGTCCGATATGCACGCGAAGAGTTTTAGAGGAGAGGGCTAAAGACGTGTGCTGCGGGAAAACGTGGACGATTGAACGAAAGAACGCGTACGAGTACACAGATTTAGAGATTTCGAGAAACGCGAACTCGTTTCGAGAGGCAAAGCTAAGCGGAACGTCTCTGTTCGAAACGCCGATTGTGAGCAACGCCTACGAAAGGGGCTGGCGAGATTCCTTCGCCTGGGCTGGGTTTCCCGGGAAGGAGAAGGAGTTTGACGTCGCGATGCGGTTCGTCAGAGAGAATACTAATCAAAGACAACAACAAAATCAAAAGCAGCAACTTGGAGAAGTCGTTTTAGATGTTTCGTGCGGATCTGGTTTGTTCGCGAGAAAGTTTGTCGATTCGAAGGCGTTCGCGAGAGTCGTCGCGAGCGACTTTTCGGAGAACATGTTGATAGAAGCGAGTCAGTTTGCGCGAGAGGAAAACATTGATGCAAACGTGATCACGTTTGTACGCGCGGATGTTGGACGCTTACCTTTTGAGACGGGTAGCGTAGATGTTGTGCACGCCGGTGCAGCTCTGCATTGCTGGCCTTCGCCGACGCAAGCCGTGGCTGAAATTTCGAGAGTATTGAAACCGGGCGGCACTTTCGTAGCCTCTACGTTTCTCGATCCGAGCGCGAACTTGAACAACGACGATTTGACGAAACCGTTTTCGGATTTCTTCAGGGACGCTAAATTAGGTACCGGAGGCGCGTTTAATCGGTTTTGGACGGAACAAGAGCTCAAAGATTTATGCCAAATGGTTGGCTTGGAAGATTTCAAACGCGAACGCGAGCGACAATACATTCTCTTCGCCGTGAAAAAGAACTCGGTGAGGTGCGAAGACGACGACGAAGTCGAGGAGTGTGATATCGTTTTATCCATGGACGAGAAAGGGCAATAAAGCTTCATAGTGCACGTATAATAGTAATACTCAACGCAACGCTGTAAATTATTTTTATTATGTATTTGTGGGTTACCACCAACTCTACTACGTTTATTACTTCGTTTTACGCTTCGACGACGTGTTCTTGTAACTCTTCATGTAAAAGTTACCGAACAAAACCAACATGTTCGCCATGACGAACATTTGCGAATACGGTAAAATCTTCAAGCACTTCGTGTACAACAAAACGTAAACCGCGTGGCAAAACACCACCATGAACTGTAACAATTGAAGTTGCGTGATGTACCTCTTCCACGGCACCGCTACACCCATCAACGCCATGGCGTAATACGAATACATCACCACGTGAATGAACGAGTTGCACAAAGCGCCAAAGTACATGTCCACGCACGGCGCCTGGTTAATCGTCCAGCACACCATCCACCACGCCCACACCAACAGCACGTGATGATACACGTGCAAAAACGACACTTGCTTTTCTTTCTTTCTCAAAATCATCCACACCGTATCCAACAACTCCAAATACTTGTTGTTGTAATGCAACCAAACCCCCAACGCGACGCCGAACGTTCGCGTATCGTTCCATCGACACGTTTCCCCCCAAACCTTGAAATTATTCGTCTTGATTTCACTCACGAACAAATAACACACGTACACGTTAAATAACGTCTGATACACGTTATACACCAACATCAACGCTTTCGGATTAAACGGCTCGGCGCGCTTTCGCATGATTTTCGGGCCAACGAAAACCATCGTCAAATACAACAAAGACGCAATCAACGGCGCTTCAAACGATAACCCATCGATCCATTTCAACGCGGATATTTTCGTCCCGTTTCTGTTCAAACTCGCATTACGAGTCGTCCTTAACACGTACGAGTAAAGCTGGTGAAAATACACGCCAAAGCATGCCAACGCGATGAAGACGCCCGTTTTCGTCGTCGAATCTTTTCCCATTTTATTCTGTCGTTTTACCCAAAAGTGTTCTCAAATGGAGTGATTGTTGCGTGTTAAATATAATAAATAAGGGCTCGTTTTCCGTACGTTTCCGCTCGTTTAAGCGAATGCCTTCTCTTTCGTGTCGCGCGTTGGTCGAAATCGCTCCTCTTTCCGAGCTTTTGTTCTCGTCAAAAGTCCTCCTCAGTAAAGAGTTTTGACGAGAGTTTTGAGAGAAAAATTCTGGCGACGAGACTTCCCCAAAAGAGGAGTTTTGGATAAAGAAAATATCCATCCCCAGAAATACGACTTTTCATTAAAAGCAAAGACGATGACGACGACGACGACGATGCGGTCGGTGCCGTTAGGGTTACCACCTGGCGTGACTCAGCGAAACGTTCAACAGCAGCGGCGCCTTTGTTCTTCTTTTGGAAGAAGAAGAAGAAGAAGAACATCTTTTCATCATCCAAAGAAGCGTATCTCCTTTTCGATTGGAGCGACGACGGAGACGACGGAGACATCATCATTTTCTTCGTCGAAGACAGAAGAAGAGGCGTGGAATGAAGACGATATCGATAACATCGCGTTCGTGGATTTAGCGAAGGAAGAATCGACGGCCATCTCGAACAAATCCGGCGCCGGGGCAACCATGGCGGCACCGGACTGGATGACGCAATTGAACAGACTGTGGGGAGGCGCGAGTGAGATTCCAGTCGCGGATGCCAAGTTGGACGACATCACCGGATTATTAGGTGGTGGTCTGTTTCAACCGTTGTTTAAGTGGATGAAAGAGGCGGGACCGGTGTATTTGTTGCCAACTGGGCCGATTACTTCGTACGTGGTTATTAGCGACCCGGCGTGCGTGAAGCACGTGTTGTTTAACTACGGATCGAAGTATATTAAAGGGACGATTGCCGAAGCTGGGGAGTTTTTGTTCGGAAAAGGCGTCGCGTTGCAAGAGTTAGAACCTTGGAAGATGCGAAGGAAAGCAGTGGCGCCAGCTTTGCACAGGGCATACGTGGAAGCGATGGTCGATCGGACGTTTGGGCAGTGTGCGAATAAAATGGTGGAGACGATGGAAAAGACAAACGGGGGGAAGAGCATTAACATTGAGAGCAAATTCTCGCAAGCCGCGTTAGATATTATTGGCATTTCCGTGTTCAACTATGATTTTAACGCGTTGGAGACAGCGGCGCCGGTGATTCAGGCGACGTATACGGCGTTGAAAGAAGTGGAAACGAGGTCGATGGATTTGTTGCCGACGTGGCGATTGCCGGAGGAGTTTTTGAGAGCGGTATCACCAAGACAAAAAGCGGCGCAAGACGCAGTGGTGATTATTAGAGATGTCACGACACGGTTAGTGGAAGAGTGTAAGAAGATGGTCGAGGAAGAGGAAAAAGTGGGCGGCGCCGAGGCGTGGGCGAGAGATTACTTGAACGAGAGCAATCCGAGCGTCTTGAGATATTTGATCGCAGCGAGAGAGGAAGTGTCTTCGACACAATTGAGAGACGATTTGTTGTCGTTGTTAGTGGCTGGACACGAAACTACCGCGAGCGTTTTGACTTGGGGTACGTACGAGTTGTTGAAACCGGAAAACGCGGAACAGTTGCGAATTTTGAGGCAAGAGTTGGACGAAGTTTTAGGAACGAAACCGTATCCGGATTTCAACGACTTGATGAAGATGCCATATTTAGAGAGATGTTTCCACGAAGCCATGCGATTATATCCACAACCGCCGGTGTACACTCGACGCGCGGTGGTTGAGGATGAGTTGCCGTTGAACGGGTTAACCATCCCAAGAAACCAGGACATTTTGGTCTCCATTTTTAACTTGCACCGAGACCCAAAGAATTGGGGCGAGAGTTCGTTAGAGTTTGAACCGATGCGTTTTGGCCCATTAAACCGAGGTCAACCGAGCGAGTTAAACACGGAGTACAGGTATGTTCCCTTCAGTGCTGGACCGAGAAGATGCCCGGGCGATAAGTTTGCGGTTTTGGAAGGCGTGGCGATTTGGGCCACCATGTTACGACGACTCGATTTGTCGTTGGTGGAAGGTCACAAGGTTGAAATGACGTCCGGAGCGACTATTCATACTCGAAACGGGTTGTTATGCGACGTAACCGTGCGGGAAATGCGAACGGTAAACGATGATGATAAGATGGATTGGGATAGTTTAAGACCGACGAAGACGAAACCGGGCGACGAGAAGTACTGGTTGCCCGAGAGAGCAGCAGCCGGTGGAGGTAAATGCCCGGTTCCGCACTAAAATACTAGAATGATATTGTAAAGAGAAGCGCACACATTGTTTATACACTGTATGGTACCTGGTACCTCGAGAAGGTATATTATTATCCGATACGAAGCGATACGATTGTTCTTTTTATTACAAGCTCTCAATTCCTCGTACATTTTTCTTCTAAAAGTTTCTATGAAATTTTAATGTGTGTTCTCTCTCTGTTCTCTCATCCTCTAGTTTATTCCTCTTCCTCCTCTTCGTCGTCACCGCCACCCGCGGCAGCCGCTTTTTGCGCCATGCGTCGTCTCTTCACGCGGCCCGGTCTGCCACCACCCAACGGTGAGTTCAACGCAAAGTCGATGTGCTTTTGTGTCTCGACGCGAACCAAAAACGACGGCACGTTGACGATTTGCTTACCAACTCTGATGTGTCTTTGTTTGATCAAGATACGGGCGTGGTGCACCGACTTGGCCAAACCGAGCTTAAATACCAAAGTTTGCAATCTTCTCTCCAAGAACTCCTCCGCGTTCAACGCCAACACGTAATCCAAAGATTCCTTATCCGCTTCTAACAAACCGTACGTTCGCATTCTCTTCAAAATAGCGTTACCTTCGAAGATTCTCTTAGGATCGTCTTCGTCCAAGGTGAGCAAAACTCTCGCAGCGTTGCGCAATTTGTTCAACGCAAACTGGACTCTCCATAACTCTCTCTTGTTACGGAGGCCGTATTCACCGACAGTCTTCAACTCGGCGTCGAGACGGACTTTTTCGAAAGGACGTCTCGGCTTGGAGAAAGTCTTCGAGTCTGTGAAAGAAGTAAAAAAGGTTGAGGAGATGAGAGGTGAGTGAAACGATGATGATGATAAAACGATGCGATGACGATACTAATAACGACGACAACGCGGCAAGCGATCCTCGCGAAATCGAGATGCTCGAACGGTCGATTCGGACGCAAAGAGAGACAAAAGCGCCGTTCGAGCTCAGATGCTTCCTCCAATCGCCTTTCTCCCACCCACAAAAGCCCTCAAGCGTAAAATGAGAATCGACCAACGCGCGCGCAAAAGCCACTCGCGCTCGACGCAAACGAGATAAAGGAAGACGCAACGCGCTCGATCGAACGCAGAAACATTCAAACCGAACATTTCCGTTTCTTTTCATCCAACATCTCGTTCGCATCGCGGTCTTTCTCGCGCGTTTGCCCACTTTCTCACGCCCTCAAATCAATTCGAGAGAGGCGAAAGAGAGACCCAAAAGCGCGCAACCAAAACAAAATCGTTCTCGACGATCAAAGACCCATCGCGAACGTTCTTCGCCTCGTTCGACGCGACGTTCAAAAAGTACGAAATACGAGAACTCTTTACTCACAGTTTCTGAAAACCTTTGCGGACGGCATCGTTTATTACGTCGTGTGTATATTTACGCGCACAATGAGGAAGAGAGATGTGTTTTTTGTCTCAAGATGGCTTCTTCGTGGTTTTTTGGTTTTTTTGGTTCATGCACAGAACAGAAATACACGCACTCTTCGATGGGTTGTGCTTGTTTCAGGTTCTAAAAGCCGTGCGTGTTGTTCGCGCAAAACGCTTCATTTTTGGAAAAAAGAAAAAAGAAAAAAACCAAACGCACATGCCAAATTTACGTCTGGCGGAAGAGCTCGCGCGGCGCGTGGAAGAGGAGGAAGAGGAGGAGGAAAAGACCGCGAAGAAAAAAGAGAGACGACTGGAATCGCGCGTCCTCGAACCGCTTCTCGAGACGCACGAGAAGCGAGAGACGTCGCAGTTTTTTTTGACCAACTTTAGTAAAAGCGGTGTCGGTCAAAGCAAAGGAGGCGACGAGGAGGAGGAGGAGCGAAAAGACGACGTAAACGATGACGATGAAAGAGGAGAAGAAAAAGATGACGACGACGACGACGATGAAAAGATGCGGCGGTTGTTTGCGCACGGCGTGAGTGATGCGCGCGAGTACGCGCTGCAGAGCACGGTGGAGGAAGAAGAAGAAAAGGAGGAGAAGGAGACGAAGGAGGAAACCTTTGAGGACGACGACGACGCTAATAATAGAAGCAAAACGGACGAAGATATCATCTCGATCGTTTGGTTCAAGGAAGAAGAAAAGGGCGAGGAGGAGAACAGCGTCGTCGCGAAAATTGTGCACGAAAGATTTAAGGAGTACGTGACGGTTCACGACCCGTATCTCCGCGACGACGGGCTTTTACTCTCTTACGTTGACTTGGAGAACGAGAAGCGAGTGGACGCGTACGCGTTCGATCGAGCGGATGGTTTTGGGACGTTTCGTAAGACGAGAGTGATTTTCTTTACGGTTGAGCGTAAAGAAAATGGGAGTGATAGCGAGGATTTAGAAAGAGAAGATGGAAGAGAAGATGATGATGATGATGGGGAGATATCGTTTACGATTCGAAAAATTGAAGAGACGTTTCGAAACTGCGGCATAGAAGAGGAAGACGGCGGTTACGGACGAGACATGCGCATTGAACGGGCAACTTTCGACTCGAGAACAAATGCTGCCGTGTTTGAATTCCTTCCGAAGGGCACGTCTCTGTTTGGTGAAACAAAAACGTGGCGGAAGAACGAAAAGAAGGAGGACGATTGTACGAACCCGGGCGCTACCGTTAAAGAAGGACAAAGCGAAGAAGAGAATGAAAAAGAAGAAGTAAACGAGGACGAAGAAACAACGGAGTTTATTCGAAAAAGACTTCCATTTTGTGTGTCATCGTTCGAAGAATTTGGCGAGCGCGCCAACCGCGAAGCGTATTCGTCCGCTCGAAAAGCGCTCGGAGATTTTTTTAGCAGCGACGCGATCTCGAAGAAACGTAAAAACAGAAAGTGCGATACGGTTGTACAAAAACCCAGCGTAAGCGAAAGCGGCGTTACAACCGAGGAAATATTAGATGATAAGTCGCGACAAGAAGATAATAACGAAAAGGAGGAAATGTTTACTGAACTCGAACAGGAGGCGCTCCGACTCGAGCTCGAAACCGCTTCCCGACGCGTCGCGGAGAACTCCCGCGCCGTCCTCGCTCAAATCGACGCCAACAAGAAGCACTTCCAACGCCACGTGCTCAAAGAACGCGCGGAATCTGCGCTCAGATCCATGCAAAAAGCGAAACTGTTGTTTGAAAAAACCAAAGTGGAAGAAGAAGCGCAGAGAGAAGAAGACCTCACCTCGAAAACGTCCACGACGCTCGAAAACGGTGGAACTGGTTCGCAACAGCTCGCCGACCTCTCCGCAGCTTTTCGTCAAGCGCGCGTAAATTTTATCGCGCGTCAGCGTCGGTACGATCGCGCGAGAGCACTTTTCTCGAGCAACGGCGGTTCAAAGAAGGAAACCACCTTCTGTCGTTGAGGTCATATGCGAAAAGTGTCCTCCGAGATGTGTGTTTCGAAAGGAAGCCAGGCGCTGCTCTCTGGCGCGCAAAAGCACTTAATTGAAATCACTTTCAAACTCCGAAAACGAAACTCCGACGATTCATCACACACACCACAAAGAGGCCACACGCTTCGAAAAAGTAAGGAACGAAAAATTCTCCTCAGACAGAAGTACGGAGTCAAAGGCACAAAAGCACCCGCACATCTCTGCGTGCGTGTGTCGTTGTGTGTCTCATCATCTCCGTTGCCTCTTGCCTCTCTCTCTTCACATTTCTCTCACGCAAACGCGAGAGGAACAGCGAGAACGAAGCCTTTCGGGAGAGCGAGGGATAAAAGCAAAACGAGCGGCACACTCGGTGGCGGAGTTCCGCACTCGACGAAAGAGGAATAATTGATTTTCCCGGGGACGGAATATCCGATTTGGGGAAGCGAGAAAGGGAGACCGACGACGAGCTCTTATCTGCGAGTATGGCACGATTTGGATTCCCCCCGTCGTCTTTATCTTCCTCGTCTGCGTCGAATTCGTCGTCGTCTGCGTCGTCCGCGGTCGCCGGGAGGAGCACGAGTCCGAGAGAGCGACACCTTTCCTCGAAGAAGATGAGTGTTGGTTTTACGCACGCGACGAATAAGGCGAGCGGTGGCGACGCGGGAATGAGCGGGAATACGAATGGCCCCGGCGGAAACGAGTCTGCGACGAATACGAACGCGAATATGATGACGATGATGAGTACTCCGTCGAAGCCGCAGCATCCGCATTCGCCTCGAGCGAACGACCTGCAACAGAGAAGACTCCGACGGAAATTACGCGCGCGTCTGTTTTTGAAAGTGTTTCTCGTTGTAGCGTTCTTACACTTCTTCGGTCGAACGGCGTACCATTTTCTGTACTTTGTGAAGATTGGATACTTGCGGTACATCAAGTTCCCGTTGAGAGACCAGAGGCCGATACCGTGCGGGAACGATACGCCACCACCGACGGAACAGTTGGCGGATTTGTTCGAGAGGAGGAAGGCGTACGAGGAAAGTAGGAAGAGTTTAGGCGTGAAGATGAAAGACGCGGTGGTTTTTGGGAATAAGGCGAGCGGGTCGCCGAAACACTTACAACAACAACACGCGCAGATCAAGAAGAGGCACGTGAAGAAAAATAGCAGAGGTAGTGGTAGTAGGAACGCGTACGCGAAGACGAGTGGACGCAGAAGATTGTTCGAAACAGAGGAGGTGTACGGCAAGAGAGAAGACGAAGTGGAAGAAGCAGAAGCAGAAGAGGAAGAAATTGCCCACGATGATAGTAAACGAACGGGATTTGGAGTAGAAAGATTTGAAGCAGAGAGCGACTCGAAAGAGGAATCCGGAGTGTCGGAAGACGCGTACTTAGAGCTCGGTGAAGATAACTATCCGTCCGAAGTGCTCTCAAAAGAGCAAGGAGAAGATGATGAAGATGATGACGAAGAAAGGGTTGGAAGAAAAAGCGACGCGCCGCGCCGAGCGGGATCGAATTTCGCATCTCGCTTCTTCGGCGGTTTAGGACAGCGATCATCATCACCGGCACCACTCGACGGTGATAGCATCAGTCGAGAAGTCATCGAAGTGGCTTCAAAACGTGCCACCCAGCGAATCATCGAAGACCCGGGATCAGAACCTCCAGCTCCACTCGTTAGCAACGGGGAAGAAGGTGATTTTCATTTGCTAGAAGACGAGGAAGAATCAGAAGGAGAAGAAGTAGTCGAACAACAAGACAGTGAAGAAGAATCTGTGGACGAATCAGCAATCTCGGAGGAGGAAGACGCGGGAGAGGAAAGAAAGTTTGCGAGCACATCCTACGCGAGTGCAGACGCAAGTGCACGCGATGACACCGACGAAGACTTCTCTTATGACGACCCCAAATCGCAACTCGAAGCGGCCGAACGTAAAGCGAACCTTTTGGAAGAGGTTGCCCTCGAAGCAAAAAAACGAGTCGACGAGGTGAAGGAAAAGACCAAACGCCGTGGCGCCGGATTTGCCATACTGTGCATCTGCGACGCGCACACGGCTGATATTTGCGCAGCTTCCGTTGCGAATAAACGAGCGTATGCGAAAATACACGAGTATGATTTGATTTTTGTCACGGAAACTTTAGATACGACTCGACCGATGGCGTGGAGTAAAATCTTAGCCGTACAAAGGTACCTGCCGCGATACAAATGGCTGTTATTTTTGGACATCGACACGCTCATTATGAACCCGGACATACGCTTAGAAGATATCGCGGACGATAATTACGACCAAGTTATCGGTGCCGATCACAATGGCATAAACTCGGGCGTCTGGTTTGTCAAGAACACGCGATGGATGCGATGGTTCCTCACCGAGTTGTGGGCGCAAGAAGATTTAGTCCGAGGAAATTACGTCTTCCATTACGAACAACGCGCTTTCCATCATTTGTTCCAAACTGAAGTCTGGTCAAATAATGTTGGCACGAGTAAAAAACCATACGAGGGCGCCGAGGACGTTCGCAAACGCTCGAAAGTTGTCAACCAGTGCGTCTTCAACAGTTTATTGCCGTGGTACGTCAATGGCGATTTTGTCGTGCATTTTGCCGGCATGAAAGGTGTCGCGCAGTGCTATTTATTCTGGCAATATTACGAGAAGGCGAAAAATGATTTACCACCGGTAGGACCACACGAAATCGTCGGCGCGCGATTGACGGAAGAAATGTTAGAAGGCGGCCCGAGATATGAGTTCAAAAGGTGCTTATCGTTTCCCACGTTGTTTTGGTAAATCTATTGAAAACGTTCTACGGTAGCTTTTACGACATAATTTATTTTCTATTTGTAATTGCAATATCTATGTAAGCGGCGCGCTATAATTTGAATGAACAGAATGAATCTCGTCACCAACGGCGATTGTGTTACTCATGAACCCTTCTTCTTGACCGTTCGGCAAAACGTCGAACGATACGCCGAATGTGTTTGCCGCTTTGCGCATGATAATCTCCCACGTTTTCTCGTCGCGTTTCCCGGTAGTTTGGTCGATGGCGACAGATTCGCAACGGTGGCAAAAACGTCCGTTTCCTAACGTAACCGTGTCACGTATTTTGATGCCTACATTTTCGTTCGAAATGGAAGTCGATATCCAAGTTTTCTCGAGCAAGAAAAGGTCGTTGTCATTGGAAGACGATTTTTTCTTGCTCTTCTTCTTTTCAACGTCCTCGTTCTCCTTTTCACTCACAATAATGTTTGCTCGAAAGCGAGAAATGTCACATCCTAAACTTTTCGCCGATCGTTCCGAGGCGATTAAAATCGGCGAAGTATTCGCAAACGTGCGCTTCGTCTCGTCTTTTAAAAGTGCGAGGCAACATTCAACGTTGAGAACTTTTGAGAACCACTCGTGCGCCGCGGGATCTCGAACCAGTCTCGCCTCTCGCGTGCTACCGCGAATGGAGACGGAAACGTTACCCTCTCGAGACAGATCAAATTCTTTTCCATCTTCGTTCAAATCTATCCGAAGCGTTTCCTTTATACCACTACACGTCAGAACCAAATACGTGAACGCGTAGCCGTTTACATCCTCTAAATCAATCGTCTCCACAGAAGGCGTGATGCGCACCATTTGCGGGTACGATTTTTGCGACAACGGTATCCCTGACTGTTTCTCAATGAGCACGTATTTCCGATCAAAAAGCAAGCCAGATGGGAGCAAGTACCATTTCTCTACACTAAATGGAGCGCATGACTTGATCGGGAACACGTTTATTTTCGAAATTGTAACGAGCGAGGAAGAAGATGATGAAGGCGATGAAGGCGTTTCCGGCGCTTCGTTTGCTCCTCTATCCGTCATTCGCGCGTGACACACAAACTCGCGCTCAATGGTTTCAATAATAGCCTTCGCGTCGCTCACTCGACTGGCATACCCGAACGATGCCCGAACGCACCCTAAAGGTTCCCCATCCGTATCGTCCACACCCATATCATCTCCGCACACTTTGCCTTTCGTTTCGTATAATTTTTTCACCCGATTTTCGATTTTCTTCTTCCGGATGCTTTCGCACGCGCCTGGGTTACAACAACACCCGGTACGAACGACTATATTTTGCGAAGCTAACGCGCGCTCTACTTTTGAGTATCCAACGTGTGTTCCGTCGTCGTTGAGTACGTTGAAAGCTACGGTAGATAAGGATACAATTTTCCGTCCGTCGTACGTCAATTTCTCGTACCGGTCGTCGTAATCGCTTTGATTCTTCAAATGTTCCGCTAAATGACGCCACTGTGATCCGTATATTTCCACGACTGGTTTACCATTCGCGTGTCGCAAGTTCCACAATCTACTCGCTAAGACTTCCCCGACATGACCGGCGTTGATGCGAATCATCTCGGATCCTCCAATCGATTGATACCACTCGAAGCATTTTGGCAACGCGGCTATTTGCTGAAACGGCAACGTACCTCGTTCCAAACCAGACGCGTTTTCCTTGGCGATGAAAAAGTTTGTCTTCGCATCGATCGCTTTCGCCGTTCCGCCTCCGAAATACTTACGGTTCATGTTCTCGTTCCTCTCGATCATTTCCATTGCTCTGTTGGAAACGAGCAAAAATCCAACACCAGTTGGGTACCCGAATATTTTATACGCCGAAGCGACGATAAAGTCGGGCCTCAACTCCTTCTCCATATCTTTCAACATCACTGGACGCATTGCCGCGGATTTAGACGCGTCTAATAACGTAAAGCATTCCGATCCTTCTCGACAAATCTCTTCCATTTTCCTCTTCACGCATGCCTCGCGAACGCCTTGCCCGTGGAAATTCGACTCGTCCGCGTACGCCAACAAATGTTTTCTACCGCGGGGGTTACTTTTGTTGCCCTTGAACCATTTCTTCTTCGTCTTTATTTTCGCGCCGCAATCGTTCACCTTCACCGACGTCCACTCCTCCTCTTCGTTCTCGACCAGCACGAACACGTCCCCGCCTCTGCTCCAAACTAAATTCCTCAACCCGACCACGCTCGTGTGATTATCCATCGCGTAACTCAACGCGTCTCGCTTCCCGACTGAAAAGAACGCGTCCCCGACTAACTGCACAGCATTCGTCGCCCCTCCGTTCACAAACACGCAGTGATATTCCCCAAACTCCGGCGCGTTGAAATGTTTCAGAACTAAACTTCTGCTTTCATGAATCGCTTTTTCTGCGATCGAGGCGGATGCGTTTTTGCTGTGCGGATTGCCCAAAACCATCGACTCTGTGTGTTGTCGAGTGCAGTTTTGAATCAATCGAGAACTGACCGGAGGACACCCGTTGTAATCGCAATACATCATCCTCTTCGTCCCCGAGTTCTCTGTCGA
>Ga0181555_1003350_pt1 | contig 12806 bp, 10 predicted proteins | sample 011ome_15_FD_145601 | JGI IMG/M metagenome (GOLD analysis project Ga0181555, IMG submission 145601) | Coastal salt marsh microbial communities from the Groves Creek Marsh, Skidaway Island, Georgia - 011504AT metaG (spades assembly) | ecosystem: Environmental > Aquatic > Marine > Intertidal zone...
GAGCGCGGTTACCGTAACCTGATCATTCTCTGCAGAAACCCCTTGCACTTGATGAGATAAGAAGAATTTAACGCCTTGTTTCTTGAGTACTTTGGTGAGTTCTTTACTTTGAGCCCCATCCATAGTAGGAATGATTCGATCCATATACTCTACTACAGAAACTTCTGCCCCGAGTCTACGGTAAACCTGACCCAGCTCTAAACCAATAACGCCACCCCCAATAATTACTAAGTGCTTTGGCACTTCAGTCATAGAAAGCGCTTCTGTAGAGGTAATCACGCGCTTTTTATCAATATTGATAAAAGGAAGACTTGCTGGTTTGCTCCCCGTTGCAATGATAAAGTGTTTGGCTGAAAGCGTTTGTTTTTCTTTGCCATGGACCGTGAGGGTATTTTTGTCTTCAAACTGACCTACCCCGTGCAACACGTCTATTTTATTCTTATCCATGAGAAAATCGATGCCTTTGGTGGTTTGAGACACCACACCAGACTTGCGCTCCATCATCTTGGCCAAATTAAAAGTAACCGAGCCTTGAACCTCAATACCGTGTTCTTCGAGGTGATTTTGAGTGTCTTCATAATGATGAGAGGAATCTAAAAGGGCCTTACTTGGAATACATCCCACGTTGAGACACGTCCCTCCCAAAGTATCGTATTTTTCAACCAAAGCTGTTTTCATACCTAATTGGGCGCATCGTATCGCTGATACGTAGCCTCCAGGACCTGAACCAATTACCACTACATCGTAATTACTCATTGTATTGTGTTTTAATTTAAACTGGTGTAAAGTTACGACACTAGGCAGCAAAAGCCAATGCTGACTAAAGAAATTTTAAACACTATTAGGGTCTAGGCCGGCATGAGTTTGGTTGTGTTTTGGACCTGCGTAATCACAAAGGAACTTTCAGTGCTCGCGATCGATTTCAAACTGGTCAGTTTGTTGACTAAAAAAGAACGAAAATGAACCATATCGCGAACCATCACCTTGAGCAGGTAATCATAAGAACCCGACACATGAAAACATTCTACGACCTCAGTAAGATCCATAATGTCTGATTCAAAAGCACTTAAGGAGGATTTGGCATGCTGGACCAGCTTTACGTGACAAAACACCATAAATCCCAGGGCGATTTGTTCCGGATCGAGTAAAGCCACATATTGTTTGATTATTCCATGACGTTCTAATTTCTTGATGCGCTCGTGTACGGCGGTGACCGATAAATCGATCTTTAATGCCAGTTGTTTATGGGTTTGCTTACAATCAGTCTGTAAGGCCTCGAGTAATATTAAATCTGCCGAATCAAAAGTCATGACCAAAAAATATTCTAATGTTAATTCTTCAAAAATACCATTTTAGAAATTATTTCTATATAAATACTAATTAATCAATTAATTTTCTAAATAATACAAGTCATATTGTTATTAAATACATCATTTTATAGATTTGATAAAAACCTATACTATGTCCTTTAATCCAGCAAACAATATACAAGACCTTCAATATTTTGGAGAATTTGGAGGGGTAAACCCGAGTATTTCAGACTCATCGACTTATACCTTTTTATCGGCCAAAACCATGTTTGACACCTTTGAAGGCAATGCAGAAGGCTGTTATTTGTATTCGCGACACAGTACTCCGTCTAACCTTTACCTGGGACAAGCCCTAGCCGCCATGGAAGGAACAGAAACAGCCACGGTTGCGGCGACCGGGATGGGCGCGATCACACCTGCATTGCTACAGTATTGCGGTCAAGGAGACCATATTGTCTCGAGCCGCACTATTTACGGGGGGACCTATGCTTTTTTAAAGAACTTCACCCCTCGCCTGGGTATTGAAACAAGTTTTGTAGACATTACCAATCTAGAGACGGTAGAACAAGCGATAAAACCCAACACAAAAGTACTTTATTGTGAGAGTGTGAGCAATCCTCTTTTGGAAGTGGCTGACATCACCGCATTATCTAGCCTGGCCAAGAAACATGGACTGGTGCTGATGGTTGACAATACCTTTGCTCCTTTAAGTATTGCTCCGTATAAACTCGGTGCTGATATTGTAATGCATAGCTTGACCAAATTTATTAACGGAAGCAGTGATACTATGGGCGGCGTGATCTGCGGCACTCAAGAATTTATCGATCAACTGCGCAACGTGAATGACGGGGCCTGCATGCTCTTGGGGGCGAGTATGGACAGTCTGCGTGCGGCCTCTATTTTAAAAAATCTCAGAACCCTTCACATCCGCATCAAACAGCACAGTCATAACGCCATGTATCTCGCTCAAAAGTTTGAGGCCGATGGACTAAAGACCGTTTATCCTGGACTAAAGAGTCATCCGAGCCATACCTTATTTAGCTGCATGATGAATCCTGAGTACGGCTACGGCGGTATGCTCACTATTGACGCTGGAAATCTTGAAACCGCAAATAAGCTCATGGAGCTTATGCAAGAACGCAACTTAGGCTACCTGGCGGTGAGTTTAGGATTTTACAAAACCTTATTCAGCGCACCGGGCAGTTCTACGTCTTCCGAGATTCCTCTACAAGAACAAGCCGAAATGGGACTGACCGATGGACTGATTCGTTTTTCAATTGGACTCGATAACGACATCGAGCGCACCTATCAAATGATGCGTCAGTGTATGATAGAGGTAGGTGTTTTGTCTTAAGTTATTTATGACAACATATTTTGAGTTGATTGAATCAATAGACAACCAAAAAATATAATTCCAGAGATTGTCCCTCTAAGTTTGGATTAATACCTGAAAGGGTAAGGTGAAAACCCTGATCATCTATACCTTGACTCAGTACCATGAGTTGTCGGGAAAGAGCGCCCCGAATTTGACCGTGTATGTTGGCGGATAAAGGGATATTCATAACCGCAAGAGTCGCTTCATCAATTTCTAAAGTCCAGGAATCTTGTGCCCAATCATAAGGGATGATATAAATTTGACTAAATCGCTTTACGCCCTGTATAACGCTGCCTTCTGTGCCCAGTTTAAAACTTCCGTTTACATCCAAATCGGCCTGCGGGTCTGCTGTGTTTAGGCCTAAGCGCCCATCTGAACTTAAATACCAGCGCAAAATACCAGACACAGAAAGCCCTATTGATCCGGGGTTAGGCGCAAAAAATCCTGTGTCTGAGCGGTCCCAAAATTGACTGGTATCCGAGGTCGAGCCCGGATCGAGTTTTATTTCGTTAAGGACGGATCCCGCTGCGGGGTCCACATAATAATTGCCATTGTCCCAGTCAATTAAACGGCGACTCAGCCAAAGGTCGTTATTGGTGGCGGCATTTGCCCCAATATAAACCCCACCTGCGGCATATTGTAGCCCTGAGTTTGTCCATTGCCATTGCTCATAATCAGGACGCTTATAAGCCAATCCTCGCCATGACCCTCCATCAAAAATATAAAGTCCACGCCCCCCGAACAAACTATCTGCGGTATGATACGCCATGAGTCCTTCAGCGGCCTCGTGGAGGCTATTCAAACCCCATTTGGTCTGATCTTTAAGTTCAACTCGAGGCAGCAAAACCCCTTGATTTGGACTGGAGATGTCTAAAATTGCACTAGGATCCAGATGTATGGTCCCTATGCCTACTTGTGCCCACAGAACTTCAGTAAAACAAGCGTATAGAATAAAACTACAGGCAATGATTTCCCGACGGATAAAGAACTTGGTGTGAAAAACATAATTAAAATGACTGTTGTGCGGGAGTCCTGAGTTGCAAAGCAAGGCTTCATATAGAATAAGTACAAATAAGCCATGTGAGGATTTATGAATCCACCCTATAATTTGCAAAGTCATAAGCAAAATCGTAACATTACACATGCAACAATTTTACCTATGAGCCTTAAAGAAGATTCAAAAGAGCCACGCCTTAAATTACCCATAATTCAAGCTTTAGTCCCGGTATTTGTTTTGGTTGCTTTGTTGTTTTTCAATGTGATCTATGCCTTTGGAGACGACGCCTTAAGTGGGAGTAATCAGTTTTTATTGCTTGTAGGTGGTGCTGTGGCTGCTATAGTTGGAGTGTACAACGGCATTTCTTTTGACAAAATGATCGATGAAGTCGCTGAAAATATAAAAAGTACCACAGGGGCTATTCTAATTTTACTCATGGTGGGTGCCTTGGCGGGGACTTGGCTGCTCAGTGGCATCATCCCCACGATGATTTACTATGGGTTAAGCCTTTTAAAACCTTCTATTTTTTTACTGTCTACGGTGGTTATCTGTGCCATTATTTCTATTGCTACGGGCAGTAGTTGGACGACTTCTGCAACAGTAGGAATTGCGATGATTGGTATTGCAAACGCCCTTGGAATAGATGCCGGAATGGCGGCCGGAGCGGTAATTTCTGGAGCCTATTTTGGGGACAAGCTCTCCCCTATGAGCGATACGACAAATTTAGCGCCAGCCATGGCTGGAACCGATTTGTTTACCCATATTAAATACATGACCTACACTACGATACCGAGTTTTGTAATCACCCTTATATTTTTCGGAATTTTAGGACTGACCCTTGATCCTCAGGGCGAATCGCAAACATCAGAAATGCTTGCCGCGATTGATACGGCATTTATGGTAAGTCCATGGTTATTTGTGGTACCTGCGCTGGTTATTTTTATGATTGTCAAAAAAGTCGTCCCCCTTATCGCTTTATTTACCGGTACGCTTCTCGCTGCGGCGGCTGCTTTGTGGACACAACCCGAATTGGTTGTTTTAATTGGTGGCGGCAAAGACCTCGATATGGTTACCGCCTATAAGGGTCTAATGAACGCCATCACAGTAGCTATAGAAATTCCGACCACCTATGCTCCGCTTAATGATTTGTTCACTTCTAGTGGCATGGCTGGGATGCTCGGTACCATTTGGTTGATTATTTGCGCAATGGTTTTTGGCGGAATAATGGAGGCGATCGGGGCTTTATCCAGTATTTCAGAAGCCTTACTTAAACTTTTCCATACCACCTTTGGCTTGTTTGCCAGTACGGTTGCCAGTTGTTTGGCCATCAATATTGCCGCGAGTGATCAATACTTGGCCATTGTAGTGCCTGGTAAAATGTATGCCAAGGCCTACAAAGAAAAGGGCTTAGCCCCTGAAAATCTCTCAAGGACTTTAGAAGACAGCGGTACGGTTACCTCGGCATTGATTCCTTGGAATACTTGTGGGGCCTATCAAAGCGGGGTGCTCGGCGTGGACACCTTGTCTTATGCGGGTTATGCAATTTTCAATTGGATCAGTCCGTTTATGACCCTACTGTTCGCTGCGTTTCGTATAAAAATTAGACAAATTACTCACGCAAAATAATGTGACTGAATATCATCCAAGAACAAGAAAAAAGAAAAAAAACAGTAAAAAAGAAAAAACTATGGCAAACATAACCCTCGGGGGCACCCCAACATTCACCAATGGCAGTCTTCCTGAATTAGGAGAAAAATGTCCTGATTTCTCATTAATCACTAAAGATTTAAATACAGTTCATCTCAAAGATTTTGAGGGTAAAAAGCTCGTATTGAATATTTTTCCAAGTGTTGACACTGGAGTTTGTAGTGCATCGGTACGCACATTTAACGAGCATGCCAGCAAATATCCTGATACGGTTATTTTGTGTATTTCAAGAGATCTTCCATTTGCGCAAGCTCGTTTTTGTGGCGCCGATGGTATTGAAGATGTTGAAGTCTTAAGTGACTTTAAAACAGGGAAATTTGGACAAGATTATGGTGTCGAAATTGAATCGGGAGCCTTCGCAGGACTACATGCTCGGGCCGTTGTGGTTACCGATGCAAATCACAGTATAGTTTACACAGAATTAGTCCCTGAAATTGGTCAGGCCCCTGATTTTGAAAGCGCACTCAAGGCCTTGTCATAAATGAGACCCAAACAAAGTGTCGTTCAAGCCATTAAAGTTGCCCTACGCGGAATGACGATTTTATTGGCCGAACGGGCCTTTCGTATTCAACTCACTGTAGGTCTAGGGGTCACTGTAATGGGTTTGTATTTTGAGATAGAGCCTTGGGCTTGGGCTGCACAAACGCTAGCTATTGGTTTAGTGCTCATGGCCGAAGGAATCAATACGGCATTAGAAAGAATCTCAGATTTTATTCAACCTGATTTCGATCCAAAGATTGGACGGATCAAGGACATGGCAGCAGGTTTTGTCTCCATTGCCGCAATCATTTCTTTAATTATTGCGATTATCATTTACAGTGAAAAACTGAGATTGTTTTAAATATGCAGCACCTTGTATACTGATGGCTATCCTTGTATATTTGTAATTACTCAACCTAAGGCATGTTTTTTAAACGACAGCAGAAAAAACCTACTAAAACAAAGGCTAAAGCCCAATCTTGGACTTTGTCTCGTCAACAATCAGTTTTATTAGGAGGGTTTTTAACCTTTTTTGGGGTTGCCTTAATCATCTCCTTCGCTTCGTATATCCTCAGTTGGCAAAGCGATCAAAGTCTTCTAGGGACCTTTGACAAGGCCAATCCGGCCGATAATTCCTTGAGTCATCTCGGCAATACTCTTGGGCACTTGTTTATCTATAATGGCTTTGGCCTTGCGGCATTTATTTTGGCCGGTCTTTTTATAGTTTCAGGACTTTATTTGTTTTTTAATTTGGCCACAAAACCCTTGAGGAAATTTTGGTTCTGGGGCCTATACTTAATGATATGGCTCAGTTTGTGTTTTGGATTTATTGCACACAGCAAACCCATGTTAGGAGGCGTAGTTGGCTTTGAAATAAGCGATGTTCTCCAGGGCTATATGGGGGCTACGGGCCTAGGCCTTTTCCTAGGCTTTACTGGGCTAATATATTTGGTTTTAAGACTAAAATGGACCCCAGATAACTTAACTCAATGGATTAAAAACAGACCGCGTAAAATTAAAGGCGCTGTCGCAGAAGCTAACGATTCAATTCAAGCGCTCACCCGGGAACATGAAGCCAGTCCTGAAAGTTTTGACGAGCAGCCACAAACGGTAACTTTTGACTCGGATGAGCCTTCAGAGCCGGTTGCTTTAAATGATGAGGATCGTTCAAAGGGACACCGCGATGACCATGAGCAAGAAAACAATTACACGGATAATGATCCTGAACCCGAGATAAAAAAGACAACTGCTACGATTAACTTTGACTCAGATGATGACGTTGCACTAGAGATTGAAACCGCCAAAGAAGAAGTTTCTTTGAGCACTAGTGAACAGCTCGTGCAAGATTTTGGCACCTTCGACCCTACTCTAGAACTGAAAAACTTTAAATTTCCTTCAATAGAGCTGCTCAAAGATTATTCTGGCGGTAAAGGCATCACCATCGATGAGCAAGAGCTCGAAGAATACAAAAGACGAATCATTGATACCTTAAACAATTATTCAATCGGGATTGCCAGTATCAAAGCCACCATTGGTCCCACAGTGACGCTATATGAAATCGTGCCCGAAGCTGGTGTTCGAATTTCAAAAATCAAAAATCTAGAAGACGATATCGCCCTTTCTCTATCTGCGCTGGGTATTCGAATTATCGCACCGATACCAGGAAAAGGAACCATTGGGATAGAGGTGCCAAACAAATCACCCCAAATGGTCTCCATGCGCAGTGTGATCAGTTCTCCAAAATTTCAAAAGGCTGAAATGGAGTTGCCTCTAGCCCTGGGTAAAACCATTAGCAATGAAACTTTTGTCGTCGATTTGGCTAAAATGCCACACTTGCTCATGGCCGGTGCTACCGGTCAAGGAAAGTCTGTAGGTTTGAATGCCATACTCGCCTCGCTCTTGTATAAAAAACACCCTGCTGAGGTCAAGTTTGTTCTGGTTGATCCTAAAAAAGTAGAATTGACCCTTTTCAACAAAATTGAACGTCATTATTTGGCCAAATTACCCGATACAGAGGAGGCTATTATTACCGATACCACCAAGGTCATCCATACGCTGAATTCCCTGTGTATTGAAATGGATCAGCGCTACGACTTGCTCAAAGATGCTATGGTGCGCAACATTAAAGAGTACAATGACAAGTTCAAAGCTCGTAAGCTCAACCCCCATGATGGACATCGTTACCTGCCCTATATCGTTTTGGTAATTGATGAGTTTGCCGACCTAATCATGACCGCGGGCAAAGAAGTAGAAACCCCGATCGCGCGTCTTGCTCAATTAGCACGTGCTATTGGCATTCATTTAATTATTGCCACTCAGCGCCCTTCGGTTAATGTGATTACTGGAATTATCAAGGCAAACTTCCCTGCCCGAATTGCGTTTAGGGTTACCAGTAAAATTGATTCTAGAACAATATTGGACACCTCAGGAGCAGATCAATTGATCGGGCGCGGAGACATGCTTTACACTCAAGGAAATGACGTGGTGCGCTTACAATGTGCCTTCTTAGATACGCCAGAAGTTGCCGATATTACTGAATTTATTGGGGGTCAAAAAGCTTATCCCGATGCGCATTTATTGCCGGAATATGTGGGAGAAGAAAGTGGCACAAGTCTTGATATTTCTATAGATGAGCGTGATGCACTTTTTCGAGACGCCGCCGAGGTATTGGTCATAGCCCAACAGGGCTCGGCCTCACTTTTGCAGCGCAAATTAAAATTAGGGTATAACCGAGCCGGGCGCATTATTGATCAGCTTGAAGCGGCAGGTATCGTTGGTCCCTTTGAAGGCAGTAAAGCCAGACAAATTTTAGTGCCCGATTTGGACGCTTTAAATAAACTCCTTGACAATGAAATACAAAACTAAATATCGACGTTTTGGAATTCTTTTGGCCTTAATCCTTTTGATTCCGTTCAGCGGAAAAGCCCAAAGCGCCCAGCAGGCGCAAGAACTTTTGGATGCTGTGGCGGAAAAAGTCAGCAGTTATGAGGATATCGAAATAGACTTTACCTGGAATTTAGTCAATCAAAAAGAACAAGTCGATCAAAAAACACAAGGCAGTGTGATGCTCAAAGGAGAACGCTATCGCCTAAGCATGATGGGCATGACTCGAGTTTTTGATGGGGACAAGCTCTTTACCATCGCTCCAGAGGACTTGGAACTCACGGTGAGCGATTTAGATCCGGAACAAGACAAAGTGTCACCCCTTCAAAGTTGCTTACCTTTTATAAAGAGGGATACACCTATGCTTGGGACATCAAGCAAAAAGTTGCGGGGAAAAACATACAATATGTCAAGCTCTATCCCATTGATAGCGAGGCTGAAATTAAAAATATGCTCCTTGGTATTGATATCGGCACCAATCACATTTATAAGCTCATTCAAACCGATGCTAAAGGCACTCAGTTTATCTTGACCGTTAAGTCATTTAAGCCCAACCAAAAGTTGACTCCAGACAATTTTGCAGTTGACCTTAATAAGTATCAAGAACAAGGCTATTACGTCAACACGCTTTACTAGGCCCGTGAAAATATTAGACCGCTATATATTAACCAGTTTTTTAAAGACGTTTTTTAGCGTCTTTATTATTTTGATGTTCATCTTTGTGCTTCAAACCATCTGGTTATATATCTCAGAGCTGGCGGGAAAAGACTTATCATTTTCAATTATCTTGAAGTTTTTGTGGTTTTTTACCCCAAAATTAATTCCACTAGTTCTGCCATTGACCATATTGGTCACCTCTTTGATGGTGTTTGGAACCCTCTCTGAGCAATATGAATTCGCCGCTATGAAGTCCACTGGGATTTCACTTCAGCGTGCCATGCGCAGTCTTTCAGTATTTATTTTATTGCTCTCAGCTATTGCCTTTGTATTCGCGAACAACGTTATACCCTATTCAGAGTATAAATGGCAAAATTTACGGCGAAATATTGCCCAAGTCAGTCCCTCTATGGCCATCGTCGCTGGACAGTTCAGTTCGATTGGGGATGATTTCAATATTAAAGTTCAAAAGAAATACGGAGATCGAGACCAGTATTTAGAAGAAGTCATTATTCACAAAAAGAATCCCGAGAGTCCGAGCGAAAACACGACCGTAATTATGGCTGAATCTGGTGAGCTGGCCAGTTCCGAAGACTCAAACACCCTTTCATTGATTTTAAACAATGGGCACTACTACGAGGATATTCAGCTTAGTGATGGGGTTAAAGAACGGATCAATCGACCCTTCGCCAAAAGCGCCTTTAAGACCTACACCATACATATAGATCTAACAGAGTTAAACGATACAGACATTGATAAGGAAAACAACTTAAACAACCACAATATGTACAATGTGGGTGAATTAATTCCAGAAATTGATCGCCTCTCTGATGTGTTTAGTGACGATATCGCGCAAATGACAGGTAATATGTACTTCCGCAGCGGTTTTACTCAATTTGCCGATTCTACGTATAAACAGATCAAAAACAAGACAGAATTTAACTCGATCTTGGAACTCTACGATATTCGTCAACAAGTACGCATTGCCGGGACAGCCCTAGATAATGTCCGAAGCTCAATACAGGCACTGGGGTCCAAAAAGAAAAATCACCAGCAGCTGATAAAAACACTGAACAAACACGAAATAGCCTTGCACGAAAAATTTGCTTTAGCCGTATCGTGCATCATTTTGTTTTTCGTAGGTGCCCCGCTTGGCGCGATCATACGTAAAGGAGGTATGGGACTCCCGATGGTTATTGCGATTGTCTTGTTTTTAACCTATCATTTTATCGGCATTTTTGCTAAAAATAGCGCTGAAGATGGAACCATGCATCCTTTTATGGCCACATGGATCAGCAGTTTCATTATGCTTCCCCTGAGTATTTGGTTGACTTATCGCGCGACAACAGATCAAGGCATTTTTGATTTTGACGCCTTTTTCCAGCGTTTTAAATGGCGCAAAAAGAAATAGTCGGGGTCAATCCCTATATTTGCACCCAAAGAAAAAATTGACGCATGAGTCAGAACACCAACACCCCACCACAAGACCTAGTTTTGGATACGATTCCCGAGGCAATCGCAGCCATAAAGCGGGGTGAAGTGATTATCGTGGTGGATGATCAGGATCGTGAAAACGAAGGTGATTTTTTGGCAGCAGCCGAATGTGTTACCCCTGAGATGATCAACTTTATGGCCACTCATGGTCGTGGACTCATTTGTGCCCCTTTAACCGAGTCGCGTTGTAAAAGTCTACAGCTTGACATGATGGTGGGCAACAATACAGATCCCATGGAAACCGCATTTACCATTTCGGTCGACTTACGCGGATCTGGAGTCACTACAGGAATTTCAGCATCAGATCGCGCTAAAACCATTAAGGCCTTAACCGACAATGATACAAAACCCCACGATTTAAGCCGCCCGGGGCATATTTTTCCATTGATTGCTAAAGAAGGTGGAGTTTTACGCCGCACCGGACATACCGAAGCCGCAATCGATTTTGCCAGGCTTGCTGGGTTTCAGCCCGCTGGAGTTATCGTCGAAATCATGAATGAAGATGGGACTATGGCCCGTTTACCCCAATTGGTCGAGGTCGCAAAACAGTTCAATTTAAAACTTGTTTCCATTGAAGATCTTGTCGCCTACCGCATGGAACACGACTCCTTAATTGAAAAGAAGGAAGACTTTGAACTCGAAACCCGCTTTGGTCGCTTCAGACTACGAGCCTATCTTCAGACCACAAACAATCAAGTCCATATAGCCCTTACCAAAGGTTCCTGGGGACCAAGCACCGAAGTGCCCGTGCGGGTCAATGCCTCTATGGTCAATAATGATCTTTTGGCTTCACTGACCCAAGATACGCATCAAACCCTCGATGCCATGTTCCAAGTCATTAATGACCGTGGTTTAGGGGCCATGGTATTTATTAACCAAAATAATCCTTCGTTGAATGTTTTAGGACGCTTAACCCAGCTTAAGTCTCTTCAAGTGGAAGGAACGATCGTCAAAGCCCCACAACTGCCCATGGACAATAAAGATTTTGGAATTGGCGCACAGATTTTACACGACCTAGGGATACACAAAATCAAATTGATTTCGAATCACGAGCAAAGCAAACGTGTAGGAATGATTGGTTATGGTCTTGAAATAACCGACTATATCTCGTATTAATAGGCTTGTATATAACGCGCTCAATGCCGAAGTAATAAGCGGACAAACAAAAACGTGTGCCGCCGATTACCTAGATATTCTGCAGAGTATCCCGCATGATTTGAGCCCGATGGTTCAAAGTTTCTTCATCCCATCCTAGTTTGACCAAAAAGCTCAAAGTCCGGCCCATAAAATGATCGCTTTGCCTAAAATCCTTGGACTGGAGTCCTAAAAGCGTCTGTTTAATTTCTGGGGTTAAGGGCGCAATACTCTTGGCCTGGGACAAATGTTCCCAACCGTTGATGTAATGCCAATTGTTTTTAAACCAATAAAAACATGCGTCAATTCCTGCAGCGGACAGCGCTTTCTGGGCTTGCTCGGCCTTTTCTGTAGTGGGTAAAAAGATATTTAAAAAAGAATAATTCTGAACGCCGCCTTCAGGAACGCGTCTGAAACTTACCCCCGGCACATCAGTGACAGCATTAGCTAAAACATCGTAATGCGCCTTTTGACGTGCCAAAATTTCGTCAAAACGCTGCAATTGACCCAACCCAACGGCTGCATGCAATTCAGAAATGCGAAAATTATAGCCCAAAGTAGGATGAGTTTCGGCACCGCGATCGTTGCCCATATGATCATGACCGTGGTCTTGATATTGGTCGGCGTTTACCTTGTATTGCGCATTATTGGTAATCACTGCGCCCCCTTCACCACAGGTAATGGTCTTTACAAAGTCAAAAGAAAAGCAACCCAAATCGCCATAGGCGCCGAGCGCAACGCCATCATAAGTTCCACCTATAGCCTGACA
>Ga0181555_1003389_pt1 | contig 12713 bp, 8 predicted proteins | sample 011ome_15_FD_145601 | JGI IMG/M metagenome (GOLD analysis project Ga0181555, IMG submission 145601) | Coastal salt marsh microbial communities from the Groves Creek Marsh, Skidaway Island, Georgia - 011504AT metaG (spades assembly) | ecosystem: Environmental > Aquatic > Marine > Intertidal zone >...
GTTGTTGTTGGAATCGACGAGCATTTTACCGAGCGCGTTGTGTACTTCCGGATCTTGCGAACCTTCGTTCACCAAGTGCTCCAAAAACTCCGAGAGCATTTTTAAACGGTTTCTCTTTTCGACTTCTTCGACGAGCGGGCCAACCGGTAACAACGAACGCACAGACAAGATCAAGTTCTTGATGAACTCTTCGCTGCACTCTAAATCGATCAACGTGCCGACAACTTTCGGCGCGTTCTTCGGATTAACTTTCTGAACGTACCCTTCGATATACCTCAACATGTTGCTGTTGTATAAGAAGGTGGTCAAATCGGAAATAAACTCGAATCGGTCGCACACGTTGATCAACGGTCTCGCGTCCGGTAATTTCGCCTCCATCAAAAACAGTTTTACGCGTTCCGGGTCGTAAAAGTTACTCTCTCTCGTGACCCGTTCGACTTCCTTAATTTGCTGAACCTTCGACGCGGCTTCGATGTATCTAAAGTGAACCTCTTTGTTCTCCGAGGTTGGTAATAACGCGCCCAAGTAAAAGAACAACCCCTCGTTCGAGTCGCGTTCTTGAAACAACGACATAATCTCTTGAACGCCGAGTTGTTCGGTGTACTCTTTGGCAATGGTCACCGCAACTTGTAAGTTTTGTTTCAGGTTGGCATTCAAAAGCTCTTTCAAGCACTCTAACGCCCATTCCTTCGATAAGGTACCGAAAAATTCCACCAACGCGTTCGGTTCAATCGCGTGCGTCGCAGAAACACACCGTTTCAAATCGCTCAATTCCGTGTAGTGTTGTAAGGCGCGTCCGTACAAACCGGCCTTTTCGCACAATTGTGCGATTCTCGGGCGATCGTAATGGGATAATTTACCTTGCGCTAAAATCGCATCGGCGACGTTCGGGTACGTGACCAAGTTGATTTCCAAAACCTTCGTTTGTAACGCCGCTTGCTCTTCGTTATCATCCTTCAAGATGTCAAGCAACAACGACGTCGCCTCGCGAATCATGTTGCGTTGTAAGAACAAATCCGCCACGCCCTGCATATCAAGCGGCGGTGGCGTCATTTTCGAGCATCTTTGTGCTAAAGAAACCGCAGAAGGCGGGTCCGACATCATCAAACTTTGCAACATGTGCATGTAGTTTGGCGTGTAGTTCACGCGTTCGCAGTAAGCCGTGAGCGTCTCGAAATCACCTCTTTTCGCCAACTCCGCGCACACTTTCGGATTGGATTGTGCCTTTGAGTATAGCTTCAAAGCCATGTCACTGTCGACTGGAGAGATGACATCGCCCAACTCTTCGCTCGCCTCCAACTTATCCTCCGCGAACCACTGGTCGATGAGTTGTTTCTTATTCTGTCTCAATACCAACTTCGTCAACTCCACCGATTCAATTTTGTTCAACTTGCCCATTTGCAAACAAGCGCCGAAATATTGCAACGCTGGAGGAGATGAACCCGGTTGTTGCGGCGCTTGCTGAAACTTTTGAATGGTGTTCATCGTTCTCAAGGACCCGTATTTCGCAGCTAACTCGGCGGCGCCTTTGAAATCGCCAGAGTTGAATAATGCGTCAAATCTCGGCGTAATCAATGCCTCTGCGCCAGGTAACGACGCCCTTCCAGCGATCGATAGCGCTAATTCCATGTTATTCAACTGCTGAGATACAAACGGCACCACCGCGCTCTCGTTAATGGTCGCCAAAATGACTTGCCCTCTTCTGTTGACGCAATAAATGCCCCCGGTCTTTTCCGAAATACACGCGATAAACACCGGATCATTCGAAATCTTATTCCTATACACCGCGGCCCCAGTCTCGATGTCGTTCACGAACAACAAACCGGCTTTCGTGACGGCGTAAATCAACCCGTATTTTTTCGAGATTTGCATGCTCACCGGGAAATCGTCCGCAAACTCCGGCGGGAAAAACAATTCCGTCTGACACTTTTGAAACGCGTTCGTGTTTCCCGGTTGCATCCCGAGCTCGATGATATGCATCTTCGCCTGCACGCTCCCGTCCCCTGGATTGACCGTCTTTTGAGCGAACGCTACAATCTGACTCTCTTTCGCGTTCCCGGGCACGTGGAACGTCCCAAACGTCGCGCCGTGCGCCTCCAACGCCTGCGATCTCTGTTGCGCCGCGGAATAAAGCTGCATGTTCCCTTTAACTAATGCCGGTCTCGACGCATCGCCAGGCGCGATCCCAATCAACGCGAACCACTGCATGTCTTGACTCGCTTTGTACGAAATAATTTGAGATCCCGCCAAATTTGCCGTTCGATCAAACACCTTCTCCGGCGTCGAGTCCCCACTCATCGACCAGTGATACACCGACGTATTCGTCACCACCCCTAGCATCGTCGCATCCAACCACTTCCAAAAAACAACCGGCTCGTCCATCTGGTGACTCTTCATTTTCGCCTTCTGCTCGATGTTGAATATTTGCAAGTGATCTTTCCCATCGCCCTCCGCCGTGGTCGCTTTCAACGCGATAATTCTCTTCTCTGGATTCATCAAAGCGGAATCCGCCGTGATCGGTCGTTTCAACGGTTGCGACGGCGACGCGACGTCGACAATCACCACCGCGTTCGCCGTCCCGGTTTCCCGGACGCAAATAAACTTTTCCGATTCCATCGTCACGTTGGTGAAGGAAATCATCGACGGATTGATGCCCAAAGATGTCAGCTGTGTTTGTTACGCGAGAATACACGCGCGAGAAAAGAAAAGCACATCGTCAGTACTTCGAACACGATCAGATCATCCGCGAAAACCTCCCCAAAAGCGAGAGAGCGAGAGAGAGTGGTCTTCTTTACAAAAAAAAAGGTGATCGAAGAGACGTAACGGGCGGCACCCAATTGGGTCAATTAACTGCCCCATCATCAAAGAGAGAAAACAAAAAACAAAACGCTCGCATCGATCTATCTGCGTCGCAGTATTCGTACCTGTATGGCCTCGCTCACGTTCACCGGCGGCGTCGCCATCTCGAGAGACTCTGTGTGTGTATAAAGAGAGAGAGAGTCCTTGTGTGGGTGTGGAATAAAAGTGATGGAATAAAAGAGTCAAACTGTTCTTTTTTGAAGCTTTTTTCGAGTGAAAAGACACACGCCTCATCAAAACTCCGAAAGGTGCTTTAGCGCTCCAAATAAAATACGCACGCGAACCGAGCTTAAGAAGTGCGCGTTTATGTTGCGCGTGAGAATATGTACTTGTAACTGGTACTGTGCTTTACTTTTATGTACTTTTATTGCAAATTAATCATCTTCGTTATTCTCGTCGCCGTCGTGACTCCTACTCTTACCGCTAGTACCGCTACTACTACTACCGCTACTTTCGTCGTATCTTTCCAAGGACTTGATGACCTGCGTGGCTTCTTTCATTCTCGATTTTTTCTCTCGATTGTGCAACTCGGTCGGCGACATGCACCTCTTTTCGCAGCCGCAGGTTTGGCCGACGGAGGCGATGCAGATGAGATCTGCTTTCGCGGATAAAGTTCGCGCGGTGGCTTGGGCGTCGTCCAAGACGGTTGGTTGCATGGCTCTTAAATACGTAGCTTCTTTCTCCATGGAGTCGTATTTTTGCGGCGCGTGGAGTTTGATGTGGCTGGCTTCGTCGAGCGCTCGCAACATGTCGTGTTCGAGCTGGAAGGAGTGGTGCGGATCTTCGCCGAATTCTCGAGAGTTTTTGTAGAGCTCGGCTAAATCGTTCTCGAAGTAGTGCCAGGCGCTCCCTCCGATGCACCCGCCTCCGGCGGCGCCCCAACATCCGCCTAAACCGACGCCGTAAACGTCCACGGATTCGCAGAGTTGAATAGCGAGGAAGACGGCGAGCCAACCGGAGGAGGGAGATCCTCTTCCTGGGTAGGTTAAACCTCTCTTCGATTCAATGCGTTTGCGCAAGGTGTCTAACAAATCGCTCGCCGCAGCTGCCCCGGGTGGATTGATGCGAACGACATTGACGTCCGGTCGTCGATTTTTCAACTCGGAAACTACGTTGTAGAAATCCTCGCCGTCGGTTCTAGAAACGAGTAAAGTGGCGTTCCATTCTAGTGGAAGTCGCGCTAAGTTATACACCGATGCACCGTACGCTTTCGTCCAGAGATTATTCACGATTCGATGCGTTGTTTTCGTGCCGACGTACTTTTCAAATCCTAAAGTCGGTCCGTTGTTCATGCGAAATACGGTATCGTGGCTATCGATTTCCTCGCCGTACTCATGGATTAAATTTCTTTGCGAGTTTCCAACTAACGCGCATCTTTTGTATTCTGGCGGAGGCGCGACGTCCGGTAACACATCGTCGACTAACGCGGAACGAAACAATGTGTTTGAAACGCCGGTTGAATTCCCGTCTGCTTTCTTGACGACGCCGCCTTTGACATTTTTCGACCTTCGCGCGTTTTTGCGCGCGGCGTATCGAGCGAATTTGCCTTCCCACTGCAAAGGCCCTCCCTTTCTCTCGACTAATCCAAACACATGCGGCATAGCTCTTTCCGCCTCTACGGTTCTCGCGAAATAGTTAATCACGTCTTTCGGATTTTTAGTTTTCACTTGAACGCCTTCCACGATGGACGGCGTTAATTTCCTCACCGCTTCTTCCCATTCTTCGCTGTGTTTTTGCCGCTCGTCCGGCGTCCATCTTTTCGCGCCGTTTCTCTTCCCACCGTTCAACTCGGGAATCTGCAACAACTCGTCGATCCATGCCTCGTCGATTTTCTTATCTTCCGCCAACATCTCGTTCCTTGCTTCCAACAGCGCTCTCTTGAACACGATGGACAAATCCGCTTCATTCGCCGCACTCCCGACGCCGTTAAATACCGGCGACCCGGGATACTTTTTCGAATACGCTATTTCTCTTTCCGCGGCTAATACTCTTCTCCTCGCTTCGGTTTGAATAATTCCGGTCGAATCCAGCGTTCTCTCGTCCGTCCCGGCTGCAATCGCCGCCGTCATCACTACCGTCGCTCTATCCATCCATAACAGCCTCTCCGCGGCTAATTTTCCCGCGCACTGGTTCGCGCTCTTATCTCTGTTCGTCCACGCCTCTCTTTTCAAAGTGATGATTTTCTTCTCCAACCCTTTTCTATATTCGGCGAGCTTTTCGCACGACTCCATCCCGATCGGTAACTCTTGCCGCTGACATCCGTCGCCGCCGTACTCCAGCGTCTTCTCGCAATTCTTCCGGTCCGATATCGCCTGTTGCTCGCTCACTTTATACGTTCGCAACTTCGCCCGTAACTTTGCCAGTTCCGAGGACATCGTCTCCAACTCTTTCGCCAAGGGATCCTCTTTGGATCCGTTTCCGTTTTTCTTCGCCAGCGCTCTCTGAAGCTCCTCCACTTCTATTTTTTTCCTCTTCAACTCGATTTGTATCGCCGAGTCTCTCACGCGTCGTTTCGAGTCGCTGGACGGGCACAACTCGTCCGCGGATGGACACGATTCAGACGACGACGACAAATGTCCCGTCCTCGCGTATCCATCGTATCCATCGCCTTCACCACCCCTTCCAGTGGCAAAAGAGGAGGAGGAATAATCACCGATGGAAATCCGGTGGTGCGCGTGCGCGCACTTCTCGTGTTCGGACATCGATTTCCCGATCAAACCGACGACGGTGAGCAAAGAAAACACCAACAACTGTCTGTCCGTGCTCAAACTCTCCCATCTGCTGCTCGTTTTTCCTCCTCCCGGTGTCTTCTTCGTCTTGGACGAGAGAAGAGACATGGTGTTCAATCCGAGAGAGAGGTCGGAGTGTGCGTGTGCTTACTTCTACTCCGACCCTCCTCGAACGAAAGAAATTGTTCGCGTAGTATTGCGCAGTCCAACGAGGAAGGGACGACGGAACGCGCGTTGTGTCGCGTCGTGTTCTTCGAATCGTCCGAGGAGGAAAAAGGAAAGCGACCGAATAACCGACCCTCTGTTTCAAAGAAAGCTGCTTCTTCGGGGAAAAAGTGAGGCATCCAAATGCTTCCATTTTATCCACATTTTTATGCGCAACTAAACTCTCTCTCTTTCTCTCTCTTTTTGTCATCATCATGAGCTTCTTCTCGCAAAACGTCTTCTCGGTGTCGTCCTCTGCGTCGTCGGGTGGTGGTCGTTGCCGTCGCGTAAAAGATGCCGCCGCGAGTACTACGTTCAACACGAGTTCGAAGATGAACGCAAAATCGCGGACTTCGGGAAGGAGATGCTGTACCCGTGGGGGAAAACGCATCGTCGTCCTCGCTGAAGACGACGGTGAAGCGAAAAGAAGAATCGGTTTTAATGCGCTCAATAATATCAGCACAAAACGAGATAAAACGAGAGCGCGCGCGTTTGCAGAAGAAGAAAAAGGAGGAGGAGATCCTTCGACGACGACGACGACGATTCCAACAGAAACAACAACGAAAGAAGAAGAAGAAGAAGGAGGAAAGAACACGAGGGGTAAAGCGACGAGTAAAGGCGCGACGCCTTTGCTCGTGGTGGACATGGAAAAAGGCACGGTGAAACTGGCGAAAAACCGAAGACGAGACAAGGCGAAACTGCAAGGCGCTTTGGCGTTGGCGGTGAAACGGTCGGAGGTGAAACTCGCGGACATGGGGTCGGCGAAAATAGGTCCTTTGGAGGAGGACGATTGCATGGACGCGACGAACTTAGTGATGGATTTATTCTTTAAGGTGAGACCGCAAGATTTCTTAGCGAGGAAAAGGTTGGCGAAGGCACAGTCGGATCGAGTGTACGCGGGGTTATTGGACGGGGTGCAGAATGCGACGGACAGAGTTTTAATAGCGGCAAAAGTTGGATCGAATTTAGTCGGCATCGCGGAGGTGTCGTTGCCGAACGGGAAGCGGTTCGGCGCGGAGAACTACCGACCGAAAGCACCGGCGGATAAACCGTATTTATCGGACGTCGCCGTCGCTACAACGCAGAGAGGGCGAGGGATCGGTAAAGCTTTGGTGTTAGCCGCGGAAGAGACGATGAGAGAGATGGGTGAGACGACGATGTATACGCACACGAAAGTGGATAATAAAGGCGCGCAAAAATTATTCGAGAAGTGCGGGTACGCGGAGCCAGAGTGGGCGAAAAAAGGGTTGACGCAAGCGCAGATCGCGCAAAGGAGTACCGAATGGAATCCGTTCGCCGCGGTTGGCCTGGTTGAGGTGGGGCATTTTATGCTCGAAAAGCCACTAGGACAATAATTACGATAACGGAGTTTCTTATTATCGGTATAGCGAGCGCGAGCTTTATCAATACAAACTACTAATATTACACTACTACTAATTTAAAATCGTTTTCTTCTTCCTCTTTTCTTTCTTCTCTTTCTTCCTCTTCTCTTTTTTCCGTTTTCCGAGGGTAACGAAAGGCTGAGCATCGTATTTCAATCGCATAGCGTGAATCACGCACGACCCAGCGCCCGTTCTTCGAAAGTCTGGGTGTAAACTGGACACCGGGACTTCCGCGCGGTCGAAATCTTCCTTCGTCGCCTCGGTGTAAAACGTCGTCTCAGCTAACGGATGCCCCGTGGGGTACCGGCGAACGTTGCCGATGAGAATCAACGTGTTTCTTCCAGCTAAGCGCTTGATAGTATCCACTAACGCTTTCCATTTACTCGTATCGTTGCCGTAAACGACGTCCGTGGCGAGGATGAAGTCTGGATGTCTCGTCAGTTCGAGAATCTCTCGAGCGTCGCCTGCGCCCCAGACGAGTTTCTTCGTCGAAGATCCTTCGCCCGCGTTCTTCTTCACGTTCTTTTTGAGAAGCGAGAGGACGTCGTCGTCGCCTGTGCGAGTGAAAATAAACGAAACGAAAAGTATAATAACGTAAGTTTGCTTAGAAAATGTAAAGAAGAGTACCAAGATGAAAAAATGTACGAGAGCTACTATCAGACGCATCCGTGGCAAATTAAAGGATGTTGTCAGCGAAACTCCCCGGTGACTTTTCAGTCAACTCTTTTGTACGCTCTCTCTGAAACTCAACGGCCACAAAGGAAGACCAGTCGAGGGATTAACCGGAGCGAATATACGAGAACATAAAACACAAAGAATAAGAAACGAGACGACTACTATTTGTGAAAAAACGAAAAATACACGTACCGTCGGTTGCGATGACGTTTGCGCCGAGTTTCGAAGCCACGATGGAAGGCAATCCGAGCCCAGCACCGAGTTCGACGCCAACTTTTCCTTTACCGAAGAAAGCATCGCGTGCGTTCAGATGAGGCGTAAAAAACCCATCCTCGCCAAGTTTTTTCCATTTTGCATCGTTGCTGCAAAACGCGTGCAAATCGACGGTGGAAAGTCTTGATATCCATTCGGCTAAGACTCTCGAGCCTTCCCAAAGAGCGACGCCGGTATTTTGGCGCCCAAATCCGCCGCACGAGTCGTCCACCCTGTCAATTTGTTTAGACGCGTCGTTTGATGGCGTCGCCGAGCGCAGCTTTATCGCCGACTCGTCGACTAAACCGAGCGCAGGGAACGGAATCTTAACCGTCCTTTTCGAGCGCAGAAGTTCGTTCAATTTTTCGTACTTGTGCACATCTCCTCCGGCTCTCTCGAGCGCGCCAAGAAACTTTAGCAACTCTTGCGCGTTGAACGTGTCAAGAATTTCCGCAGCGCGTTTAGCAATTGTCTTCAAAACTTTTTCAGGCGTATCCAATCTTTTTGCAAACGCTTCGGTCACGTTCGCGAGATCACGCGCGTTGAATTCGTCGATAAAGTTTTCTTTACGCAAGTCTTTGTGCGCGGATTCAAAGACGTCTTTCGCCCTTTCATTCGTGGCAACATCGGGCACGCCGTTCGAAAAAGCCCAAAGAATCATAGAGAACGATCGAGCATCGGTTTTGGTTTTGAAGAATAGAGAAGACCTCGCATCGCAGAAGTGCGTTCTTGAGAAGTGTTCAAACGTAGATTTGATTCCTGTATCTTCGAAACCAACCACGTCGCCGATTTTCGCGAGCGACCAAAGAATGGTGGACGCCTGTCGTCCGTTCATGTTGGCGATACCGTTCGACTGCTCGAGTACGCGTAGTATCTCGTTGATGAAAACCTTTTCTTGTTTCTTTGCGATTTCCCCCAGGAGTTGCGGAAGTTTCGCGAGTGCCCAAAGGACGTTGGCGATTAACCCCACCTTACCGGTTTCGTCGTCGTCGGTTTCATTATTCGTATCGTCTGTGTACGAAGCGATTGTTTTTGTAAAGAACCGACACACTTCGTACGCTAATTCTTCGTCCTCTTCTTCGTCGTCTTCTCCACCGACTTCGCCGTTGCTCTCGTTTACTAAACTAACACCCACCATGACCATGGACAACTCGTGCGCGTTCATATTCTTTAAAACAGCACTTTTCGTCAACGTTTTCAACTTGAACCGAAATTTTGGATCTTCCGCGCACTGATTAACTTTCGCGAACGCTAAAAACGTATTCGCGACGTGCCTGGACTCAAATCGACCTTTGACAGTCTCCGATATGAGCAGCTTTTTCAATTCGAGCGCCATCTTATTCACCAAAACTTCTCTCCCTCCGTTCGCGTCTTCGTCGTTTGGCGCCTCGTTGAATTTTGCCATGGCCCACGCGACGTTGGCGAATTCCTGCGCGTTGAATCGTTTCGCGGGAGGACCAGAACACCCCATCTCAACCGCGTCTGATATGCTTTTCCTCACGTCGCACTCGTCGTCAACCACCCAAACCATTCGTTTTTTCCCATCTCCTTCCGTTTCAGAAGCCAACATCTTCGCCAAAGACCAACACACGTTCGAGACGCCTTGCGTCGTCCACTCGTTCAATTTGGACGCCGCAAACATCCTTTGCAAAGGCGCTTGCATTCGAACGATCGTATCTTCAACGCCTTCAAATACTACTAACACGCGACGATGATGACAACTACTACTCTTCTTCTTCTTCTTCAACGCGGACGCGTCGCCGTAAATCTTCGCAGACGCCCAAAACAAATTCGAAATCTCCTGCGCGTTGAACTGCCTCTTTGCTTCGTAATACTCTACAAAAACGTTCGAAATCGCGTCTAAAACGTGCACTAATTCCTCTCCGAATGTTTCAAAATCCTCTTCGATGGCGAATACCATCACCAAACGCATTTTCCCGATCGACCATAAAATCGTGCTCAAATGTCTCGGTTCCAACTGCTTCTTATCGTTCGCGCGGAGCACGTTTTTGCATCGTTTAAGCAACGCGAACAGAACTTTTACGTTCAACTCCTTTTTCTCGTTGTTTTTGTTGTTGTCGTTCATCTTCTTCTTCGTCTCCATCGCGCCGCCGCCGCGTTTGGACGATGATTCTGTTGATGATAAAATCTTCGCCAACCGACTAAACGCGGTCGCCACGTTGACGATATTGAACAGATGACTCGATTTCTCGATCGTCGCGAGCACGTTCGAAAGCGAGAACGACGCGCAGAGTTGCTTGTTGATCTGCTGCGGGTGGTTTACCCCCCGCATGTTGATGTTCCACTGGTGTTTTAGTGCATAGTTTTCCTCTGTTTGAAAGTGGAGCATTTCCCCACAATACTAAGCTCTCAATACCAATACCACTCACTTCGATACACGAACACTCGTAATGTTGTCGATGATGGCATCGTCCTCGTCTGTCTCTGCGTCGACTACTGCGTGCAATATTGCTCGCGGTGGTGCCACAACGACACGTTCCGGGAGGGTTCCGATTCGATCCGTTCTCAACGACAGAAACTCATTTCTCGTAGCGAAGAAGATAAACACCACCAACACCATTAGTAGAAGAAAAAGAAACAACCGAGGCGAGTTAGTCGTGTCCAACGGCTTATTCGGCCTCGGTTTACCCGAGCTCGTCGTCATCGGCGGCGTGACCGCGCTGTTATTCGGGCCGAGTAAACTCCCCGAGTTGGGGAAATCGTTGGGGAAAACCGTGAAGAGTTTTCAATCCGCCGCGAACGAATTCAACGAAGAGTTGAAGAAAGAAGTGAAAGAAGGTGAAAAGGAGAACGAAGGAGCGAAGAAGGAAGAAGAAGAGGAGAAGTGAGTGTTATTTAATCGTCGCAAACAGAGAGCGTCAGAGAGAGAGAGAGAAGAGGTGCTTCAATCCGCGTTTCTCTTTAATTAACCGCATGGTGTTTGTTGTTGTTGGATACTCTACGTATATACTGCGAGTGCTATTTATATTCTCTCGTGTTGTTATTACAAACCAGCTTTCATCTTTGCTTTCCGTAAAGCGACGGCGGGACGTTTCTTACCACCCGCGGACGAGGATGCGCGTTTTTTCTTTGCCCCGACGAAAGCCGCGCTTTTTCCTTTTCCGTCGCCGAGAGCGCTCGCGGTTGGCGATTTTTTCTTCTCGAATTTAGCCGCTTTGTTCCCTTTTGCCGAACGACCGCCTTCCCAAGAGTTTATTTTGCGCTTGTTGTTGTTTGCGTTGTTGTTGTTGTTTTCGTGGCTACCGTTCTTGGTGTCTTTCTTGCTAAAGTTATTGCTCGCTTTCCCGCCGCGTTCTCGAGATTTGGTAACCTCGTTGCCTCTTTTCGGAGCGACGACGCCAACTTTCGTGACGCGAAGTTCCCGTTTGCCCATCTCAAAACCGTCCAGTAATAACGCCGTTCTCGCAGCTTTGACGGATTTAAACAAAACGAACGCGATGCCTTTACCCGTTCTCGTCGCCTTGTCCCGGACGACTCGGACCGCCTCCAACTCCGTCTTTAACTCTTTATACTCTTTATTCTTGGTGAAAATTTCGATGACTTCCTCGTCGGAAACGTCAAAAGGTAAGTTGCCGATAAAAACGGATTTCGTTCGGTCGTACGTCACGCCGCTGCCATCATCTCCTTTTCCTCCTTTCGTCGTCTGGCTCGATTTCGCCGCAAAATCTACTCTCAGCGTGTGCCCGTTAAACTTTTGCATGTTGCCCTTCTTCACCGCGCGTTCGCAATCCTTCTCTCGTTTCCACACGACGTACGCCGTGCACCCGCTCTTCGACGCCTCGTTGATGCTCCCACTATTCTCCGTATCCTTCTTCCTCTTTCCCAACGACCCCAAAATCTTCGCTCTCACCGGTACCTTCGCGTCCTTCTCGTCCGCGCTCTTCTTCAGCGGCACCGAGCGAATCCGCGCCGAAACCACCTCCGCTTTCGTCTTCTTCGTCTTCTTCTCGCTTTTACTCGACGACGACGACGACGATAACAACATCTCCTTAAAAAACGAAACCAACTCTTTCGCTTTTGTTTTCGTCGGCACGTTCCCGACGAACATCGTCCTCTTCAGTTCCTCGTGCATCTCTTCCTCCGATTTTTCCTTCTTCTTCGCGTTGACGTTACTCTTCTTGGCAGCAGCAGCAGCGCCTTGGTTTTGTTCGTAAAACTCGTCCGAATCGCTCATCGTCTCGTCTTCACGATCGTCTGCATGTAAAAGCCGCATCTTCGCGTCCGTCTTTCCCGCCAAAATGCTCTTATCCCTTCTTTTCTTTTTCTCCTTCTCCTCTTCTTCTTCCTCTCTGTTCTTCTTCGAGGAAACGCGTTTCGCTTTTCGCATCGCCGCCGTCAAAAGGTGTTCGTCCTTGGTGTTCGACGAAGGAGTGAGAAGCGCATTCTGTTGTCGTTGTCGTCGTCGCGGTTTTTCATAAAATCGCGAGGATTCGCTGAACAGAGGGTGTTCGTTTTTACGCAGACGAGGAAGAGACGCGTCGAAAATGCCCATTATTATGTGAGAGCGCAGAGCAGTGGTATTGCTTTGCGCACTTTTACTGAGGAAAGATTGGGGAAATTCCTCAGAGGAAAAACAAAGCGCGAGACTTTA
>Ga0181555_1003395_pt1 | contig 12701 bp, 19 predicted proteins | sample 011ome_15_FD_145601 | JGI IMG/M metagenome (GOLD analysis project Ga0181555, IMG submission 145601) | Coastal salt marsh microbial communities from the Groves Creek Marsh, Skidaway Island, Georgia - 011504AT metaG (spades assembly) | ecosystem: Environmental > Aquatic > Marine > Intertidal zone...
AAATCCAAAAAGTTTAGCGAATAGATGGTTCATGTTGGTTAATTATATTTTGAAATGAGTTAAAAAAAATTATTTGTATTATTCCCACTCAACTGTATATTTAATGTAAGTCATTGATTTTTAAGTAGTTATTTTTTAGTAGGTAACTTTTAGGTAACATTTTTTTTACAGGTTTTAATAAATTCGACATTTATTGTCTTATTGTTACCTAGTTAGTAACCTAAAGATAGAGATAAATTATGCCAATAGTAATTGTAATTATATACCTATAAAAATAAAGTCGATTAAATATTAAATTGCTTCCTTTCAGATACAAAAACAGCAGACTCTCTTCCTGGTTTTATTAAATCACTTCTTGCTCCCGTACGCCTATAAAGGTACTCATCATCTAAATAAGCGGGAATTTCAGTAAGAGTAGGTATGTATTGATCACACTTGATAATACATACTGTCTTTCCTTGTATTTTTTCAAATTCAATACTAATAAATTCACTTAAAAATCGAGTTCCAATTCTATTTGTTATTTGTTGACATATGTGTCTTTCGTACGCATCTTCACTAGAGAATTTATCAGATTCTATGCCAACAATTTCCTTTGTATTGTCTTTTTCTTTAACACCAATGACTAGAGTTCCTCCTTTGGTATTTAAGAAAGCAACAATGGTCTTAAGCGATAATCCTTCAATAAATCTTTGAACCTCTTTAAGTGATTTAAATTGCTTTTTTTCTAGTTGGTAGTATGTCTGACCATTATTATCCAGTAGTGGTTTCGGAGTCTCAGGAAAAGGGGTTTTAAAGGAAGATTTGTATTCATGTTTTATGCTTTCCTCTAGAGTAACCTCTATTGGTAATTTATTGCTTATGTCAATAAATTTTCTAGAACTATCAAGAATTTTTAAAATATCTTCAAATATTTCCCTTTTTTTAAGGTTATATATTTTGTCATAATCTTCATCAATATAATCATCTTGAGAGTCTTCTGTATCATTCTTTGGCATGATTGCCTCTATCTCTTCTAAAACCGACTCACTTAAATTGAATTTAAAGTCACTAGTTTCAGTAAAGGCGGTTGCGAAGGCGTTTCCACTTAAGTCATGATAGCAGAATGCCCAACTTGCTATAGGCGAACTGTATATGGTTAACAAATTTATGAAAACAGATTTATGGGCATTTGAATTAGAGTTAAAGTCTTTACAAATCTTGGTTAATAGTTTTTTAAATTCCCCTCTATCCTCTATGTAATACTGAAGGGAATGAAAGTCAAAACCAAGTGCTTTAATAGTTGATATTATCGATCTCCATTGGTGTAGTTGGTCAACCGCCTCTGGACCAGGAGAGATGTTAGTAAACGGATCAGATTTGAGCAAGTCATTTATATCATCTTCTGTCAATATTTTTTTGTTGCTCCAGTAGTCAATTTCAGTACACAATAATGAGTAAAAAGATACATTAGAGAGCGGTTCTCCAATGACACAGTTATTCTCATTGATTTCAACTTTATCATACCTTTGAAGTTCAAAAATTACGTTTTCAGTTATTTCTATATTGGAACTACATAAGGTTTTTCCTCCTGGGGTTTTTAAATAAGAATCTGTGTCACCAATACTTATCATATGCCGGTCATTGACAGTAGTTAGATACAAATAGATCGAGTTCATTTTTTTCATAAAAACCTGCCTAATCTTAACATTAATTGTAGTAAAGTATAGAATACCAGTAACATTGGGTTTGTATATATTTACACTGTAAAGAAATATTGATTGCCATAATTAAAGCACTATAGTTAGTTTCTGATTATTATCAATTAATCGAGCGTTTGACTTTCAAAGTCTAAAAAAACTACCTTGTGGGTGGTAATATGCCGGACGAAAAACGTTATTTCGTTTGATGTAAGGTTGGTAACACTTAAAACTGTAAACCAACCAATTCGCTATTAGAAGATTCAACTATCTCTCTGATTGTGTTGTCATGATCTACAACGCTTAAAATAACATATTTAATGTTTTTTTCTTCAATCTTCTTAATCATAGACTTCTTGGCAACATACGGAAAGGTTGTTTTATTGTAAGGACTGGTTCCACCACTATCATGTATTTTATGACCAAATTCTTTATTCATAAGTTTAGAATCTTCTTCTACAGCATTAAACCCTGGACCACCAGCAATTAATACTAAATCTATATCATATTTGTCTTTAATCTGTTTTTTAATAGATGGATAGACATACTCAGTAGGTTTTCTTGTGGGCGGATAAGATTTACTCTTTTGCTGGACAAGACCTGTTGAACCACCTTGAAATATTCTAATTGGGATACTGTTGTTAGTGTTTTTTCTTGGCATTGTTTTATTCTAAACTAAACCCACTAACCTTATTGGACAATCAGAATCAACTTCAATATGTAGTTTAAAATTTTTAATGTTTCTAATAGTGTCACATATGGTTTTTTTAGGTTTGATATATTGTAGAATAACCAAAAATATATCAATTTATACTTTGCTCATGTCAACAAAAATACAGACAACTTATTACGATACCGGTCAACTTAAATACCAAGGCGCTACTGAAGTAGACAGTCATCACCTCTTTGAAGAGACTACTTGGTATGAAAATGGTCAGAAGTATTCTAATGCTACATATACCATCACCGATAACCTGATAAATTTGATGTCGTGGTATGAAAATGGTCAATTGAAGTATGAAGTTGTTGATCACTTAATGGATAAGACTTTTAAATCGTGGTATGAAAATGGTCAATTAATGTTTTGTAAAGAATTGTTGTTTGACTTTAGCGATGTATTCACTCTTAAGTTTGAAGAATGGTTTGATGAGGAAGGTAATTCTATTGAACCCCTTTTAAAGTATCCATCTAGATCGTACGAAGAGATTCAGGAATTAATGGAATTTTTAGAATTTTATAAACCCGATGATGATAGAATTTTAGGGTCGAAATTTCTGTATATCCACTTATAGTTTCTTTTTGAAAAGAATCATTATATAAAAAATCACACCAAATCCACCAACTTTCTCTGACAATCAGTATCAACTTCAATATACCGTTGCGTCGTCTGTAAATTACTATGTCCTGCTAACGATTGGACATCACGTAACGTTCCACCAACCAAACCAATCTTCTTTGAAAGATTGGTAATGAATGTTCTGCGACCCGAGTGACTCGAGCATCCAACGAACCCTAAATCTTTATACCAATTGGCAAACATATTGACGATCGACTGTGCCGAGGTGGATTTAGATCTTTCAGTTCTAATCACGAAAGAAGAATTGACCTCATAATCGTGACGTTTGATTTCATCCTCGAACAACCTAATCAGTAAACCTCTAACATCCTTATTTAACGGTATTACACGTCCAGACTTGCCCTTGGACGCAACGTCAGTCAAGTGTATAGCATCACTTACAACTCCTTCAGAGTTAACAACCATAGACCATTTTAGTTGACTAACTTCTTTTGCTCTAAGACCTGATTTTACTGACAGTAAAAATATCAACTGATTTCTAATCGGCATTCTTGTTGTGCTTAAGTGAAACATCATAGTTTTGATTTGTTTGTCAGATAGTATTTTTGATTGTTTGCCTAGACTCATAATTACTCTTAAATTATTATAAAATGATAAATATATTATAAATTATAATGGGTTAAAAGTAAAGTTTTTCAGGCAGTTGTACAAAACCCTCGCAGATCGAGGGTTAGGTAGATCTCAGTATATAATCATTAAAATATACTAAGTTACAATTAACTATCCATTGATACATAATAAGAGCCGCAACCTTGATGATTGAAACCACTTATCCATTTATGGTGGTAGTCGTTATCTTTAACTAACAATTCATCAATAGTTTTAAGAATCTCAAACCAATTTGGTGGAGTTCCAAAATCTCTATATGATTCACCCCAAGAGTCAACCTTTAAACTTTTAAGATTGTGGAATGGAACATCCTCCCAATTCTGACCATAGGTAAACTTTTCGTTAAGGTATGACTCCAAGTCTAGAGTTTTTAATAATTTATTAAATGCTTTCATCTCGTTATATCTCATATTATTTCCTTATATTATTAGAATTAGATACAAAGGGTATTAGAATTAAATACCCTTTATATAGTTTATTTACTTAATTAAATCACTAGGCATAACCAGAAAATTTACCTAGAGTTTTAACGTAAAAATCACGGTAAACCTGATTATCAATATCAACCCAAACAGGTTTACCGCTATTCATAAATTCAAATTTATTTTTATAAATAGAGTAATTATTACTTTTACCAGTAAAAGATAAATCAACCATAGGGATAATAGTAGGAACCTCAGAAGACCCACTATTACGATTTAACTTATACAATTCACCTAAAGACGAAATTTCATCAATAGGGATTTCGTTGTTTATTTCAACTAGATAATTACCATTAAAACTAGTAACGTAGTGCTTTCGTAAATTTTCACGAAATTCATCAATTGTTTTAGGGGTTTTTATTTCATTAAAGTTTATTTTATTATTTAAATTTTTCATTTTATTCACCTTATTTTATTAACATATCAAAACGACATATTTTCAATTAAAAACTAAGAAAAATTAGTACATATTTTTTTCTCAATCTGTACTTATATTATGCCAAATTACCTATATACTTAATATTTTGGTATAATGTAGGTTACATATTAATCAGTATAATTAACTCTATGTCTAGTCATACTTTTAAACCAATCCAACTTAAATATAGTCAACCTACAAGACAAAGAAAAACTGCTAGAAGTTATCGATCTTTAAACAGAGGAAGGCAATTTAAAGGGCAGTCAATTCCTAAACCAATTCACGCATACAGGATGTGGTTCTTGTTTTTGAAATTGGGTCTTGAACTCGAAGAGCAAGGTGGTGAATTGATTATGAAAAGACCACTGAAAGGGGTAATCATTTCAAGGAAGGTTAAAGTTAATAGAAAGAAGTATCAAGGATGGGATTTGGATGATGTATTAAAACTAAAATTTAATGATTGGTGGAAAACGCACAACCATCTATTCAATGATGAAGTGACTAAAGTTTTGGGTGATAGTGACACCATTACAGATGATCCAAACTATCTCAATATTAGAATTGATATGAGGATGAGGATTAACGATATTATTAGTAGTGTTGCCGATGAGATTAAAAAGAACAAAAGAGAAAAAAAGAAACTACTTACAAAGAAAACACCAAAATTCAGCATCAATGGTAATGTACATAAAACGACCTTAATAAATCGTTATAACTGCTTGTTGTTTAAATTGGAAAACAAACTGTCTAATAAGGAAATAATCACTCATCCTAATGGTTATGTACTTAATAATCCCGATCCGCCGTATGACGTATATGGAAACAAGGATTATTCTAGACTAGTGTGGGGTTATGTTGCTGGGTCGGGGTTAACGTTTGGAGCAAAACAGATCTTATTGAGTGTTTGTGATGGATACTTTTTAAAGCACCCAACTAAAAGTTACTTAGATTAAAGTAGTTGTTTTTCAGTATTATAATAATTCTTATATGAACTATAAAATACCATTCTTAGTCGTTTTAACAACAATATCTAATTATGCCTTTTCTGATATTGAAACTCCTCAGAATAATGATGCTGAAATAGCACAACCCGGATCTTGCTGTCTTCTTTTTACTGGTAAAGAAAAAGAAATCACAACATATGAATCAGGTAAGACAAACCTTGGCACGTTCGATAAAGACGGAAGATTCATATATCCCAAGACCAACAAACCCTACACGGGCAATCTAGATGTTATCAATAACGACTGGGGTAGTGATGTTGTAGAGTTTAACAAAAATTATGTTGATGGCATATTACACGGTCACGAAAAAGTATTTTACAAATCAGGCAAGTTAAAGTCTATTGGTAATTTCAACCAAGGCAAAGTAGATGGCAATGTAAAACTTTATTATGAAGATGGTTCAATTCAAGGTAATGTCTATTTCAATAATGGCATAAGGGAAGGAAGGGCAGTTTCCTATTATCCGAACGGAAATAAGCAACTAGAACAATTCTTTCGCAATGATATTCTTAATGGTTTACGCAGAACTTGGTATGAGAATGGCAATATGATGGAATCAATACCTTATTCAAAAGGATTAGTTCACGGTGTAGTTGAGACCTACTACGAAAATGGTAGCATATTTGAAAGAGTTAAATATGATTATGGCACACCTAAATTTATGAGAGTGTATTCTGAAGATGGTACATTATCTGAAGAGAAAGGGTTTTTTGATAGAAAAGTAATCGAACAAATTATTGGGTAGGTGAAATTGAAAATACTCTTTATTCTATTATTAATTCTTAACGCACCGTCATACGCAAAACCGAACTACGGAACAGTAATAGTGACCAAGGTAATCAATGTTTACGATGGTGACACGTTTAGAGTGAATGTAGACTCCTTACCTCCTATTCTAGGGAAGAATATTGCCATTAGGGTAAATGGTATAGATACACCAGAAATCAGAGGTAAGTGCCAATATGAGAAGGATCTAAGTATCAAGGCGCGTGACTTTGTTAGGGGTAAGTTGTTTAATGCCAAAGAGGTTAAATTGACCAACATCCAAAGAGGTAAATATTTTAGGATTGTTGCCGATGTGTTGATTGACGGGGTTAGTCTTGAAGAACTGATACTTGATAATAAATTGGGTTATCGTTATGATGGTGGTAAAAAATCAAGTTGGTGTAAACAATGAGTGAAGAGCGAATAGTTATATACTACAAGTCTAATTATGAGACTGCTCGAACTATTTCAATGCTAATATCGGCAATTGGGTGGTTAGTTGTGATAGGAGGAATTCTTGTATTGTTTGGTGTAGGGGGATATAACAAAGATACTGGATTTGGTGTTATAACCATTGCCGTTGCCGCTTTATTAGGTTTTCCACTCATTCTTTCGGGTCAAATTACTAGAGCGATTGTGGATAATGCTGATGCTAATAGAAAGATGTTGGAAATATTGAAATATAAAGAAAATGTAGAATTTTCAGAAGACAGTTAAAATTTAATTTGTTATGTTTATAACTGGTGAAATTTCGGAATAGACGCTACCATCACCCCCACTAAACTCAATTTCAACAAAGTCTCTTCTATCTAAAGTTCTTGAATATTTAAGGTAAGGTTTTTTGGCAACAAACACTGCCAAGGCGGAAACCTTGATAGGTGTTCTTGAGTCACTAGATACCCTGAATATTGATTTTTTGGCAGGTAGATTTAAATCCAACATCATATTTATATCGTTTAATTCGGCGCCAAAAATTGATGTGTATCCCGTCTTTTCTAATGAAATTTGAAAACTACCTTTATCAGTATTTGAAATAAGTAATGTTGCTAGACGATTATTGTTTTGTAAATACTTTGATAATAGTTCAGAACTGCCCATTGGTATTTTGGTTTCAATGACTAGCACTTCACCCATCATTGTTTTAGATTTAGAGAAGTCTGATTTTGGACTTAAATATCTTTTTGATGCGTTAATCACTCTGTCAAATATTCCCTGATCATCATCGCCTAACAGACTAAATGATATCAGTATAGGTACTTCTATTACTTCATCTGAATACGCAATTTGTACATCACTTGTGTAAATAGTTGTCTTAAATTCATCAGGTTTACATCCAGATAAAAGAATAGCAAAGGACAGAAGTAGTAGTAAGTTTTTCATTGTAATTTTTATGTGTTTTTAATCATTATTATGATACTTTATTTTTTCTTATTCATAATCCCTAACTGGGCAACCAATATTGAATTGTAAAGCAGTTGTTTAGAGAGTAGATTTAGTTTTTTATCTAGGTTGGTATCATCTATCTTAATATTCTTAATGTTATTGTTCAATGAATTAGATTTTGATATTAGAGCAACTGCTGAGATTGTCCTTATATTGACGCCTTCTATCAATTCGTCATCAGTGTTATTGTATTCATTAAACGATTTCATTTTACAATCCGTAATTATTATTCCATTCATCAACACTAACCCAAGTTGAGGTTGATGGGTCTTTGATCAAATTTCCATATCGTTCTACATTTGGATCAATAGTGGGTTTGATTTGTCGGTCTTTAATTCTTTGATTTCCTTCAGATATAAATTCCATCATAAATCTAACTATCTCTGCCGTCATATTGGTACAGGTTAATTTACAGATTTGATTAAAATCATTCTTTACTTGGTTGGGTGCTCTAAAGTTCATCAAGGTTGTGTTGCTCATATAAAGTATTTCTCCAGTGTTGGTTGTTGTTGGTTTTTAATAAATTCTTCTAGTGAATAAAGGCACTTATCAATATTTATATTCTTATGTTTTCGATCATTCTTAAGAAACTTTAATAAAAACTGATATTGACTAGTTTCAGTTATGTATCCATTGGTATTAAGTTCACCCAGTATCTTTCTTAAGAAGGTTTTGTTAATTATGTGTTTTCTATTCAGTAGATTATTTATGTAGTTGATAAAGTATTGTTTATTTGTTAGGTATTGTTGTTGTTTCATTTATTGGTTTCCTTTAGACGTAGTGAATTAATAAAGAGTTTTCCACTTTATAAATCAGTTGTTAAATTGTCAGATTAGTCGAACCAAGAACGAGTCTATACTCAAGAACTTAGATTTGCCCAATCGATTTCGTTATCACGATGATTGAACTTCGTAATGTAATCACCCCAACCTTCATTAATTGTGTGTTTTATGTCAATGCGTCTGTACCCATATGACGTCTTAAACCACGTAGATTCAATCATTCTTTCAAATTTAATAGGGTTATTAGGATAGGGATTTTCAAGAGTTAAATGATAGTGCCACCGACCGTCACTAGACCGTTCCAAACTAGGAAACACTCTTAGTCTCTTATCAAACCGTTTAAACGCATTACCAAAACACTTTTTATTTAATACATTGAGAAAATGCCTTAGATTTTCCGAACAACCAATACTGTCGAGAGATTTATTGTTAACTCTTTGTTTCATTGTCAAAGTGACTCCAAAGCAGTTACTCGCATCAAAGTCCATCGCATAGTCCTTTATATATTTTTTTAGTTTGGTATTCACTCTCATATTTATAAAAACGTAAATTTCTTTTATTTATATGAATATTTATAAGATGAATGATTACGTTTCGCATTCAATGAGATAATCTATTTAAATGAATAGAACTAATAGACGTAATACAGACACATCTAACGCAAACTCGAAAAGAGTGAAAAATGCGGATGAGTTCGCACTAATGATTGTTAGTGAGTTAGATAAAATTCAGAGGTTAAATAACTATGAATTCAAAGGTTTAAACGATAGAGTAGTTGCCCTTAATCATATAGGGATCAAGACTAGACGTGGTTGTGAGTGGTCGAACAACTCAGTGAAAAGGGTTTTGGAAAGGGTTGGAGTTTACACTTCTAAGAGATTTTACTAATAGTTTCAACTTCATCACTTAATGATTCAGAATCATTGTATTTAATATTTAACACTCTAATCATTTCATCGGAAATTCTTTTAATTACAGGAACAACAACAGAATTTCCTGCTTGTTTATAGCAATGAGAATTTGCCATACTTTCAGAGAATTTAAAATCTTCCGGGAAACCTTGAAATCGAGTACATTCTTTTGGAGTTAATTTCCTAAGTCCGTAGTCATCTGTAATCAAAGGGACGTTATGTCCGCCAGTGCCCATATTGGCAGTTAATGTTGGACATACGTTGCTCTTATTTTCTCTAACATAATGCCTTCTCCATTGATAAACGGTCTTATCTGACTTCATTGCTTCGTCTAACAACGGGTAATATCTATGATCTTTATTGTAGTAATACCTATCTTCTTGTTTTTCTTTGTCAATGAGGTCTCTTATGGTTTTTGTCAACTCAATTTCATTAGGTATTTTAAAATTCCTGGTACATGTATCATCACCCTCTGACTCACCTCTAAAACCAACAATATATATTCTCTCTCTAGTTTGTGGAATGTTGCCGTATTTTTTTGAATTTAACACAAACGATATAAATGAATAACCCAACTCATTTTTAATAACATCTTCTATGACTTTAATAGTATTTCCACCATCGTGACTTCTCAAGTTCTTTACATTTTCGAGTAAAAATGCTTTAGGTTTAATTTCATTAATAAACCTTGCTGTTTCAAAAAACAAATTGCCTCGAGGATCTTCAAAACCTTTTCTATACCCTGCTACTGAAAATGCTTGACACGGAAATCCTGATGTAATTATGTCAACAATACCTAGTTCTTTTGGGTTTTTTATATTATGAATATCGTCACAATATAATGAATGCTTTGGAAAGTTTAATGCGTATGTTTTACATGCCTTTTGATTGTATTCGTTTGCCCAAATGACGTCGCAACCAGATTGCTTAAAACCTAGACAAATCCCACCTATTCCAGCAAATAAACTTCCTACTGTATATCCCATTATTACCCTTTTTTTAATATCTTATTTTTGTAAAAAATATTATAAGTTAAAAGTGATTATTAAATTTAAAAAATAAAATTTCACCAAAAAGAATGCGACTGTGTAATAATGCCATAATTACGTTCTATAAAGATCTATATTATGAATATTGAAAAGATTAATCTTGTTTTGCCAGAGGGAGTGTTTAACTCAGAGGTTCAAAAATTTAATGAAAGTGATAGAGGTGTACTTGCCAATATATATAGAGAATGGAGAGATTTGAGTGACCATCTTAAACAGGTTGGTGCTAGAGGTGTAAATTTACCTGAGGGGTTATCTGAAGGGGCGTTTTGTTTGGAAATGGGTGCGTATAGAGTTGATTCAAGTGTAAGTGGTGCGAATACATCTTTTGATGCGTATGACTCTAATAGAAAAAAAAGGATACAAGTTAAGGCATGTAGCGTTCTTCCAGATTTAACTAGTTTTGGTCCTAAATCTGTATGGGATGAATTGTATTTTTGTGATTTTTATAGGCACGGAAAATGGGATGGTAAGTTTGATATATACTTAATTACGAATGAATCAATATACAATTATCCAGTGAGTAAAACTCAAACAATGAGGGAACAGCAACAGCAAAAAAGAAGACCTAGATTCTCAATTCATACAGGAATAATTCTTAGAGATAATATACAACCAGTTTGTACTGGCGATTTATTCAAATAAGGAATTAATAATTATTCCCAAGTAGATTCTTCAGTTCCAATAGGCATATAAATCGGGTCTTTTAAGATTGCTCTATCACGCATAGAACTGTCAATGTGACCATAATGTTTTTCAATTTGATCAATTGAAGTTCCCGCTATATCTGCGAGTGTTGCGATATCAATCTCTGCCCTTAACCTAGTGGTAATTCCATAGTGCCTTAGACTATACCAAGTTAATTTACGTTCTTTGTGGTCTTTGATGTTCGCACCTTCCATTAAGATCTGCCAATCACGATAGAATGATTCCCGTCTAAATTGAACAGGGGAATCAATTTGACAAAAGACAAAATCATCTCTACCAGTGTAATTTGAACGGTGACGTAGTCGTTTAAAATATTCACCACCACGTGCCTTTACAATACGTGATACTCTTATTTTTGAGGTTTCTGCTCTTACTTCTAACTCAACAATTTCAACCTTTAAACCTTTGTTGGTTTTTGTTTCATTAATGGATTTGATGTCTTTCCATTTGAGTTGCCACAGTTCACCAACCCTTAGCATGGTGTTAGCACCAATTAAAATACAGTCCCTAACTAAGGAACGTTCAAGGTATGTTTTTTCATCGAGGTTTTTATCTGCCTCATTAACCCACTTACGCATAAACATATATAGTTGACGGTATTCATTATTCTCAAATACTCCTCTGCGTCTTTGATCGCGACCACCTCTTAATTTGATTTCTTTGAATCTGAATTTTTCAAAGTGAGTGTGTTTATTTCTAAAGGCATATTTCATTAAGTGGTTAATGGTTGCTTGTTCGTTGCGAACTGTTACGGGTGAAATCCCTGGGTGATCACTGTTTCTCCATTTCAAGTACTCGTAACAACTGTCAACGTCTAATTCTGATAATTTAATTTGCGGTGTTTTATATCTTACTAGGGCGTTTACATAAGTTTTAACGGTTTTCCATCTGCCTTCGGTAATGCCGGAATCTAGTCCAATGTCATCTTTACGGTATTCGAGGTATTCTTCTGCTAATTCACCTAAAGTCATGCCGAACATTTTTTTACCTGAATTAATATCGGATAAAGTTTGTAGTACAAAATCTTCTGCTCGTTGAATTGCCGTATCTAAGTCTGATGTTCTTAAACTCTGACGTAGATATTTCTTCTCGAGGGTTAGACGCATTCTAACGTAGTAGTTTCCACCTGACTTTAGGGTGGTGTAAATGATTGCCTTGCCACCTAATATTTCGTAGGTGTTATCTCTCCATAATGGTTTGGTTTCTTTGGTCATTTTTCCTTCTAAAAGTTACTATTTGTAGTAATTACCGTTTTAGGTAACTTTGTAGGTAACTATACTTGAAAAATGCCCTTGTATCAAGGTTTTATTTTTAGTAGGTAACAAGTAGGTAACTTAAAAACCCTTTATTATAAGGGTTTACAGGTCAATCTATTATTCCCACTCAATGGTAGCAGGCGGCTTTCCCGATATATCATACACCACACGAGAAACACGAGTGATTTCGTTCATGATGCGATTTGAAACGATGTCTAAAAAATCATAGGGTAGTCTCGCC
>Ga0181555_1003402_pt1 | contig 12681 bp, 8 predicted proteins | sample 011ome_15_FD_145601 | JGI IMG/M metagenome (GOLD analysis project Ga0181555, IMG submission 145601) | Coastal salt marsh microbial communities from the Groves Creek Marsh, Skidaway Island, Georgia - 011504AT metaG (spades assembly) | ecosystem: Environmental > Aquatic > Marine > Intertidal zone >...
GTTACGCCTGTCGATGTCGCGACAAGATCGCTCGGACGATGCGCGTCCGTCGAATATCGATATTAAGTATTTTGTATGCTACAAAGGATGTCAGGTATGAAATAAATTATTTTACGTTTATAAAAAGTCAAAAGAAAATTGATACGCTAAAAAAAGTAAAGTATGCGTACTCTAAGAGGGTTTCGATCCCCCGCCCTCCGCTGTGTTAAAGCGGCGCCATAACCAACTAGACTATCAGAGCGTGCAATACACGAGTACGACAATGTTCGTCGCTGATAGCGTTCACCGTAGTACTATATGAACAGTTGCCTGTCCTAGTATCTGATTTACGATAAATTCGAGAAATCGGTTACCGGATTGGCTGTAGAGGATGAGTGCGCGAAAGTTATGGGTATTCTTTGATGTTCGACCACCGCGGAGCTGTCGTGTGTCTTATTCCGGACGATGTACTGTAGATGTAGTTCTCTACTCCTACTCCTATCTATGATTACAACTACAATGAACATTTGTTATCCACCACTACTACCATCTCCGCTAGTAGTGCGTCTTCTTTCTCCGTCGCAGTTAGAGTCGTGCTCGACATCTTCCTCTTGCCGCGCGGTTGACGAGGACGTCGGCTTTCTACTAATACTAATACCGGTACTGTGTGTTCCGTGTAACATACCACCCGTGGTGTCATCTTTCATAAAACGTGACCTGAGCAATGCCGTCTTGCGCAGATCTATGAGCGGCGACGGGTCGGATGGCGACGATGGTGACATGAAGCTTGCCGCCGCTTGCCCGTGGTGATGGTTCTCAAGCTCGAACTGCAGCGTCGGCGCGGTCGAACTCAAAGCTCTTCGCAGCGTGGTGAACGGCGGCGACGGTGAGGATGATGCAGGCATCATCATTAAATTATGCGTATCACCACTGATATTTGTGCGACGATGATACGTGCCACCGTCATCGTGCCCGAGCGACCCAGAGTCGCCGCTGAGCTGCGCGCTCAGCGCCGCGAGCGCCGTAGTCATCACGCGTTTACCTTCACCACCACCGATACCAAAACCGTGTCCAACTAATGAGGGATGAACTTCATCTTCGACCCAATCATTCGACGTTCGAGGACGCTTGTGATTTCTCGTGCTCGTTGGCGTGGCTACACCACTCGCGGGCGTGCGCTTGAAACTCGAAGTCGTGGACGATGGCGGGGATAACATGTTTGTGTCCGCGGCGCCGTCGGGGCCATCGTCGGCGGACATGGACATGGACATCACATCGTCATTCGCATGTTCATCAGTTGGGATCGTCAGCCTAAGCCGAATCTTATTGGGCTCGTGCGACATGATGTGAAGTGAGGGCGTCGGTTGCTTTTGAATTTATTAGTGTCACACGACACATTTATTACAACAGGATGACTTCTAAAGCTAGGGTGTCTTGCGGCCTCAACGTGATTGGTGATCGAAACTTTCCTAAACGATGATCAGGAGCACCGTCATCAACCACAGTGGCGAGGGACGCAATGTGATTCACCACGGTGGCTAAATCAATCGCTGCGTCGCGACTGCGCGCGCGACGCTTGATGCGAAGCGGGCGCGCGACACCGCGAGTGAAATTTGATTCAATATCTGTGGTGACCATGATTGCGTCATCGGAATCATCACCACCTATGGTAGACCAAAAGCCATACTCGGGTTGCGTCACACCGAAGTCTTTACGCCAACCGATGACGCGACCGCAATCGCTTTCAATGATGTCGATAACGTCGAGGGTCACTCCCTTGGTACGCGCCATTTCGCTCGCTGCCGCGATATCACTTTCATCACTTTCACCGGCGTGATGAATCACCAGGTGCTGTGCAATTTCACTGAACATTTCAATTGAATTACGCACGGCATCTGTCACGGTGGATCTATAAGGTGCCCCATATTGTCGGTGAAGTACCTTTCCAAATCGGTCGACGACTGGCATGCCAGCCTTTGTTCCCGCGCCGACAAAGAGCATGCCTTCGGGGGCGATTGGTTGTCGAAACAATGTCGCTTGTCCGCCTCTACGCGTGACCAGAGCAGAACACAATCGACTGCGTACTCCCTCTTTCGCCGCACTAATGTCATCTATGCCTATTCTAACGCGCGAGTTTATCGTAGAGCTCGCTCTTCGCGTACCAGCTTCGACGACTTGTCGCCCAGCAGCGGATGTCGTAGAAACGAGTATAGTTGAGCCTGGTAGTTGCTTGCGAAACTCGCCTCCAAGAGAAGATTCTATGCTTTGCAACGAAGTATCATCAAACCACACGATTTTAGCACCACTTATATCGTCCTTGATGCGCGATATGTCCTGATCGCTCGCTCTATTCCATGAGCGCATGGTTTTCTCCGCCACCGCCGTCAGGCGCTCTGCGTACTGCGATCCGTCGTCATCATGCTCCATATCTTTTAACGATGAACCCAAAAATAGCGTCATTGGCGGAACTTTGATTTTAGTACTTTCACTTGTCATCACCGCCGGTCCTTCAATCAAATCACCGACTCTCACGTGATCATCAAAAGACGCCAACTTTGAAGGCGGAGGAGTGAGGCGCATCATTTTTTCCTCGACGTCAAAGCGAGGCGCAAACGGTTGACCAAGCAACGATCTCGCGGTAGTTATTCGGCGCTGTAAGTCCATAGGAGAACCTGCGCACAACTGAGCCACTGCGTCTCGCGTTTGGGCGTCTAAAATTGCCATCCTAATCACTGGAGATAAGAGCTCGGCAGGATACGCGCTCGGCGATCGTCCGGGTTGTACCAACTGCACAGCTTGATCATCGTTTTGTGCATTTTCCAATAATTTAACGCGTGCAGGATACCGTTTGCGGTGATATTCGACCAAACTTTCACCTTTTAACTCTTCTCGTGGTTCACCAATTTTCCAAGTACTTTTTGCGTAAGATAGCCGACCTTGGAGATGAGGGCCACCGAGGGCGACGACTTCAGCGCCCTCTGGTAAATCCATCAAAGATGGATCGTCTAAAATTTGTCTCACCGTCAAAGGTGATCTCAACTCATGGCTCAGCGTGTACGCAAGTTGTGCATAATTGTCATTTACCTCGATGTTTAGGGTGTACTGATCCAAAACCGCCACAGCATCGCTCACTGGTGTGCATGCCCACGACCCACTGACGAGCTTGGCTGTGAGCAAAATGCCGCTTCGTCCGACACGAGACACATCAAACAATTCCCCTACCACGTTTAACGCGTGCACGTAAAGCGCTTCGCGTAATATTTCTTCGTAAGCGGTTCTTCCTTCCGCACTCTCAGGTTTGAGTTCAAAAGGCTCACCTGCCATGACCTCTCCAGTTGCTTTGTATCCAAGCGCCTTAACCGCGAGTTCGCGTCCAGAGAGCTTGGGCGCGCCAAAACGTAGGACTTCTCCAACATCTCGTACACCGGCCTGGGCGAAGAGTTCAACTCCTTGACCATTAAATGCCTCAAATGGGCTGGTTGTTTTCTCATTGCTATCTTTACTAGTCGTATCCATGATTGGTTGTCCTTCGCGTAGTAACCGAATCGCGCTCCACAGCGCTTGCACGCACGGCTTCCCGCGGTCATCTGATAAGCGCAACGGTGTTACGGTCAATGATGGCAACTCCTTCGTGGTTGACGACTTAATTTTATACGCCGTAAACACGTGTGTATACCCCGCAGACGCGCTTGCACTCGTGGTATGCGTCACACGTGTTCGCACAATTGGCGCTGCAGTAATCTTTCGTAACGACACGCCGCGGGCATGCGAGTGTAGCAGTCGACGCGTGCACGACGTTGACGGGATTGATGCGAACGAAGGCATGATGATATCACCAGATATGACACACATTCGTCGCACGGCGGTTTTCATCACCACGCGTAAGCACGCGTGTGGCACGACGACGTGTGGAGCACGCGTGCATCATCTTTATCAGGGGGACAAAGGCTGACGGTGGGCGCACAGACACGAGCGGGACTGTCCCACACAAAGGAAACGGCACACTTCACGCATTTATTTGAGAGAAAAGAACTCTATCGTGATAGTTAACTTACTGCGATTATTAAATGTGCTGTTTCTGATCGATGAACTAAGGCTACTAAAATCAACCGAACAACTAAGAGTCGTCGCATGAGACTCGTTTCTACTATGTGACACTTGTGACGTAGTCAAAACTTGAGACGTCGTCCAGCAACTTCTTAATCTTGCAAGAAGTAATTCAACATTTGTTCCGAAGCTTCAACTTCGAGAAGTGAATTTGCATCTGATTTGACTTTATCTATGCTGAGCGGTGATAACAATGCGGGATCAAACGCCGAATCAGGCGTGTCACCAAAGTCGTCGCTCGCGAGAAAGTCTGTGGCGCTCATAGGGAGTGTCAAGTCAGCGGTGCGGAACATATTGTCGTTCCAGTCATCATCGCCTTTCGCATCGTTGCCATGGGTGAACGATAAGTTATTGACGCGGTTTTGTGGCAGCGACGTGCTCGATGGGACATTCATAAAGCCGGGGCCGCCGGCTGCCGATCCACTATTTCCCTGCAGACGCTTGAGGTAGAGTCTGTACTTTTGCAAGTGACTGGCGACATTTTCGCGCGTCAACCCTTGAACACCCATTAAATCAAGAATACGTTTAGGAACAGCCTTATCAATGCCGAGCTGATTGACGGCGGTGACGAACTGCGCGTGAAGTTCGGCGCTCCAAACCACGCGCGGTTTCTTGGTTGATGCCGAGTCGACGTTCTCCTTCTCCTTCTTCTCCGCCTCGGCCTTTACCGCCTTTCCGATGACTTTTTTCGACGCCGGCTTCTTGCGCGATTTGCTCGCACCTCCATTTTCAGTGTTTCGGTCACTTTCCTCACTCTTAGCGCTCATACTCGACGGTGTTTTTGCGCGTTTACTTGGCGACGGCGGTGAGTCATCTGAGTTCTTTGCAGAGCCGATGCGACGCACAACGTGTTGCCAAATGTTTCGCAGCTCTTCGATGCGCACTGGCTTGAGTAAATAATCCACTGCTCCGTGAATAATTCCTCTCAAAACTACGCTCGAATCGCTATTGGCACTCATCATCAACACGGGTAAATCGAGTTCAAACTGAATCAGCTCGAGCAACTTGAACCCATCCATATCGGGCATGTGCACGTCGCTCAGGACGATGTCAAAGTCTTCCTTTTTAGCGCGCAACGTCTTCAACGCGGTTTGCGAATTCGAACACGCGGTGACTGGAAACGAATGAAGAAAAAACACATCGTCAGTACTCGCGCATTCGTACGGGCACATCGCTCGCGCACGCCGCGCGTACGCGACGGGTCACGTCCCCAATCCATCCGTCCGATGGATAGGGACATTCGGGGTTGTCCCGCGCCCGCGGCCGCGACGCGTCGAGCGACGATGAATGTCGCGCATTCGTGCGATCATCACGCGCGTAAAAATTATCACCATCACGCGCGCGCGTCCGATCGCGCCCGTTCGTCGTCGTCATTGCGTCCTCGGTCGTCACACGTTGATCGTCCCTCGCCGCTCGGGTCGCCCGCGCCATCCCTCTCCATCCACGCTCGTCCACGTACCTGTGTATCCACACGTTTTTAACATTTTCTCCACGACTTTGAGGCATAATAAATCGTCATCCACGACGAGCACGCGTAGTCCCGCTGGGAACGCCGCGAGCCCGCTCACGACGTCCGCCGTGGACGTCGACGGGGCGCTCATCGAGTCACGGCCACCACGCTTGAATGGCCCGGGCGAGGGTGTGAAGTCGTTGGAGATCAGGATCAGATGGACAGGGAGAGATGGAGGAGAGATGGGGGGGGGGCACTCCGTTGACCAATCATGACCAGACGGGAGAGATCTCTCTTTGGATTGGCCAACGTGGATCAAACACGTGGTTCATCGGCGAAAATCCGTGACAATAGGCAAAGCTAGGGTTACACGCCGCGCGCGCCACCGCGCGCGCGCTCGTCAGACCTATGCAAACAAGTACAAATTACATGAAATGAAACACGTGGTTGCGCGAGAACATGTGACGATGTCTCGTGTACGCGTGACGAATGTCTAGACGAAATCCCAGTCATCGTTTTCCCATTTCTTTGTCGAGGACGAGGACGACCGAGGCGAGGGGGTGTCGTCTCCGTCACTTGCGTCGCCCAATGTTGTGCGAAATCCATCACGAAACGCGCTCTGGTCGTCATAATCATCACCCTCTAAGTCTACATCGTCGTTTATGTCGACGTCAATGTCAGCATACAAACCATAGGCGTCGTATTCGACGTCGCGTGCGGCAGTCCTGAAAGAACCTCGCGACGAGACGTTCACAGAAGAATCATCACCTTGTTCCCAAGACGACGCCCGTCGCGTAGTTCCATACTCCAATCGCGAGTCTACTACTGGTGGTAGCGATCGAGCTCGTCCTCGCGTATTTCGTCGCTGTCTGCTCGGACGTCGCATGTCTTCGTCGTCTACGTTGAGCAACTCTTGACGCAAGGAAATAGTCTCCGTGGCAAATGCTACCGCGGTCGCGGCGGTGAGTAGCTCACCAAACAACATCAATGGGTCAAGTCTCCACCCTTGAAACACTAAAATCCCCCCGCACAACAAACCTATCGAGCTAAAGAATACATCTTTATCTCGCGACACCTCGGGTCGCGACGCTCGCACTTGGTACAGCGCAATTGCGCTCAACATTAACGACGTCCCTAACACCGCCGCTGGGCCAAGATCTATGGATACGAGCCCGCGAGTGGTTCCTACTTGTGTTCGCGTCGCCCGTCGCGCGCTGAGTGGTTTCTTCGCCGCCAACGTCGCCGTCGTGCGGTGCCAATGCACGCAACGCGATCCGTTGAACGACGACGACGGCGACAGGTTGCGCGAGGTGCGTCGACCGCGCGTCGTCGTCGTCGTCGTCGTCGTCGCCATGCGGGCGATCGCGATGATGCGCGTCATCGTTCGTTTCGCACCACAACACGCACTCGCCGTGTCGTTCGTCCTCAGCGTCGTCGACTGGTGCCGCCCACTGGTGCACCGCACGCGCCCAGTCGTCCAGTGCGGTGGAGATTCCATCCGTCCCGCGTCGTCGTCCACCACACTCGGTGACGATGGTGCGCGAACGCGTGGTGTGCGCGATATGGGACGACGACGCACCACCCACACACGTCGTCACTCGCGTCGCTGTCGTCGTCGACGATGCGCAAAGTCGCATGCAGCGTTCGAAGACGACGACGACGACCGTAGAGGATGAGGATTGGCGCGCGTCTGTTAGAGGAGCTCGAGACGACGCGTCGACGTCGTCGACGACGTCGTCGTCGTCGATTTGGGCATGGACCGGGGCGAGGGATGGAGGAATAATACGATGGAGACTTGGAGATGCGCTCGCATCGCAGGGGCGAGATTCATCGTCTATGGCGACGCTCGGGGCGGTGAATTATTGCGCGGCGCACGAGAGCGAGATTATAGCGCTGGTGTCTAAAGGAGCACTCGTCGTGAGCGTGGATTCTTCGAGCGTGATGTGTGCTTGGGAGCATAGCATTGGGCATTGCTTACACATGCGTAAGATACCTCGAAACATCACGACGGTAGAGATTGTAGAGATGAATGAAGAGTTGGTTATCGCGCTCGGAGCGCGCGCGAGCGGGCCGCACGCGTGTAGTCAAGTCCATGTGTGTGATCCATTGAGCGAACGAGTGCTGGTTTTGGATGCACCTCGTGACTTTTCGGATATTTCAAAAATCAAGTTTGAGAAAAGTGGGGACATCTGCGCGTTTGATGTGAGAGGGAACGCTTACACTTGGACTGACACTGGCGCACTCGCAGCGGGATATGGCGCAGACGTCGCAACTCCTGAACCTGATGCGTTTGATTTGACCGGGTGGAGTAATATTGCCAAGCCTATCATTCAAAGTGATAAAGATATCGATTCTCTCGATTCTTTTGAATGTACGATAGATAGTGAAATGGGATGCGTTGACGTACGCGGTGATGAGGCAAACTGTACAGTTACCTTTAAGGGCGTTACATATTCGCTGTCGGATAGATGGGATACAGAACCAAATGTAGCCGTGACATCATGTGTGCTAGCGAAAGGTGGGCAGTATGCGCCAGAGTTATCTATTTTTGGGTACTCTAATGGTACAATTAAATCAAAGCCATTGAGTGGAAGCGATGGACAAGTTGTCAAGTTTTGTGGTCATCAAGGCGCTGTCCTTTCTATATTAGATTGGGTGAGTGATAAAGGGCAGAACTTCTTGATATCCGGTGGTAAGGATGGAACTGTTCGAGCTTGGGACTATAAAACTGCTGCAAATGTAGCCATCTTGAGGCATCATCAAGGTCCCGTTCGTTTGATTCTTCCCGCGCCAACAAGCGCAAGAAACGGAAACTGGAACGACATATTTATAACGATTGGTGATGATGGTGTGTTGGGATTAGTATCCGCAAATACTTGGGTTGTTAATTTTATTATGCCAGGCAACGGTCTATCCGTGAAAGAAATAGTTTGGAACGCGCCCAGAGGCGTGCTTGCGGTGCTCAGCAAGGACAACAGTCTACACGTCTGGGATATTTTGACTGGAGCACTTGAGCGACATTTAACGGGAGCAGCTGCGGCGGCTATGAATAGCTATCTTCGTGAAGGTAGCTTTTACACCACGCTTCATGACTCTGCCGGGCTCGTGCAGCGCACGTGGCAGAGTGCACGGAAACGCTTGAGGCCAATCACGTGGCGCTGCATGCAACCAAGTATACTTGCTGTCACTGCGAATGTCAGCGCATTGCTCGAGCCAACTAAAAGTGGGCTCCCGTCTCATGGAGTTAAACGACGCGGAGCTAATATGAGTTCAATCAGGGCAGAAAACCTGCCAATTTCTGGATTTTTCAACGACGAGGAGGAGCGCGCACTACACTTTGTACTTGGTATGCTATATCCGTCTTCAGAGCTCGATGATAGTATCTTCTGCAAACTATTGCCACGTAAATCACTTATTGCGAAAATTACCGCCATAGGTGCGAGAGGCTCGGTCACTTTTGACCTACCAGGTGTCAACAATGCATTAGCTATCTCAACAACGCGCGAGCTTCGACTTATTATCATGTCAATGATTGTGCGTATCGTTCAAGTTTGCGAGGGTTTGAATCTCGCGCCTTATTCTGCTCTAGCTGCGCATATTGAGTCAGTTGGTGACGATGCAGACCTGGCGTTTTACGCGCAGCATCGAATGGATAGCGTTGAGTGTGTTCGGGAAGCATCCAAACAACTTCTACGCAAAAGTCTAGAACACGCTTTGCCAAAGACTTTTCATTTTCCGGTTCCTCAGAACCTGTTGAGCTCAGAATATTTCAAGGCATTGGACCGCGTTGTCTCAAACCATACAGATCATAATTCGTCTACTGGCTTGTTGGGATTGATTATTGCGAGCACAGCATGTGTCATGCCCGACTCAACGATGGATCCGAGCTGGAACGCTGAAATTCCACGTATTCTGCTAGACTGCTTGCAATCTTCTGACAAGAATATTGTTTTCACGTCTGCGTCACTGCTCACAGAAGGTATGCATGCGATGAATTGGTGGCGTTATCTACCAGATCCAAACAAAGCGCTTGAGGATATTTTCAAGTTGAGCTCGACAATTGCAGAAAAGTCGATGAATCCAACGGAGTCCATGATTTATAGAGAGGCTTTAAGCGACTTGCTTTCCGCTTTTGCCAAAGCCAGTCCACCATATTTCTTCACGCACATGAATAGTCGTCTTCGCACGCTAAATCCCGAGCATCCAGCTCATATGCTTGCATTTATGGCTTTGATTCGTGTAGCACAAACAGACGTTGCCATCCTGCAACTTCATGCTGCGTTTCTCATGGAGACGGTCACCTTGGCACTGAATCCAGCAAACGTTTCGCTACGTAAATGTTGTCTTCAAGGAGCGTACGCTCTTCTCACTGAGCTCGGTAAATCATCTTCGATGGCATTCCATCGTGAAACGCAACGCTTTGCGGCAGCCATGCACGGTGCGGTGAAAGGAGGAACATTAATGGTTATATACGACCTACAAACAGCCACAAAGTGGCGCACACTCGAAGATAGACACAATGATTCAATGGACAAATCGGTGGATGAAAATGCGAGTGACTGGTCAAACCCACTGAGTTATATTGTTTCGCCAGAAAAAAGTGTCAAACACAGTCCAAACGTCTTGGTTGATAAAGTGAAACACGTGTCTATTCGTTCAAGTGATAGTGTTACAGATGCAGGTGAACTATCTGTCAAAGCAGTTTCCTTTGATGCCGATGGCAATCAGATTGCGGCCTACTTGGACAAATTGTCGTTCGTGTATGTTTGGGATTTGACAACATCTTGGCGTCATACATTTACTCGCGGCGCATTGTCACTTGGAACATCGCATTACATGCCATGTGTTCCATCTGAAGCTCCGTTGCACAGTCATGAATTTGGCAAAGACAGTACAGTGGCAATCAAATGTTCTCTGACCTTCGTTAAGTCTCGTCAACTTCGTTTGGTTCATGGAGAAGTCGATATGGTGTTTTCGTTTGTCTGTTGAAGCGCATATTTGTTAGTCAGTCAGTGGATGTCGTAAATAGAACGATTAGAAATGTACACGGTACAATGTACACTAGTATTATAGATTGACTAAGATATTTCTTAAATTTGACACATGCGTGTTGCTCGTCGGAATAAGGGCTTGGTAATCCGATTTCTGCACATACCATGCATCTTGTTCTTTCGTTGTATTTGGACCTGATCAGATCAACTGGCCCGACAGAGTACGTCGTGCGCGCGTCGCCGCGGTTGAAGCTCTCAGCCTGCGGCGACTGGAGCAGATACTACACCAAGCATACCGCGCGCCGAATTTTGCTCTCGTACGACGCGCGCGTGACGATTTTTGTGTGTTGCCCGTACTGCTTCGTGGTGGAAAGCTAGCAGCGTTGCAAGCACGCCATGGGGTTCAGCAGTCAGCCGCCGCTGAGTTCACTGGGTGCACAAGGTGGATTTGTTCCTGGCGCACCACCAACGACGGCGCCATCGAGCTGGAATGTAGAACAGAAACCGCGAGCGGGCGAGGTCGCATCACCTGTAGGGACTCCTTATGGTTTTGTGTCGCCATTGACAGCGAGCCCCGTACATACCGGCTCGACGCCACCGGTGACGATGTTTAATCCGTCGAATGTTTCGGGATCTGGGCCAGCTGTGTCTACTTTAGCAGTGGATCAATATGGTGCGCCTTCATCGTATCCTGGTGGAACAGCCACGTCACCACTTCCCACGCCCAGTTTCAAGCCTCCAGTATTGATGGTTCCTACGAGTACGTCTGCATTACCTCAGCAGCAAATAGTGGCTGAGTCCAACGTGCCATCTATGCTTAGCCCTAGTGTTGTGTCAGCGACATCGCTGCGTGGAAGAGAACGTTATTGTAGTGGTGGAGCGTGGGTTGGGCCCGCACCCGGCTGGCCCAAGCCTCCAGCTTCGGCAACCATTGAAAACGCTGATACCTCAAGAGTAGCGCAAAATCATCGTCTTATTGTCGATATTTTGAAAACCAAGTATCAGCAGGCGATGCAGAATGCTCCCGCTATGCGCTCGAAAGAGCTCGAAGGTATATCAAACAAAATCGGTGGTATGTTTGTCTTCTTGAACAACACGGGCGCCATAGACTCAGACTCAAACAATGAAAACACAATCACATCGCCGGTCGCTGACGTATTGTCAGCGCTGGTAAATTATTTATCTTCAGGGGATGTGTCATCGGTGAACTCTGCATTGCTCTATCTCTCTCAAAATCACTGGGATGAAGTCTCGTACTGGTTTCCAGCGCTCAAGCGTCTCGTGAAAATGTGAAGCGACTTTCGTCTAGTTCAATAGCTCTTGTTATCATTCGTCCAACTAGCCTCGATGATGCAATTTGCATACAGTACAATCGCAATCGTTCTTGGTGGTTTGCCGTTCTGTATAAACTACCACAATCGCTATAGGTTCATGCATCTACTTTACCACCACTCATGCATCTATGCATGGGTTTGGTGGTTACATACATTTCAGGATTATTCAATTGAGTGATCGTGTGGAACTTCACTCGTCCGCGTGCCGTGCTTTAGTTGTGTTCCGCTTGCAACACGCAATACTCGTTGTAGCTCGCTAGAAAACAACGTTGACGCGGTCACTGTCAACATGGGGGCGTGTGCGAGCAAGACAACCGACATAGCGCCCGAGGCCGAGGGGGTAAAGTTTCGCTTGCGCAAAACATCGGATGGTCGAAGGCTGGAGAGTTCGACCGACTTGAGTTCTTTCAACAACCAATCGTTGACTCATAAAGATACTTCGGGTGATGTCAGCAAATTTGCAAATAAGAGTATTGACGAGGGCGGAGGCAGCGAAAACAAAAAAGCCGGGCAAGTTGGTTTGTCAACAACGGCGACTGTTGATGCGAAGCCAAAGAAGCCAACAAAGAAGAAGGGGAATAGGTCATTGAAAGATCATGCGTTAGATGATGATGCTGGCAACACCACCATAGATGAAGATGATAGTTTGGAAGACGATGTTGAGTGCGTGAATTTGAATGATCCCAATTTCAGGTTGATGTTAAAGGCGCAAAGATTACAACACGAGCGCAACATGGCCATGGATTCTCGAGGTTTCGGGAGCAGAACGACGCTGTCGCGAAAGAATTCGCTCGCCAACTTGATGCAAGATAGAGCACCT
>Ga0181555_1003403_pt1 | contig 12680 bp, 10 predicted proteins | sample 011ome_15_FD_145601 | JGI IMG/M metagenome (GOLD analysis project Ga0181555, IMG submission 145601) | Coastal salt marsh microbial communities from the Groves Creek Marsh, Skidaway Island, Georgia - 011504AT metaG (spades assembly) | ecosystem: Environmental > Aquatic > Marine > Intertidal zone...
GGCAGTGCTCAACTTTTGGTGTACTTCTTCGCGTATCATTTCTCTCCCTCTTCCTTTCATACCGCCGGTCTCCATAACTATGGTATGCTTCAGTTTCATGGGGTATTGATCGGCAAAGTCCAAAAGGGCAAAAGTAACCCCCAAGAGCAAGGTAGGTGTTTGAGCTGCTTCTAAGCTTAGGATGGTTTCGCTCAAGTCTTGGTATTGATCGAGGTAGAATCCGCTTTTGGGATGACCGCTTCTCTGAATCATGTCCTGGGCCATATAGACCAACGAAGATCCCGTGCGTTCCAGATAGGCAGGTAATAGCGCCAATACACAGTAGTTTTCTACGGGGCCGTAAAACAACTCCCATGCCTGGCGAAAGCTCTCTTCATATACGTCTATTCTGGGAACGTAGTGTTTGCTGGGAACCATGCCTGTGGTGGCACTCGAGGTGAAAAATCGATTTAACGCTGATCCCTGCCGCACTACTTGATGCGTTTTAAAAAACGAAATGGGCAAATAAGGTATTTGTTCCACCGACTCGACCCGCTCTGGTGATCGTCCCAAATGATCGCAAAATTCTCGGTATACCGCTACATGGGCATATTGGTCTCGATAGCGATTTAAAGCTAGTTCATCAAATTTTTCGGGGCTGTCGATTTGGGCCCAGTCAAAAGTATTCGGCATGGCCCCAAAGATACAGCATTGCGCTTTTCTATTTGACGATCAATTTTCGGGTAGCCGTCTTTCTTTCTTCCGTGATGCGAATCACATATACACCCGCAGGTAGTGCAGAAACATTGAGCTGTTCCCCTCGGAGGTTGGTTTGCAACACCGGTGCGCCAAATACATCAAACACCGTGATTTGTTTGGTCTTCGCTTGAGGGGTGCGGATATTCAAAGTCCCATCAGAAACGGGATTGGGGTACATGTTTAAACCGGGAATCTCACCATCCACCGAGGTCTGCCCCATCAATAGTGAGGTCGCAAACAGCAGTATAAGCAGCGGCCAATACTTCATAAACAAGCTGGTTTTAAGTGAGTTGGATCGCTAAGATAAAAAAAATCCACTTCAAAGAAGTGGATTTTTTTATTTGCTTTAGAACTTGATGTTGTAGGCTAAGTTAAATGACGTACCCGGCTTAAATCTGGAAAAGTGGAGCTGAGGTTCATCAAAGAATGTATAAAAACTCTCTCTTGTGTCGGACAGTAGGTTGTCAACAGTTAATTTAAGTGTTTGGTTTTGGTTTTTGCCAAATCCTTTTTGCACACTCAAGTTTAAGCTGTGGAAAGGTTCCGTGTACACATCGGGAACAATTCCAATCCCGACAACTTCCAGGGTTTTGCCTTGTACGTTATAGAACAAACCACCTTCTAAAGAAGATTTTTTGTGTTGGAACGACAAGCCGCTGTTTATCATATAGGGGGATTGGCCTTGAAGTACTCTAGTGTCGCTTACTTCTCTTCCTTCAGCAACAATCACACGTCCTTGGTATTCCGCATCGGACATTTTCTGTGTAGCCTTAATCGCGGAAATGTTGGTGTTCAGGTTTAGTGTGAATGACTCCGATTGAATGATGTTGTTACGCACCTCAAATTCCGCCCCCAACACAGAGGCGTCCTTGTTGTTTCGGCCAATCAATTGATTTGGCTCATTTAAGTTCACCGCATTAATTTCAATGGGGTCTTTGAATAACTTGGCAAATGCGCTGACAGCGAAAAAGTTACCGGACTCGCCATATTGCTCAAAACGAACATCTAAGTTATCGATATACGAGGGTTTTAGATCCGGATTTCCCAAGAAAAAACGCTCGGTAATCGGGTCGTATAGCGTAATGGCTGAAGCTTCTTTAAACGAAGGCCTAGCTGTGGTTTTAGCATAGGACAAACGGATATTTTGGTTTTCCTGTGGGGAGTAGATCAAATTGGCTGAAGGAAAGAAATCTTTTTTGTCAATAAACGTCGCGTTGTTGTAGACATCACCAACCAGGTTTTGACCTGTGTATTGTAGGGTAAATGATTCAAAACGAACACCTAACACCGCTTTAAATAAGGCGCTAAATCTGATCTCATCAGAGAGATACGCAGACTTATTGGCACTGGTTGATTGGTATTGATTTGATATTTGGTAATTACCCACTACGTAAGACCCTTGGTCTGTAGCTGGTGTCCATACATTGTTGGTCCCCAAGATTTGATTGGCATCTCCGCCAAATCTGTTGGCATCTCCTTTAAATCCAATGGTGTAGTTGAATGTGTTGAAATCCCTACTCTTATCGGTGTAACCAACCCCGAGTTTAGTTTTGTGCTCTTTGCTACCCAATGTCCAATCTTTGGTGTAGTCAATTCTTCCTGTGAGCACATTTTCATCTAGATTTCTCCAAAAACGGGTAGGAAAATTGGTGGTGTTTGAACTCAGTGAAAAATAGCTTTTGTCTTCATCGGTTTGGAATACCGTTCTTCTAAAGTCTTTGTCAGCAACAGTAGCCATGGTGTAGGAAACTTTCCACTCCAACTGATCGCCTTTATCCCCAATACTGTGTTTTCCTGAAACTGGAATAGACGTGATGTTGCGCTCCGTGTAGGTCAGCAATTCCCCGGTCCCTAGGTATGGGTTTTCAATAAAGTCCTCATAGTCTGCCTGTATTGCATTAGACTCACCGTTTTGCAAATACAACGCATTGAGTTTATACTTAGAGCGCTGTGTTTTGTAGGAGATACCCGCAAGTCCGCTCATCAATACATTTTCAGTACCCGCCTTGCCTTGTTGACTGAAAAAAGGCTCTAGTTTCTGAAATTGATTGATCGCGCTTCCGTTGAAGAAGTCTTCATAAAAAGTCGTTTCATATTTATACCCTAAAGACGCAATAAACCCAATACTATGCCCATTTTCTAGGTTGTATTGATTGCTGGCGGTTCCCCCAAGGGAGAAGTTCATCTGGTTGGATACGTCTTTGGCACCCATTCTTTGGGTAAAACTACGGGTAAGACCCGGTAGTAAAGCGCTCTCGGGATTGTTTTTGATGGCATTGGGGATGTTGGTCTGTGGATCTAAGGGCAGATCTCTGTATCCATCGTCAAAGCCGAGATAGTCCGTATTGCTTCTTCGGTCTCTGATGTAATTAGGGTTGAAGTGCATACTCGGATTATAGTTAACCGATGCGTTGATGGTGTATTCGGGTACTGCCGAAAAGTCTTTGGTGACAATGTCTACGACCCCACCTGAAAAGTCGGCAGGCAAATCCGCACTAGCTGACTTGCTGACCAAAATGTTTTCAATCAGGTTTGTGGGAAAAATATCCATTTGAAGGGTGTTTTTGTCCGGATCTAGTCCAGGCACTTCAAGTCCGTTGAGCAGTGTTTTCGAATATCTGTCTCCCAGACCCCGTACGTATACGTATTTGCCTCCTTGAATAGATACACCTGGTACGCGTTTGATCGCCCCAGCTAAATCACTGTCTCCTACTTTTTTAATGCTCTGCGCAGACAAACCATCCATCAGGTTGACCGATCTTTTTTGAACGTTTAATATGGCTGTTTCAGAGTTTTGGCGTGCTGAGGTGACCACCACCACTTCATCGAGTTGATTTGAGGTAGGTTGTAACACAACGTCTATTTCTGTCAGTTTACCAGCAGTCATAACTACTCCGCTGATTTCTTTGGTTTCATATCCCAAATAGAAAAATTGAAGGGTGTAGGTTCCTTCAGGCACGTCCAAGGTGTATTTGCCCTCAAAGTCAGAGGTGGTACCCTGACTGGTTCCCTTCACGACAACATTGGCAAAAGCCAATGGCTCATTATACTCCCCATCAATGATGGTTCCAGTGAGCTTTTGAGCTTGGGTTAATGAGCTGAAAATTAAGGCAATAAGTAATAAATAATGTCTCATAAAAATAGTTTGCCCGAAGGGTTTAAATCTTCGGGCAAACGTACCATGGCAATGTAAAGGGAACATTAATCCATTATTACTAATAAGTCAAGATTTTACTTAATTATTGGCATACCAAGTCCAGTTTTCAAATGGGGTGGCATTGGCCCCAGTTCCAGTTACTTGACTAGCCAATATTTGACCCCATGTAGCGAAATCTGTGACATGAGTGTTAGCGCCTAACACAGTGGCCTCCGTATCAGCCGTGATAAAGTCAATGTTTTCAAAGGTTAGTTTAACAGCTACAGGTGCAGTTGCCGCGCCACCATAGGTAGAGGCGTTGATTGTTTTAATAGATCTTCCAGCAGGGAAGCCTTTGAATACAATGTTTCTATTGTGTCCGGTCGCCCCAGATTTCCAATCAGCATATCTGTTTTTTCCAGAAGCCGCTGTAGCAGATCCTAGTACAGTGACGTTTTGTAAAGTATATGTTCCGTCGATAGCTCTGGTGCTGTCCTCTGTCCCATCGATTTCCAAACCTGTGTCAGAATCATCCCCTAGAATAACCATCGCGTTGCTTATGGTACCTTTATAGGCTTGGTCAATGTCGATTCCGTCATCGCCTTGTGCCCAAACAAGTAGGTCACTTAGGTTAACAGCTCCGCCAAATATTTCAACACCATCATCCCCAGAAGCCACAATTTCGACATGGTCAATCGTGGTACCTGAACCTACACCACCTAGGGTAAGTCCTTGTAGCTCATTACCTGGAGCAAGTTCAGCTCCTGAGTGGCGAATAGATACGTATTGAATTTTTCCAGAGTTGTCCGCGTCGTTTGTCCCTCCGTACTGAGAGAATGGAAGCGCGGGGATACCCTCAATGTTGGCTGTTCCACCAGAAACACCCACGGAAGCATTACCCAAGACAATTAATCCTCCCCATAGTGATTGGTTGGTATGTGTCAGTGTTGAACCTTTTAGGTCTGTATCTTGGTAGTTAATATCATCTAAAACCGAAGTAAAAATAATAGGACTTGCTGCGGTACCTTCGGCGTTGATTTTTGCGCCTTTGGCGATAATTAGTGCGGTAGCATCTGCTCCAGTTTTATTTTCTGCTTTGATGATAGTACCTGGCTCAATAGTCAGGGTAGCACCGTTTTGCACGACTACTTTACCACTCATAATCCACATGCGATCAGCTGTCCAAGTTTTGTTGGAAGAAATGTAGTAAACACTTCCAGTGCCCACTGTTTCATAGTCAGGAACCACTACCTGAAGGGCTACGTTCATTACGGCAGTGTCTTTGTCTGATCTATTTTCATTATCGGTTACTGTTAGTTCAACGGTACCTGCGCCTGCCGTATTCCCTGCGGTAAATTCCACAACGACAGACCCGGATTTATCTCCGACGGTGGGTTGTGATTTAATAGAGGCAGTTCCTCCCGATGCAGTTACTGCAGCTGATTTAAATCCTCCGTCTGTAATCACTGTAAAGGTGACATCTTGTGCGTTTCCTTGTTGTACAGAAATAGTACCTGAAGGAGCTGTTACTGTTGGAGCCACGGTAACAATCGGTTCAATGATATCCTCGCTGTCTGTACAAGAGACGAAGAGTGCGGTTAAAATACCTAGTGAAGCAATAATTTTTTTCATGATGGTTATTTTGTTTTCCGCAAATTTATGGGGTAGGGGAGCAAACCCACGTTTTTTTGACGTTATCAAATTTTGATTAAAATGTGAGCCTTATGTTAATCTAAGGTGTTCAAGCCCCCAAAAAAATGCTTAGTCCCTCATCTTCTTGACTTTAAGCGTGTTAGATTATTGTTTCCCAGTTTAAATCAATGTTAAGTGGGTTCAGCTTAAATCAATTATCGCTACATTTGACCTAATTTACAGGCAAAGACATGAACGAAGCTGAGATCAAAATACTTTTAGTAGACGATGAGCCGGATATTTTGGAGATCGTTTCCTACAACTTGATGGCTGAGGGGTATAAGGTGTACACGGCCAACAATGGGGTTGAGGCCTTAGAAAAAGCTAAGAAAAAGAAGCCGCACCTCATCATACTCGACGTGATGATGCCAGAAATGGATGGAATTGAAGCCTGTGAAGCGATTAGGAATACGCCAGAATTGGCCCACACACTAGTTGCATTCCTTACAGCTAGAGGAGAGGACTATTCTCAAGTGGCAGGATTTGATGCCGGTGCGGATGATTACATCACTAAACCGATTAAGCCTAAGGTGTTGGTCAGTAAGGTAAAATCTTTGCTGAGACGGGTTAACATGACCAATGTACAAGAAGAGTTAGGTGATCTATATGTCGTGGGTGACATCACCATCAACCGAGAAGAATACAAAGTATTGATTAAGGACAAAGAATTAATACTTCCCAGAAAAGAATTTGAGTTGCTCACCCTGTTGACTTCCAAGCCGAACAAAGTATTTAAAAGAGAAGCTATTTTGGATACCGTTTGGGGCAATGAAGTAGTGGTAGGTGGTAGAACCATCGATGTACACATCCGAAAATTGCGCGAAAAAATAGGCGATGATTACTTCAAAACGGTCAAAGGAGTAGGGTATAAGTTCCATTTATAAATGTCTCAAAAACTCAGAAAGCCGTATCGATTTGCGGCGATTACATCCCTGTTGATCTCCGTTTTGCTCACCTTTTTGGTGGGCTTTTTGTTTGATTCTTGGAGCGCGCAGATGATGCTGTCGTTGGGGGCCTTTGCGCTGATTTCTTTTGTGCTGACCTTCGTGATTATTCAGTGGCGGATTGAACAATTCATTTATTCAAGGATCAAGAAGTTATACGATGATTTGACGATTCTACAGTCAAGCGCGATCAACACGGGCCCAGTAACCACAGATATGAAAACCTTAACGGCAGAAATTGAAAAGTTTGCCCAAGAAAAGAAGTTGGAAATCGATGGTTTAAAAGTCCGTGAGCAATACCGCAAAGATTTTTTAGGCAATATTTCCCATGAATTGAAGACCCCTTTATTCATGATACAAGGATATATATTAACCTTGCTGGACGGGGCAGTTGACGATAAAAAAGTAGCAAAAAAGTACCTTCAGCGAGCAGCTAAAGGGGTTGATCGCCTAGCTTATATTATCAAAGACCTTGATTTAATCACCAAGTTTGAAGCCGGGAACCTAACTGTAGAGCCGGAGGCGTTTGATGCAGTTGATCTAGTTAAGTCTGTTTTTGAGATGCTGGAGATGCGCGCATCCAAAAAAAATATTACGCTCACCTTTGATATGGAATACCAACAGCCCATTTTTGTTTGGGCTGATGCAGAGAAAATCCAGCAGGTATTGACCAATTTGATTGTCAATGCCATTAAATATGGCCATGAGGACGGCACCATAGAAGTGAGTATCGAGGATTTAGTCAAGAGCAAAGTCATCATACGCATCACAGATAACGGCGAAGGGATTGCTAAAGAGCACATCCCACGTTTGTTTGAACGCTTTTACCGGGTAGACAAAAGCGGCAGCAGAAAGGAAGGGGGCTCAGGATTGGGCTTGTCGATTGTCAAGCACATCATTGAGGCCCACGGAGAAAAAATATATGTAGAAAGTGTTTTGGGGGTGGGGTCTGAGTTTTCCTTTACCCTGGAAAAACATCAAGAAAAGAAGTAAACTTTGGGAAGTAAAAACAAATTAAAGAGGTTTAGGGAGAACGAGGGATTTGCCCATGTGTTACAGCCTACGCGGGAAGATATTTTAACAGGCCAATACGCCCAGCCAGGTTATTGGTCCTCATTTTTTGGCAACGATCACCCCATAGTGCTGGAGCTGGGTTGCGGAAAGGGAGAATACACCATCGGTCTGGCCAAGCGCCATAAAAACATCAACTACATCGGGGTGGACATCAAGGGAGCTCGTTTTTGGCGTGGGGCCAAAACGGCTCATGAAAGCGGTTTAAAGAATGTCGCCTTTGTGCGGACTCAGATTGAGTTGATTGATTTGGTGTTTGCTGCCCAGAGCATTGCAGAGATCTGGATTACCTTCCCAGATCCACAAATCAAATTTAAACGCACCAAACACAGGATGACCAATCCCGCTTTTTTGGCTAAGTATAAAAAAATACTCATACCAGGAGCCCCCGTACACCTAAAGACAGATTCTGCCTTTTTACACGGATATACCCTGGGACTCTGTTTCGGTTTGGGCTTGGAAATCGAATATGCTAACCACCATGTTTATCGCAATGAAGGCAGTCCAGCTGAGGTATTGGAGATTCAAACCTTTTACGAGGCACAGTATCTGGCCTTGGGCACCCCAATCACCTATATGCGCTTTATTCCCTAGATGACTCATTTGTTGCTCTTGTTTTTCTCCACCTTTTCCGCCGCCTTTATGGCTTCGGCTCCCCCAGGTTTGTTGAATCTCAATGCGGCTAAAACCAGAGTCAGACAGGGAAAGACATATGCCTACATGTTTGGGCTAGGCGTGATGTCCGCTGTGATCATTCAATCAGGTATCGCCGTTTGGATTGCTCGATACGTCGCCCGAAATCCAGAATTACTTCGCTGGATGCTCTGGTTTGCGGTGGGTATGTTTGCTGTATTGGCTGTTTATTTTTTTAGCGCACCCACCCAGAAAAACCCCATGGAAGGCATCAATTTTAAGAAAAAATACAGCTTTTGGAAGGGTTTTGGCATGGCCCTGGCCAATATGCTGACCATTCCTTATTACGTGGGACTTCACGCCATGTGGCGTGCTTCAGGTTGGATTTTTTTTGCTCCTGAGGACATTACTGTATTTATGATGGCGGCATCACTTGGGACGGGCTTTTTGCTGTATTTGTACATCGAGTTTTTTCAAAAACTCCTGGCCGACCCCAACCAAATACCCAGAAGATTTAACCATTGGCTTGGAGCGTTAATGGTCTTATTAATGCTGTTGGCGATATACCGATTGTTTTGACCCAGTACAGTTCAGAGACTACTTCTTTTTTTGAGCGCGTTTACACCGTTGTGCGCCAGGTACCCTACGGGCGCGTTACTTCTTATGGCGCCATTGCTGCTTTTTTAGGTGCTCGGGGCAGTGCCCGCATGGTTGGCTGGGCCATGAATGCGGCACACAATCTTTCGGATGTACCGGCCCACCGGGTGGTCAATCGTTTGGGGATGCTTACCGGAAAACATCATTTTGGGGGGACCAACCTCATGCAGCAACTATTAGAAAGCGAGGGAATATTGGTTCAGAACGACCAAATAACGCACTTTAACGAGCACTTTTGGGATCCTAGTCACGCTTTATCTTCTGAAGGTTAAATCGTATCTTTGCGCCTAAAATAGGCAGACATGAAAACCACAAAACAAGCGGTGCTGGATGCGTTGACCAAAATATCAGCGCCAGGCGAAGGAAAAAACATGGTGGAAAGCGGAGCAGTGACCAATGTTGTTGTTTTTGGCGATGAGGTAGTCGTCGATGTGGTAATTGACAACCCAACCCTACAAGCGCGTAAGAAAACCGAAGTATCAGTGATGCAAGTGATTCACGCTGAAGTAGACCAAAAATTAAAGGTAAAGGTCAACGTGAAGGTAGAAGTACCTCAAAACACACCCAATCCCAACCTAATTAAAGGAAAGCCTATTCCAGGCATCAAAAATATTGTCGCCATCGCCTCCGGTAAAGGGGGAGTAGGCAAATCTACCGTAACGGCCAACCTCGCCGTGACTTTGGCCAAAATGGGCTTTCACGTAGGCCTTTTAGATGCAGATATTTACGGTCCGTCGATGCCTACCATGTTTGATGTCGTGATGGAAAAGCCTTTGTCGGTGATGATTGATGGTAAATCCAAAATGAAGCCTGTGGAAAGCCATGGAGTAAAAATGCTTTCTATTGGATTTTTTACCCAACCGGGACAAGCTGTTATTTGGCGTGGCCCTATGGCGGCCAAAGCCTTAAATCAATTAATTTTTGATGCCCACTGGGGAGAACTCGATTTTTTACTGATCGATTTGCCCCCGGGTACAGGAGATATACACTTGAGTATCATGCAGGCTTTGCCCATTACTGGTGCATTGGTAGTCAGCACCCCTCAAGAAGTGGCCCTGGCTGATGCCCGTAAAGGGGTAGCGATGTTCCAACAGGAAAACATCCAAGTTCCTGTGCTGGGAATCATTGAAAACATGGCTTATTTTACACCAGAGGAGCTTCCTGACCATAAATATTATATATTTGGGAAAGACGGAGCTAAGCACTTGGCTGAAGACCTTGGGGTGCCGTTTATCGGAGCACTTCCCTTGGTACAGAGTATTCGAGAAGCCGGTGATGTAGGAAGACCAGCGGCGCTTCAGCAATCAGGACCAACCGCTGAGGCTTTTGAAGTGTTGACCCGTGAAGCTGTCCGTCAGGTAGTAGCACGCCATGAATCACTACCGCCTACAGAAGCGATTAAAATTACAACCATGGCCGGATGTTCGGCTTTGAACTAATACAGATGACATCAGAACAGCTCGTTGAAAAAGTACAAGAGGCCCTAGAAGAAATCAGGCCATTTCTCCAGTCCGATGGCGGAGATATCAGTTTGGTGGGTATCGAGGCCGACTCCATTGTGCGCGTGCGTCTTGAGGGTGCTTGCTCAGGATGCAGCATCAATCAAATGACGCTCAAGTCAGGGGTTGAGGCTACGATAAAAAAACACGCTCCCCAAATTCAAACGGTACTTAACGAATCCTAACCCAGATGACTTACCTCCAACGATCAACTCAGTTGTTTTTTTTCACTGCAGTTTTGTTGTTGGGTTCTTTTGGTTGGTCACAAAGCGCCCCTACTGATGCGGAAATACTGCGGTGGAGGGCACAAGCCAAACAAGTAGAGATCATCCGGGACACTTTTGGCGTTCCCCACATTTACGGGAAGACAGAGGCTGATGTGGTATTTGGATTGATGTATGCCCAGTGTGAAGATGATTTCAATCGGGTAGAAACCAATTTTTTAACGGCCACTGGTCGCTTGGCAGAGGCTCAAGGCATCGAAGGTTTATACAGCGATCTAAGGGCGCGTTTGTGGATGACGGACCAAGAAGCTCAAGACCAATACAACACAGCCCCAGCTTGGCTGAAAGAACTATGCCAGGGATGGGCAGATGGACTTAACTATTATCTATACCGTCATCCTGAAGTTACCCCATCGGCCATAAAGCGTTTTGAGCCATGGATGTCTCTGTATTTTACGGAAGGATCTATTGGAGGTGATATGGAGCGTGTGTCACTAAAACGACTGGCTGCTTTTTATGAACATGCGCCAGAACCCTTGGCGGTACACCAACCTAAAGCAAGAGACACCCAGGAGCCAGCTGGATCTAACGGCATTGCGCTCTCCGGAGCTAAGACTTCTTCAGGATATCCAATGCTCCTAATTAATCCCCACACTTCATTCTACTTTCGAGGGGAAGCCCACCTGGTGAGTGAAACAGGGCTAAACGCTTATGGCGCCATCACTTGGGGCCAATTTTTTATCTACCAAGGATTTAACCAGCACATGGGGTGGATGCATACGTCGACTTATGTGGATGTTATGGATGAGTATATCGAAGAAATTGTCCCCACGGAAGAAGGATTAACGTATCGTTATGGGAATGAATGGAGGCCGGTACGCGTGGACACCGTATCTATTGGGGTGAAACAACCCGATGGATCGATTAAAAAAGTTGATTTTCCGCGATATAAAACCCACCACGGACCGATTACCCATACCTTGGATGGGCGATGGACAGCCACTTCTATGATGTGGCGGCCTGTCGATGCTCTGGCTCAGTCTTACCTCAGAACCAAGCAAGAAAACTACGCTGATTTTGTTGCCGTCATGCAAGCCCGCACCAATGCATCCAACAATACGGTATACGCTGATCAATCGGGAAACATCGCTTATTTTCACGGCAATTTTGTTCCTAAGCGGAATCCGGAACTGGATTTTTCGGTGCCCCAAAAAGGAAGTGATCCCGAAACGGATTGGCAAGGGCTACATCCGATTGAGGAGTTGATTTTTTTAAAAAACCCCTCAGTAGGTTGGGTGCAAAATTGCAACTCAACGCCGTATACGGCTGCGGCCCAAGATAGTCCGCGTCCAGAAAATTACGCCCCTTACATGGCTACGGCTGACGAAAATTTTAGGGCCATTCACGCCCAACAATTGCTTGCTCGGGCGGATAAATTGGATTTAGACGGTCTGATCCAGTTGGGTTATGATCCATATCTCCCCGCTATGGCTGCGTTGATTCCCGGATTGGTGCACAGTTTGGAAGCGCTTAAAGAGACTGATCCTCGTTTTGGGGAGGTAGCCTCCGTTTTAGGCGCATGGGATTTTACCACTTCTGCTGCTTCTGTCGCTATGACACTCGGACATTACTACGGTACAGCGGTACTTCAAAAGGGAGTCAATCCCCTTAAAGACGTGAGCCAAATGGAGTTTTTGACCTATTTTGGCACTCATTCGCCAGCTCAAGAGCGAGTGGACATACTGAAAGGGGTACTGGACCAATTGACGCTGGACTTTGGCGATTGGCGGATGACTTGGGGTCAAGTAAATCGATATCAGCGTTTGGATGGGGGAATCAGACAAGCGTTTGATGATAACGCACCCAGCCTACCTATAGGGCATGCCTCTGGAATCTGGGGTGCATTGGCCGCTTATGGAGCGCGCTACTTCAACAACACCAAGAAAATATACGGAACACGGGGCAATAGTTTTGTCGCTGTAGTCGAGTTTGGGCCCCGTGTGAGGGCCAAGAGTTTACTCGCCGGAGGCCAATCCTCAGACCCCAATTCCCCCCATTTTAGGGATCAAGAACAGATGTATGCCCA
>Ga0181555_1003407_pt1 | contig 12669 bp, 13 predicted proteins | sample 011ome_15_FD_145601 | JGI IMG/M metagenome (GOLD analysis project Ga0181555, IMG submission 145601) | Coastal salt marsh microbial communities from the Groves Creek Marsh, Skidaway Island, Georgia - 011504AT metaG (spades assembly) | ecosystem: Environmental > Aquatic > Marine > Intertidal zone...
AGCTGTAAATTATAATAATCCGCTTGTAAAAATTATTCCGTTTAAAAATCCAGTACCATTTAGAAGAATAGCAATTGCTTACCGAAAGAGTTCGGTGAGAATGGAAGCAATAGAAAAGTTTGTTTTGGCACTAAAAGATATAAAATCAAATAATATCAAAATTTTTTAAGGTAAAAATCAATGATTGTTGGCGTATTAAATGAAATTGATAAAAATGAAAATAGGGTGGCTATAAGCCCTGAAGTTGTCAAAAAATTAAATGCAAAAAAAGTAGATGTTTTTATTGAGCAGGGTTGTTTTATCCAAGCTGATTTTACGGAAAAAGATTTTACTGATGCTGGCGCTGTAATAAAAAAAAGAAAAGAAATAACAGATACAGCCGATGTTCTGTTAACAGTATCAACTCCAATTGAGGAAGTATTAAAAGACTTAAAAAAGGGAATAGTGATTGGAAATTTAGACCCTATTGAGAATAGATCTTTTAAAAACGATGCTTTTGATCTTTCAAAATTACCAAGAAATACTCGCGCTCAATCAATGGATGTTTTATCCTCACAGGCCAATATTGCTGGATATAAATCTGTTTTATTAGCCTTAGAATATTATAAAAAATTTATGCCTATGCTTATGACGGCTGCTGGAACTGTAAAACCCGCAAGAGTGTTAATTTTAGGTGTTGGTGTTGCTGGATTACAGGCCATAGCAACCGCTAAGCGGTTAGGTGCTGTTGTTGAAGCATCTGATGTAAGACCTTCAGTCAAAGATCAAGTTGAGTCTTTGGGGGCTAAATTTGTTAATGTTCCTTATGAAACAGAGGAAGAAAAATTAATAGCAGAAGGCAAGGGCGGATATGCACAGATGATGCCAAAATCTTGGCTGGATAGACAAAGACATATCATATCTGAGACTATCAAAAAATCTGACATTGTTATTACAACGGCCTTGATTCAAGGAAAAAAACCACCTGTATTAGTTAGCGCAGATGATGTGCGATCAATGAAACAGGGGTCTGTAATTGTTGATATAGCAGGTGGCAATTGTGAACTAACTGAGGTTGATCAAGTACGTAATGTTGATGGAAAAACAATTATTGGTTATCAAAACCTTCCATCAATGATGGCACATGATGCCTCAATTTTATATGCAAAAAATCTGTTTTCTTTTCTTGAATTAATAGTTCAAGACAATCAATTAAAAATTAACAAAGAGGATGAGCTTGTTAAAGCTTGTTCAATTAATTAGGAATAAAATATGGATGAAATATTAACGATACAAAATATTACAATATTTGTTTTAGCTATTTTTGTTGGATTCCATGTGGTTTGGAATGTGACCCCTGCACTTCATACCCCTTTAATGTCAGTTACTAATGCTATATCTGGAATTGTGATTGTGGGAGCAATACTCCAGGTGGTTGAAATTGACGGTAATATTTTTTCATTAAGCAGCATCTTAGGCGCCATAGCAATTTTCTTTGCATCGATTAATATTTTTGGCGGATTCATAGTTACCCAGAGAATGCTCGATATGTTCAAAAAGAAAGATAAAAATAAATGATGACGACCCTAAATTTATCTTTGTATTTGATATCGGCAATTCTAATCATCTTAGCATTGCGCGGCCTATCCTCTCCCCAATCTTCAAGAAGAGGAAATTATTATGGAATGATTGGAATGACTATTGCCGTCATGACTACCCTAAGCATGAATTTGAATTATATTTTATGGCTTATCGCAATTTCAGTCTTTGCAGGCGGGGCAATAGGATTTGTTATTGCAAAAAAAGTACATATGACAAAGATGCCAGAATTAGTTGCTTTAATGCATTCTTTTGTAGGGTTGGCAGCTATGCTGATTGCTTTTGCTTCTATTTATAATTTCACAAATATATATTCAACAACGCAAAGGGTAGAATTATTTTTAGGATCGTTTATTGGTGCAATTACTTTTACAGCATCCCTGGTTGCCTTCGGAAAATTATCAGGAAAATTTATTACTAAAACAATTATTTTTAAAGGACAGCACCTTTTAAATTTACTAATTTTTATACTGATGATCATTTTTGGAATGATCTTTTTCATCTATGAAAGTAATCTTGCTTTTATATTAATGAATTGTTGCGCCCTAATATTAGGGATTACACTCATTATCCCCATAGGTGGAGCTGATATGCCGGTGGTGGTATCAATGTTAAATAGTTACTCTGGATGGGCAGCTGCAGGCATTGGATTTACTTTAAATAATTCTGTATTAATTATCGCGGGAGCCTGTGTAGGATCATCAGGAGCAATATTGTCATACATCATGTGTAAATCAATGAACAGGTCCATTGTTTCTGTATTACTTGGAGGCTTTGGGTCGGATGTGGCAGAGGCAACAGTTGATGAAAATAAAAAACAACATAAAACAGGTTCAGCTGCGGATGTGGCATATTTAATGACCTCATCAGAAAATATAATTATCATCCCTGGCTACGGGTTAGCAGTAGCGAGAGCCCAACATGCTTTGCAAGAATTGACAAACAAACTTTTAGAAAAAGATATTAATGTTCGATATGCAATCCATCCAGTCGCTGGAAGAATGCCAGGTCACATGAATGTCCTTTTGGCTGAAGCAGATGTTCCATATGATCAAGTGTTTGAGATGGAAGAAATTAACAATGATTTTTCTGATACAGATCTTGTATTTGTAATTGGCGCTAATGATGTAGTAAATCCCGCAGCCAAAAAGCCAGGGTCAGCAATTTATGGAATGCCAATATTAGAAGCACAAAAAGCAAAAACGATCATTGTTAATAAAAGAACCATGGGAGTGGGGTATGCTGGTCTTGATAATGAGTTGTTCTATGATGATAAAACAATGATGTTTTTAGGTGATGCCAAAGAATGCGTTGAAGATTTAATTAAAGCTGTCGAAGAATTATAATTATCTTATGGAATTACTTTTATTGTCATTACTGCTGATTATTTCTTTTATGGTCGCACTCTATTCAATCATTTATGCTTTTAAGCAGATGGATCTAGAATCGAATACGCCATCTCAAAAAAAAGAATTGAATACAGAAGCTAAGCCAAAAACAAAATATAAACCACAGTTTTTAAAGTCAGCAAAAAAGATTGATTTGGATTTATAGGCTATTTGATCATTATTTTAATTAAGAAACCAATGATAGAAATAAAGCCAACAGAGAGCAACCAGATTAATATGAAATAAAAAACTTTCTTCAATTAATGATAGCTTTCGTCAGGTTTGGTTTTGCCTCGAAATACCCAATATGTGAATGATGTATACACTATAATTATGGGCATAAAAATTAATACCCCGACTAATAAAAACTGCAAACTTTTTTTCGGGGCGGCAGCTTGCCAAATATCAAGTGATGGCGGGACAATATTGGGGTAGATGCTGATCATCAAACCAATAAACGATAACAGAAATAAAATAATACTCCATACAAATGGCTGTAAATCATTATTTTTGATTAACGCGCGAAAGCAACATACGGTTGAGATTGCTACTAACAGAGGCACTGGTAACACATACAATATGCGTGGATAACTAAACCATTTTTGAAAATATTCTGGATGTAAGAAAGGTGTCCAAAGACTAACAATTAAAATCATTATAAGAGTTAAAATAAAAAAACGTTTACCTAAAACTTGCATATGACGTTTTGTTTTATTTTCAGTTTTATAAATTAGCCAAGTTGACCCAAGAAGACCATATCCACAGATAAGTGCAATGCCAGTAAAAATTGAGAATGGTGATAACCAATGCCACCATTCTCCATTAAATGCTCGACCCTCAATGGGTATTCCTTGAAGAAAAGCGCCTAGTGCTACACCTTGAAAAAATGTTGCTGAAATCGATCCGATAATAAAAGCTTTATCCCAAATCTGACTTTTACTTTTATCCTTCCATCTAAATTCAAAAGCCACACCTCGTAAAATAAGACCAACAAGCATGGCAGTTAATGGCACATACAGTGCTGGAAGAACAACACTATAGGCCAGCGGGAAGGCAGCGAACAAGCCCCCGCCGCCTAGAATAAGCCATGTTTCGTTTCCATCCCATATGGGAGCAACGGTGTTCATCGCGATATCTCTTTCCCACTTGGATGTTATAAAGGGGTAGTTAATGCCAATTCCTAGATCAAAGCCATCCAACACCACATATGCAAATATGGCAATACATAAAATGATAGCCCAAATTAATTCAATACTCATGCTTTATCAAATAACTTTAATGAAACACCCAAAGAACCAACTTTTTTTGTTCGATCTTTATCTAAGTCAGGGTTAATGGAAAATTGTTTAAAAATATAATAAGTTCCTGCACCAAATACGAAGAAGTAGGTCACAATAAAAACAATGAGGGAGATTGCAACTGCGGGAGCATCAATAGGTGACACAGAATCAATTGTTCTTAATATTCCATAGACGGTAAATGGTTGTCTACCAACTTCAGTTGTCACCCACCCGGCAATGACGGCAACAAATCCTGCTGGACCCATGACTAAACAGACATAATGAAATAGTCTTGTTGAATAAAATTTATTTTTCCATCGCAACAATAAGCTCCATAATCCCAAAGCAATCATAGCCATACCAATACCAACCATAATGCGGAAAGACCAAAAAATTATTTCTGCTGGAGGTATTTCATCTGGTGGAAAATCTTTTAAACCTTTAATTTCAGCATCGATATCATGTTTCAGTATCAAGCTACCTAATTTTGGTATTTCAATAATGGAATTGATCTTCATCGCCTCGTCATCAGGGATGCCAAATAATATAAGTGGCGCACCTTTTTTAGTTTCATAGTGACCCTCCATAGCAGCAACTTTGGCAGGCTGGTATTCTAAGGTATTTAGACCATGCATATCCCCTGCAATCAGCTGCAATGGAGCAACAATCGCAGCCATCCACATGGCCATTGACAACATGGTACGAGCACATAAACTTTTATTATTTTTTAAGAGATGCCATGCACCAACTGCACCTACAACGAAAGCTGTTGTTAGATAGGCTGCCATTAACATGTGAGTCAGCCGATAAGGAAAGGAGGGATTAAATATAATTTCAATCCAATTTTCTGGAACAAATTGACCTACATCATTGATGCTAAATCCCGCAGGTGTATGCATCCAGCTATTAACGGATAAAATCCAAAATGCGGAAAAAAATGTACCAAATGCTACCATCAGGGTTGCAAAAAAATGAAGTTTTTTGCCTACCTTGTTCATGCCGAACAACATAATTCCTAAAAAACCTGCCTCCAAAAAGAAGGCAGATAAAATTTCATAACCCATTAAAGGACCTAAAACCGGGCCAGTTTTATCAGAAAATACCGACCAGTTTGTGCCAAATTGATAGCTCATTACTATTCCAGAAACAACACCCATGCCAAAAGCAATAGCAAAAATCTTCAACCAATAATTAAATATCTTGAGATATCGATCTTCTTTTTTCCACAACCAAAGCCCTTCTAGAACCGCAAGATAAGATGCCAGCCCAATAGTAAAAGCAGGAAAGATAATGTGGAAACTAACCACAAAGGCGAATTGAAAACGAGCTAGATCGATGGCTTCAAACATACGAGTGATTATATAACATTATATAAATTTATATAATATGTTTTTATAAAATATTTCTCTTCTTTTTGGGTCCATTTTTTGCTAAAAAATCCCAAAGGAAATTAGGTAAAATGTGCATAATTTTTGCAACCATGGACATTTGCCATGGCAATATGGCATGAGATTTTTTCTTTTCTATTATCTTGATAATTTTAGTTGCTGCTTGTTCTGCTTCAATTAAAAAAGGCATTCGGTATGTATTGATGTTTGTCATCGGAGTTATAATATATCCGGGTGAAATTGTAGTGACATGGATATTAAATTTTTTTAATTCAACCCTAATACTTTCCATATAATTTATCAATGCTGACTTTGATGCACTATAAGCTCCAGCACCCGGAAGCCCCCTGACCCCAGCAACGGATGCAATAGCCACCAGTTGACCTTGTTTTTTTTTCAGAAAATCATCCATGAATGGGCTAAAAGTATTTAATACCCCATGAAAATTAATTTGAAATATTTTATGAATGATTTCTAAATCTTCTTGTTTTGAGGCTAGTGTTCCAGAACTCACTCCGGCATTGGCTATAATAATATCTGGAGAGCCGTATCTTTTTTTAAAGATACTTGCAGCTATGCGCATTGAATTAGGTTTTGCAACATCAGCAACTAATATTTGTGAGCGACAGCTAAGTTGTTTTTGTAATTTGAGTAAGTTTTCTTTGTTACGACCAACCAAACCTAGGATGTTATTCTCAGAATCATAACTTTTTGCAAGCGCCCAACCTAATCCAGAGGATGCTCCGGTAATAAATATTTTTTTAATCAATCGATTTTATTGTTGTGATCGAATCGAATCAATAATTCCGTTAGTTACATCGATAGCATTTTTTGGCCCACCTGCCATTGTAGATGAAGTGATGTACGACCCATTAATGATTAGGGTAGGGACTCCAGTCGCTCCTGCATTTCGAAACATTTGATTCGCCTTTTTTAGTTTCGCTTCCATTGAAAATGATTTGAATGCAGCCTTCACTTTGTCGGTATCTAATTTAGCATTGGATGCAATCCATTTAATAGCACCAGCTTCATCAACCGGGCTAAGAGTTTTGTCTTTGTGAATGGCTTCAAAAATTTTACTATGTAAATCGTCCAATACGCCTAGTGACTCCATTGCGTAATACGCTCTTGCCATTGGAATCCAGTCTTTTCTTGGCACAGCTGGAATTTTTTTAAAAACTATATCTTTTGGAAGTGATGCTTGCCATTTTTTTAACTCAGGCTCAAATGAATAACAATGACCACAGCCATACCAAAACATTTCGACGACTTCAATTTTATCGCTTGCTTCTGTCGCAATTTTCTCTTTAGTTGGCTTAAAGTTGACATTTAATTGTGGATCAACTGCATGAGAGAATTGGAAGATAAACAAACAAATTAGAAATAATATTTTTTTCATTGCGATTCCTTCAAAATAATTTATAACTTAATCTTTTGGCTTAGTAAGCTTGATTAAGTTCGCCTTAAATCCTTCTTTAATCAGATTTTCACGAATTTTTTTGGCTTCATCCATATCTTCATAGGGACCAACACTCACTCTGTGAAATGTGTCATCACCAATTCTGGCTGACATGATGACCGATTCATAACTCATTAATGCGAGTTTTGCTTTTAGATTATCTGCCTGTGATTCTTCAGAAAAAGCCCCAACCTGCAAGTAATATTGTATTGCTCTATCGTCATTAACTTTGGCCGGACTATTTTTGCTATAAGTTTCTTGGCTTTCTGGTAAATTTTCATAGAAATCAAAAGATGCATCTTCGTCAATAGCAATGACATCTTCGTCACCAAAGGAAGAATTAATCTCGATACATGCACCTTCTGTATCTTTAAGAACAAAAGGAGACTTGCCGCCAGTAATAAATAAAGTAACACCAATTGATAATAAAATTCCTAACAGCACCCCAATAAATAAACCATTAGTAAATAAGGCTTGTGTTTGATTAATTTCTTTTTTTGTTCGGTAATCTTGAGCCATGATGTCCTCTACATTTTTTCAGGAGCTGAAATTCCAAGTAATTGTAACCCATTTTTTATAACTATTTTCGTTGCACCAATTAATGCCAGTCTTGCATTTTGAAGTGATTTATCATTACTTAAAAATTTATTTGCATTGTAATAACTATGGAAATCAGCGGCAAGATCTTTTAGAAATGTTGCAATATAATGAGGAGAAGATTCACTAGCGGATAGTAAAATAATTTCAGGAAACTCAGATAGTCTTTTTATTAATTGGTGCTCGTGAGTTGATGTTAAAAGTGATTCATCAAAATTGTGTAAATCTTCTTTTGTCATTTGGACTTGATTCAGAACAGCGCATATTCGCGCGTGAGCATATTGAATATAATAGACAGGATTATCATTCGTTTGCGATTTAGCTAAATCAATATCGAAAATAAGTTGAGAGTCAGGTTTTCGGGCTAGTAAAAAGTATCTTGTAGCATCAGATCCTACTTCATCAATAAGATCTCTTAAGGTGACATAACTTCCTGCTCTCTTTGAGATTTTTACTTCTTGATTATTTTTTGTCACCGTAACCATTTGATGTAACACATATTCTGGCCAATCTTTTGGTATGTTTAAATTTAGACCTTGGAGCGCTGCCCTTACTCTTGTGATGGTGCTATGATGATCTGCCCCTTGTTCATTTAAAACCCTAACAAATCCTCTTTTCCATTTGTTTAAATGGTACGCAACATCAGGAACAAAGTAAGTATAGGATCCATCCGTCTTAATCATGACCCGGTCTTTGTCATCTCCAAATTCAGTTGTCTTTAACCATGTAGCACCATCTTTTTTGTAGCTGAAGCCATTTTTTTCTAATGAACCTAAAACCTTCTCCACATCATTATTTTGATAAAAAGTAGACTCCAGAGTAAAGACATCAAAAGTCGTTTGGAATGCATCTAGATCTATATTTTGTTCTTTTCTTAAAAAGGCCACGCTGAACTTTTTGATATTTTCAACATCATCAGGATTTCCATTAGACTTTACTATTTCTCCATCAACCTCGACAGTTTTACAGTTTGCATAAGCGTCTGCAATTTCTGAGATGTATTCGCCCCGATATCCATCTTTTGGAAAATTTGTATCATCTGGTTCAATACCTTTTATTCTTGATTGAACCGACAAGGCTAGATTATTGATTTGTTGACCAGCGTCATTGTAATAAAATTCTCTTGTCACATCCCAACCGTTGGCCTGCATAATACGGGCTAATGAGTCACCAATAGCCGCCCCCCTTCCATGTCCAATATGAAGCGGCCCTGTAGGATTCGCTGATACAAATTCAACCTGTAATTTTTGTTTCGCACCGTTGCTATTTCGCCCGTATTTATCATCCTTTTGAATGATGTCTTTAATGATTAGAGAGCGACCCATGTCACTAAGATGAAAGTTAATGAAACCAGGCCCTGCGAGTTCTAATTTATTAAAGAGCTCTTCTGATCCGATCTGATCGATAATAAGCTGGGCTACCTCTCGAGGATTTTTTTTAATTCCTTTGGCTAATTGAAGGGCAATGTTGGATGAATAATCACCGTGCTCGAGTGATTTTGGACGTTCAATGTGAATATAAACTTCAGAAATATCAATGTTTAATTGTTGTAAGGCGTCACTAAGAATGTTAGATATCTGATTTTTCACGTGCAACGTTTTTAAAAAAAATATTATTTTACCTGAGACCTTATGACAGATATAGTAAATCTCATATGAATTTAAAAGAATCTCAAATCATTAAAGTCGCCATTGATGTCCCCGTGGACGATCTATTTGATTATCGGTGTAGAGTTCAGGTCGATATTGGACAGTTTGTGGTGGTCCCATTTGGATCAAGAAAATTGATTGGCATTGTTGTTGAGGTAGGCGTGAATACGACTCTTCCACCAAATAAAATAAAAGAGGTCATTCGTGTCGATGAGGAATCACTTTTTAATAAAGAGTTATTTAAGTTATTCCGATTTGTTGCGAGCTACTATCAATATCCGATTGGTCAGACCATTCACACCGCGGTCCCTTCACGAATTAAACAAGGAGTGACCAGAGGCAAGAAAAAAAATTATATCTTTCATGCATCCAACAATTTAACGCTTGATGTGATTCATGGCTTTCCCAAAAATCAAAAGAACTTAATAAGAATAGCGACTCAATTATTAGCTCAACCGCTGAATGAGGCAACGCTCAAAACAATGAGTAATTGGAAGAAACACATTGATTATTTAATTAATCATGACTTAGCCACACAACAAGAAGTCACGTCTGAAGCACCTCAGCACGCAGCACCCTTAACATTGAATTCAGAACAGTCGAAGATCGTCGAGAAAATAAAAAAAACAAAAGGCTTTGATGCATTTTTAATTCATGGCATCACGGGGAGCGGCAAGACCGAGGTGTATATGCATTTGATTAATAGCCTCATAAAAAATGAAGGTCAGGTGTTGGTGATGGTGCCAGAAATTAATCTCACCCCCCAGTTGGAAGATCGTTTTCAATCTCGTTTTCACACAAAAAAAATTGTCTCGTTGCACAGTCATTTATCTCAACCCGACCGACTTGAAAATTGGCGCCTCGCCAAATCAGGTGAAGCACAAATTATCATAGGTACCCGGCTATCGGTGTTCACCCCATTCAAAAACTTAACTGCCATCTTGATGGATGAGGAGCATGACATGTCTTTCAAGCAGCAGGACAACCTGCGTTATCATGCAAGGGATGTCGGCATGATGAGGGCAAAGTTACTGAATATCCCCTTCATCGCAGGCAGTGCGACACCCTCCATGGAAATATGGCACCGAGCGGTCAATGAAAAGAAATTAAAATTATTGAGCTTAACAAAAAGGGCCAATGAAGATGCCACATTACCCCGAGTGGACCTTATTAAAACCAGTCAGGATTTAGATGAGCCCCTATCAAATTATTTAAAAGATGCGATTCAATATCGCCTGGATCATCAACAACAGGTCTTGATCTTTATTAATCGTCGAGGGTTTGCCCCAGTTCTATTTTGTTCCTCTTGTGGCTGGCAAGCTGACTGCAGTCGATGTAGCTCGAAGTTGGTGGTGCATAAAAATAAACAACAATTGCGCTGCCATCACTGTGATTATCAAAGAACCATTGATTCTAGTTGTCAGGACTGCGGCAACGTGGACTTGATGACCTTAGGAAAGGGAACGCAGAAGATAGAAGAACAGCTGGCGCGACTTTTTCCCACAGCAAGAATAAAGCGAGTGGATCGCGATACCATCAAGAATAAAAAAGATTTGGATCAGCTCTATGCTGACATGCATGACCAAAAGCTGGATATTTTAGTGGGCACGCAAATGCTGTCTAAGGGACACGACTTTCCTCATTTAACCCTGGTCGGTATTTTAGATGCAGACCACGCCCTATATAGCTCTGATTTTAGGGCGGGGGAGCGTTTATTTTCTCAACTGGTTCAGGTGGCAGGACGCTCAGGGCGAGCCTCGATTAAAGGAGAAGTGGTGATTGAGACTAATTTCCCCGAACACCCTTTGTACAAAAAAATACAGTCACAAGATTTTAATGGGTTTGCAGAGGAGGAGCTGCAGTTGAGAAAAGAATTACATTTCCCCCCGTTTGTCATGCAGGCCATGTTAAAAATAGAATCTAAAAACAAAAAACATTTAGAAGAATTTGTGACTCGGTGTTTTCAGTTCATGAGCAATCTACCTAGCAAGGTCACATGCTTTCCACCGGTGAGACCTTACCTTGAGCGTCTGCAAGGATTTGAACGCTCAAATATTTATATGCAATCAAACAATCGAACAGAACTAAACCATTTCCTAAGTCAATTGCGTTCATTTATTAGCGCCATGAAGATATCCTCTCGAGTCAAGTGGGTGATCGATGTCGATCCGGTTGAGTTCTAAAAAAAGTTAATTACAGATTTTTTCTTTAATGCGGTACTCGGGGCTATCAAAATCAACAATAAATTCAGACAGCTCATCATTCTTGTAAACCATATCCCCGCGAGCATTTGTTTCTGAGTAATATTCAATAAAATTATTCTCAATCGTATCTTTGGTGCAGTCATAGATATTTTCCTCGAGCGCTGAAAAGGCAACGGAGGAGTTATTGGTAATGAAACCGTTCTGATAGTTAATGAGTACCTGCACCGTCTTGTGATCATTCTTTAAAATATCCAGAGTAGATAAATCAATAAAATAAATCTCATCCAGATCCTCATTTGTTGTGACAAACTCAAATTCGGCATGAACCATGGGTGAAAATAAGATGAGGAAGAGAATGAATTGTCTTAAGATCATAAGAATTGTGCCAAGCCTTTCTTAAAGGGTGAGGAGTTGTTTAATAATTTTTCTAGCTCAATGTTGTTCACAGACCAGTGATCAAATTTACATGAATTAAGGTCTGGGAGGTAGACGTCGCCCGATGGGTCAATATGGACCACGAGGTGATACTTGGTATTTTCGGTACTGAAGGTAATTTGTTCTTGGTCCGTGTTCAAGTCAATCTCGCCGTAGCAAAGACAGACCGCGCTGTGATCATGACCCGACTCCACTGCAACCCCGGTACCCCTGACAGACAAAATGCCGTGACTAATTTTAAGTTTACGTTCCCCACCCTTTTTGAAAGCACCGATCAGGGAACCTTTGACTAAATTGCCCAGTGATTGATCCGCGTCCTTAGGCAACACAAAGACTGAATTCTTCTTGATCGAGTAGGCAGAATCCTCAAAGACGACTTTAATAAATCCATCATGCAGGGTTTGAATCTTGTCATTTGCCGCAAGAGCTTGATTCATTTCAGCCGGCTGATCGTTAATTAACACACTGCCCTTTAATTCATGCACGGTGTTTTTGGCAAACGTGACCTGTGACAACATCAGCAAAAAAGCTAAATATAAGATTTTTAAAGGTTTTTTGTTATAATGCATACAAACATATTACTGTAAAACATATTATTCGTGAAGAAGCTTTTCTTAATACTAATCTTATTTGCCACCAGCTTAGTTTTTGCCGTGACAGAGGAGGAGTTGTTTGAACAGGTTTTTGATAA
>Ga0181555_1003408_pt1 | contig 12669 bp, 9 predicted proteins | sample 011ome_15_FD_145601 | JGI IMG/M metagenome (GOLD analysis project Ga0181555, IMG submission 145601) | Coastal salt marsh microbial communities from the Groves Creek Marsh, Skidaway Island, Georgia - 011504AT metaG (spades assembly) | ecosystem: Environmental > Aquatic > Marine > Intertidal zone >...
GATGTTTCCAATCTTGCCAGCAAAATTCCCGATGTTTCCAATCTTGCCAGCAAAATTCCCGATGTTTCCAATCTTGCCAGCAAAATTCCCGATGCCTCTAAGCTAGCCAGCAAAATCCCAGATATGAATGAATTTACCAGCAAACTATCCAGATTGGGCAAATAACTAATTCAACTATTATCGATATAAACACTATTACGTATTATAATTATTATATTACGTAATTAATGAGTAAGTCTAAAAACCCTATGGCTAGCCAATTGCCGATGGTGAGTGTATGTACACCTACATTTAATCGTAGACCGTTCATTCAAAATATGTTTGCTTGTTTTAAACATCAAGATTATCCAAAAGATAGGATTGAGTGGATTATAGTTGATGATGGTACCGATAAGATAAAGGATTTGATTGTTGCATCCGATATACCAGAGATACGTTATTTCGAAGTTTCTGAAAAAATGACACTTGGTGCTAAACGCAATTATATGCATCAATTCGTTCGTGGATCCATTATCGTATATATGGATGACGACGATTATTATCCGCCCGAACGCATTTCTCATGCGGTTGAACGTTTACAGAGCAAACCAGAAGCTATGTGTGCGGGTTCAAGTGAAATATATGTTTACTTCAAGGGGATGAATAAAATGATCCAATGTGGTCCGTACTCCGAAAAACATGCAACCGCTGGTACATTTGCATTTCGAACAGAAATGTTGAAAGATACCAAATATGAGGATGAAGCTGCATTGGCAGAGGAACGATCATTTTTAAAGGATTATACAATACCATTTGTGCAATTAGATCCGTTAAAGACCATTCTTGTATTTTCACATGAACATAACACCTTCGATAAACGTAAAATGTTTGATCAACAGCAAGATCCGCGGTTCTTTAAAGAGTCGCCCAAAACAGTAGACACGTTTATACGCCATTTCAAAACATCTGAGGCGTCTATTAAGAAATTCTTTATGAACGATATTGATAAGTTACTAGATAATTATGATCCGGGCAAACCAGAAATGAAACCAGATGTATTAAAACAGATCAAGGAGATTGAAGCTAAACGCGAAAAGATGATCCAAGATGCAAAAGCTGCTCAACAGGCTGGTGCTCCCATTATGTTACAGCAGCCAGGAAAGGATCCAATTAAGTTAACTAGTGATCAAATCGTAGGTATAGTTAATCAACAGCAAGAAGAGATTAAGAAACTAACAGAAACTAATAACCAGAATAAACGATTTATTGAATTATTACAAATGAAAGTTAAGAAGTTTAGCCAGACGGGTGAGGCGGTTACTATTGAACCATCAATCATGGAGACTGCACAATATAAAGATATTCTTACGACCAACCAGGATTTACAGAATAAACTTATTGCAAGTACTCGCGACAATGCTATCTTGAATAAAGAGATACAACAATTAAACGAAACTATATCTAAATTAAATCAGGTAGTTGCCGATAATATCAAAACCACTCCACAGGAAATCCCCCTATCTTTGAACCAGAAGGTTACCAAGGGACATCCAGAGGTAGTTAGCATTGACATAACCGGAATTTAGTGAAATTATGTATGAAATTGTAATCGTCATACATAATTTAGTCTATGCACATACACGTTGTCATAATGAAATTTCGTCACTACCATCACAGGTTATGTCAACTGTATCTTTCTTTACATTCTTATCCAAATATCGATACATTCGTTTAATGTCTAATTTCGTGATATTGTTATTTATAAATATTCCCTCGTAATCGTTCAATACGGTTGGTTGATTACAAAAATCCTCCCCATTATGTAACCGTATCTCGTGAAACATGGATATCAAATCGGATTTGTCCATATCCAATTCTTGGCATAAATTAGTTATAAAGATCATGTTGTTGTATTCTGTTGAATATTTTGTCAATACTTTTGTAAATCTTACTTCCGTGGGATTAAATTTATCTTTATTCTCTGGAAATGCATTGTGATATAGTTTATTATTGTAAAATGTTTTTATGAGAGAACTCATTTCATTGAATTGCCATATTTGGTTTTGAAAGGTTATGCGATCTATGTAATCCGCATAACACATATTATCCAACAGTTTCAAATAGGCGGGTATCGTCCGACTTTTCGGTTGTGTTTGTAACATATCTACTATGTTCTCGTGCCATAATAATGCCACTATCGTCCTCTCAGTTTCATTCATTATAGATGCATGTTTCGTAATGTGTATCGGTTTATTAATCAGGGTATTTGTGATTTTCTTTGCATCCTCATTATATGTTTTGGAATGAAAAATCGTTTTCATCGTGTCTGCATTTAACAATTGTGAACCGTTTTTAAACATATCATATACAAACCCTAGTTTGCGCATGTCAAGTTGTATATAATTTAATAACAATTGCATCGTAATGTCGATTGACGTAGTTATAGTCGGTATCGTTTGGTTTAAAATTGTCTGGATTTGATTGCTAGTGGGGGTCTTTATTTCGTATACATTACACACTTTCATTAATTCCTTTATTTTTTTATCTACTGCATAATTACCAATACATATTATTGGGTTCATTGTAGTACTTTCCAGACGCTGTTTCTTGGTCTTCTTCTGTCTTATTAATTTGATCAATGCGGTTATTCCCCCCTTGTCGCCATTGTTCATTCCGTCAATCTCGTCCATTACAATCGCAATTTTTTTCACCTTTTTCGTCATCATATGTAAAACATTGCGGTTTGATATATTGTCACTGGTAATTGTATCTACCAATGATTTATTGCGCACATCCCCCGCATCATATTTTATAATATCATAATCCATATCTTTTAATAGATCTGTCACGAAACTTGTTTTGCCACATCCAGGAGAACCATATATATAAAACCCTTTTTTGTATTGTATATTATTATAATTAGTATCAAATAATCTCAATTGTTCTTTAATATCATTTTCTATTTTTGAACGATCTAGAATACCATTCAAATCAATCGTTTTAAGGGTTTCTTCCATCTATTTACTGAGTATATGAATACAGCCGATCTGTTTATCTCATTACAAACGAATAATATATTCTTCACATTATTTGTTTACTTGGGCAACTATTTAACTAGAAAATGCACTGAAATCTGCCGTGATTGGCATATAGTTACTGGTCTTATTTGGCAAGGCTCCGAAATAGGTAGAATTGTCGGTTACTTGTGGGGCCACCCTACCATTGTTCATTTGGGGCATATTCGCACCAGCTTGCTGTATGGCATTCGGAACGCCACCTTGTTGCATGGCATTGTTTTGAAGGTATGTGGGATTTCTTCTGAATAACCCACTTACACTTGAAGCGGTATCTTTTAAGAAACCTGTTGTTCCAGAAACAGTATCGCGAGCTAATCCGACCGTTCCTGACGCAACCTCTCTTGCTAGCCCTACTGTTCCCGTTGCAGCATCTTTTGCTAGGTCGACTGTACCAGAAACTGTATCACGTGCCAGGTCATCTGCACCAGAAACTGCATCACGTGCCAGATCGACTGTGCTACCCACTACATTCCGGATTACACCATCTTCACCCATTACTTGGTAGACCACGCGTTTCGGTTTCTCATCTTCAACCATAGATTTTCCCTCGTTGTCTAGTGTTCCCGATCCACCTTGTCCTCCACAGTTACTACATGAGTTACTGCATGTTACATTGTCTGGACATGCTGGGCACGTAGGGCAAACTGGTGGTACAATCTGCGTCTTTAAAATGTAATCGCTGTTATCGCTTACGTCTTCCTCCTCCACTGGTGTAGTCGGAGCAGGAGTAACCGTACCATTCAGATCCACACCCGCAGGAGTAAAACGTTTTACATTGGCTAATCCAACATCAGCTCCTTCATTTAATATGCACACAAGAGTGTTATCTTCATGTGGAATATATAAACCGGTCATGGTTTTTCCTAACTTTATAATCCAAGGATTGAAGTTCACTATTGCTACATTATTGTCTTCTGGTTTTATTGTAGTGATATCGACTGGATGCCCGTTGCGGTTATATACCTCCAACTTGCCTTGCCCATCTGGGTTAACTAATAAATTTCCTGTCTGGATATCATATTCTACGCTTTTACTGATCTTGTAAACCGGCAATTCATTATATGCTTTATCCTTCACAATTGTGTTGCTTGTATTATCTATGATCGGATGTGGATAGATGTCTAAAACTTCTTCTTTTGTAAAAGCCCTATATTCTACCTGGTTGTTTGGACCAAACATATAAAGAGAGTATGGTTGGGTATCACATAATTTGTCTACAATTACAATATAAGTGCGGCTCTTCCAAGACATATACAACACGGACTTGCGGGTCGTATTTACGCATTGTGTAGCATAACTCCATGAAGCATACGACGAGGCTATTCCCGACGTCTTGCTCTCTACTGTGTCACGACCTTCAATATCAGTCGGTTTTATGTTGTATATGATACTTTTTGTTCCGGTACGAGGGGTAATGATAACACGAGTAATTGTCGAACCGGTAGTATCAATCGCATTCGTAAAAGGCTCTGTTCCTTCGGTTGCTATGTCCAATGCATGCTGGGTCTTTTCCGCTGCAAGTTTCGCAGCCTTGGCTGCTTCTTCCACGGCACTACTTGCATCCGGTTTGATAGATGCCACACTTGTTGCCTCTGCCGTTGCATTAGCTGCGGCATTAGCTGCGGCATTGATTGCATCAGTTGCTAATATCTTGTTTGCTTCTTCAACGGATGGCATGTTGTCGACATCGATCTCGGGAGTATTATCTGGGGGCTTTATCATAAGGCCAGTCTCTGGGTCTGGCAATACATTTGATTGAGCATTTTGATTTAATTCGTTCTGTGCGTTCTTCCTTTCTGCCATCTCTTTTATATAAGGAGCCGCAGTATTAACAGCTGTCTTTACGGCGGTTTCGACACCAGCATTTGTAATAATAACTGCTGCATCACCCGTTGTGGGTGGCACGCTAACTGCTGCGGTTTCTACTGCGGGAGCAGTTGGTTCAACCTTATCGGAATATTCCTCGGCATCTAATTCAATCAAATTTCCATTACGAGCGTCGAAAAACATATTATCGTTTAATTTATGAACAGTCTCGTTCTTTGAATACTGGGGTATCCATACCTGCTCCAATGGTTGCTTATCTTTTTGAAATGCTATAAACCCTTCGGTATTAGTTAATCTTCCATATACTACGGATATTACTAAAATAATTAGTAGCAATACAAACATTAACAATGGCGATAGTTTGATACCTTTCATTTTCTATACAGTATAGAACGAAAAATATATGCACGTAATGTGTAAAATTGAAGAAATATTATTATTACTACTTGTATTAATAATATTGGAAATGGAGGCGAATATGGAAGTAGCAAAGACAAAAAAATCTCGAACAGTGGCGCCTATTCTGGATCGGTTCTATAATGAACCGCCGAATTTATTCGAACTCTCTATCGATGAAGCCGGCAGAGGATGTCTTTTCGGTCGTGTATATATCGCATGCGTAGTTTTACCTAAAGACCCCCTGGCTTTCTCTGGACAAGATATCAAAGATAGTAAAAAATTTTCATCCAAAAAAAAGCTAAATGAGATGGCGTCGTATATCAAAGAACATGCCTTGGCATGGCACGTCGCACATGTCGAAGCAGATGTTGTAGATAAGATCAACATATTAAAATCGGTTATGCAAGGAATGCACGAATGTATTCATGAAACAATGAATAAAGTGAGCGTTATTCAAAATACATCGGTTCCTATCTCTGATTGTATGGCAGTTATTGATGGCAACTATTTCACACCATATACTGTATTCGACGAGACTATTCAAATGATACAACAGATGTCCCATGTGACAGTTGAAAAGGGTGATGGCAAATATATGGCTATCGCAGCGGCAAGCATCCTAGCTAAAACTTCTCGCGACAATTATGTACTGGATCTATGTGAAAAATATCCGATCCTTAGTGAGCGATATGGATTGGAAAAAAATATGGGTTATGGAACTAAAACACATCTCGACGGCATTCGTCAATATGGCATTACACAGTGGCATAGAAAAAGTTTCGGTCTATGTAAAGAAGCCGAGATAACCCAGATTGACTAAAACGATTATGCAGTCGCAGTTATCGTTCGCAATGCAGTAAGTACTCCGAGTACTGCTAATATACTATGAATACCAAAGATAACATATATTATATTGATCCACTTTACTATACTCTGGTTATGTAACTTGTTTTTTTCGATATAGGCATTGAAATCGCTATACAATAAATAATTGATGGTTGCGGCTATTATTAGAAAGGCAATGCTAATCAATATTAGAAAGATGTCATAATTGTATGTCTTTCCGCGATAATAACGCGAATACGCCAACGATGCATATGACAATGTTGTGTACATTCCTACATTACGTAACGTTGAATGGAAATACATCAAAAATGTATGATCTGATGAAACCTCCATTATCTGTGTTGATTGTCGTATACATTCATGCCAGAAAATGTTACTAAAATAAACCGTCTACCTTTTTCTTATCGATTGCTATATAGTTTGTCGTACTATCGTTTGTACTATATCCTATTAGAAACTGATTGTATTGTTCCATATATACAAACCCCAGTGTATATTCTATTTTTTGTTTCTCGAATGAGAACATACGTGAATATCGCTTTACTTTGTATGTATTTTGATCTAGCACCACAAATACATGATAATAATAACGTCTATCTTCATCACTTACTATATGCGCAATGAACCATATATCTCCTTCTACTGCTATTCCATTCGTTGAACCTCTTAGTCGTTTAAAACAATGGGGCGTATCGATCGTATTCGTTGTCATAAATTTTGTCGTGTTCTCGTCGTCTGACTGTTTTTCATAATCACCTATAATCAATGGATGCCATTGGTAGATCACCTTCAATTGATTGTTGTTTTTGAACAGTACCCAGTTTTTCTCTACGGGTTGCAGATCTTCTTTTGTAACCAGAGACGATATGGCGGTTTGGTTCGATATATCAATTACCCCCGTCTCGATTTTAATATTATTGTATGCCAGCCCTCTATTGGCGTTGTAATATAAGTTCTCGTTATTTACGATTACTCGCACATCTTCGATCCCTACGTACAATCCGTCGTGTTTTTCGTCGTATTTCAATACAAATTCGTCGATTTTCTTCCAAATTGGTTCTCCTGTATCTAATATTGTAATGATGTTTTTAGTTGTAATCGATTTCTTATTCGAATATACCCCATTGTTGTCTATTCGGTAATCAACAAAGCGTGTGTTTATGTACAAGCGGTCGTTTTTCAAATAAATGGATGGTGTCGAACTCACAAACTCATCACCAAGATCAATATCGATTTGTATATTATTGAGTTGAACTACATAGTCTGTATTATCTGCTATATCACAAATTGAGTTTACATAGTATTTATAATTTTTCATTACACTATGCTGTATATCTGGTTCTGCCGCTGGATTATTCAACACCTTCATGCATGCGCGGTTCACATCTAAGTTTGCGTAGTTACAATAATACCCTACGATCGAGAACTCATAATCCAATTTATAATCATAAATATCCTTATAATAGAAAAGATGGTCGGTAGACGGATTGCGTGTTCGATGATAATCCGCCATTTCATAAAATCGATAAGCTAGCAGGTTTTGACCTTTTAAACGATAATATTTCACAATTTCATATAGGTTCTCTATTCTATCTGGATAATACTGATATCCCTCCATCCAATAAAATATCGCATTCGGCATGTCATTCAACGTCTTGTAACATTTACCAATTAAATAATAGGAATACCAGACTTCCTCTTTCCAACCACCTAATGCAATGCGCTTCTTGTATGTTTCGATCGCATTTTTATATTGACCTGCGTCTTTATAACTATTCGCCAAATAAAAGGTATATCGATCATTGTTTGGGTTCTCGACTAGTCCTTGTTTTAGCAGTTTAATATCTCGAACAAACTTATCCGTTTTAGAACCTCCGTCACCAACGTCGTTTATAAACATGATACTCCTCGGTATTTCGACGTTGGGAGTTTTTTTTGGTAAATCGATATATTCATGTGTCACACCCCAGTAAGAAAGATCGGGATAATTCTTTACAATCCGAACATTCTTATAGAAGAACTTTTGTGTACCCTGAAATAAATAATACGCATCCTGGGTTAATGTTCTCTTAAAATCGTCCACTATACACCCTGATGGTATTTCTAATATCATATCGGCATCCATTAACAAGAGATAGTCGGAGTTCGGCATTCCGTTACATTGGTTCAATGAATACGTTCTATTATAACCAAAGTTACGAAACGGTTCAGTCACTACCTTACCGGTAATATTATGTTGATCGAAAAATGACCGGATTACCTCTATTGTATCATCCGTGCTACCGGTATCACATATACAATATGTATCGATTAATGGCAAGACCGATGTAAGCATACGACCTATGATCTTACTTTCATTTTTTACTATCATGTTTAGACATATTTTAGACATAATAGAGAACCTAAGTAATTATGTTAGTAAAACACACTAAGTTTATATAACTTTATCTTGTATTATTTTTTTCCAATGATATAATAACTACACACATACGATCTATTATGGCATTTACACGATTTCATGATGACCCCAATAGAATAAAAAAGCAAAGCGACGAAAGCAGCTTCGTTGGAAGATATATGTTGAATACACCTGGCCAAGGTACCGATTTACCCTTTTTCGAAGATCCTCACATACGCCTACAAGGATGGGGCGCAAATCTACGAAACGACACAGTCAATTTAGAAAGTGATCTCAAAGGTATGACCAGACCTCTCAACCGTGACAATATAACTTCCAATAACTATAAAGAACAAGCAAAAGAACCTTGGTCTGTTTCCTACAAAAAAACCGAACCCTTTGTACAAGAAACACGGGCAAGTCATCCCGCTTGGATGTATAAAGATTTAGAACAAACCAGATGGGACAGTCCTTATTTAAATCCCCAACATGGTTTAGAAAAGGGTTTCCAAGAAAACCAACTTACCCGTAATTTAGAGAAAGACCATTATGACTACCGTAATACAAACTAGACGTATACATGTGTAAAATATGATTACATTGAGAACACATTTATATGCAATAGTTTTCTGTAAATATTATATAAGATTAATATAATTATATAATATAAAATGGAAGTAGTTGTTCCACTGTTTGCCTTATCAAGCTTATATTTAATCAATAATCAAAATAAGAAAAAGGATAATGAAGAAGGCTTCTCGTCTGGTAGTAATCTACCAAATACCGATGTACCGACCCGTAATTATCCCAACGAAGAAATCTATACATCAAATGAAACCGATGAAACAAATGAATTATACACTTCGAACCGGTTTGACAATGGAGGAGGTGTGTACACTGACAAATACTTCAACCAGAAATCTGTCACCGAAGAAACGTCAAATGAAAATCCTAATTATTACTCTCTCACTGGTAAAAATGTAAATAGTGATTATTTTCAACACAATAACATGGTTCCTTTCTTTGGTAGTAATCTGAGAACAAGCACTGCTAATGCCAATTCTACCGAAGGCATATTGGATAATTATGCAGGTGCCGGTTCACAGACAATAAGTAAGAAAGAGCAGTCTCCGTTATTTAATCCTGATGAAAATACACAATGGGCACACGGTGTACCTAACCAATCTGATTTTATACAATCCCGTGTAAATCCAAGTACAAAGATGTCGAATGTCAACCCATTCAAACAGGAAAATGTTGGACCTGGGCTTGGTTTAGGCTACACCAATGAAGGTGCAGGGGGGTTTAACTCTGGTATGGCAGATCGCAATAGTTGGATGCCCAAAACGGTTGACCAACTTCGTGTTGATAACAATCCCAAGTCAGGTGGTCATTCACTCCTCGGTTTAGAAGGCCCAGCCAATAGTGCAATTAAGAACAATGCTACACGTGACCAGATGGGTATTATGGAAAAACATCGTCCCGAGAGAGCATTCGAACTTGATCAACGTAGTATGAATGGAGGCCAAGAGGGATTTGCTGGTAACAATGATAGAGACATTGGTCGTTTATTCACTACTGGTGGCGCAGAGAAAGGACAGACCATGCGTGCTGTCCCCGTCGAACGTAATGTATCTCGTCCTGATACGGCAGTCGAATATGCTGGTGCTGCTGGATATCAAAACGAGGCTTCTTACATGCCTGGTGAATATATGCCTTCGCACAATCAACAATTGGGTCAATATCAGCTAGGTGCCGCAAACGCCAATGGTAGAAGTAGTGCATCCGAAGGCGATTATGGAATAAAGTCGAAAATGGCCTATCCCAACAATCGTACTGTTAATAAGCAAGATAGCTACTTCGGCATGGTAAGTGGTAGTGTTGGTGCCGCAGTAGCGCCTTTACTTGATGTATTCCGCCCGTCTAGAAAAGAAAACGTTGTTGGCACTCTACGTCCATACCAAAACCCTGGCACCACTGTCCCTCAATCCTATATTTTTAACCCCAAAGACAAGTTGCCCACGACCACTCGTGAAACGACCGAGAAGTCAAAGATGCATATGAACGTCAATGCTAACCAGCGTGGAGGTGCATACAAAGTAACACAACAACAAGCTACTAACACTACTAGACAGGAGACAGGCGATTTCTATTATTCTGGTGTTGCCGGAGCAGGAGACAGAACTAGAAAAACCACCTCCTATGAATCTGGTTACAATCAGAGAAACAATGATATCAAGTCGAGTACTATCGATGGTCGTCTAGTAAAAGGAAACATGTCACTCTTAAACTCTGATGTGAACATGCGTCAAAAATCTCGCGATGACTTCTTGAAGAACTCTCGTCCAGTTACTGGAACCATGCCATACAAGACACCCGACGCAACTACTATGGGTCGCGTTGCTGGCAATGATCGTAACTTATATTCCAATATTCAAATGGATCGCACAAACCCTGAGGTTATGACGGCACTCAGTTCCAATCCTTATGTGGTTGATCACCGTAAAGGACTATAAGTTTATTGGTTTGGTTTGATTTGGTTTGTAAATATCATAGTATATCATATTTACAAAAAAACGAGTTTAGTTATCGTAAAGTGGTTGCTTTGCTTAAATAAAGTAATATTCCCGTCAGTCCGGACGAATCTGTACATACTATATTGATTGTATCATTTATATTGAGAACTTCGCCTATATCCTTAAAATTCCTATCAAATATACGTCCAACCCCGATTATATTCAATGCATTGTTTCCAATGTTGATACCTCCTATCTTTAATCCGTCAATTAATTTACCATCTTTGTCTTTGGTTGAAAACAACGTTTTGGGATAGGGATAGCTGGCATAATTGTCCGACCCAATTATGCTATTCGATGGAACATTCTCCAATGACGGAGATGTACCCCAAAGATCCATAGTCAGGTTATTCTCTTTCACTACATTTGTTAATGTAAAATTAAATTTCGCAGGGAATTTGCCTCCCTCTTGGGGAGCTACCATAATCATACTTTCTACCTTTTTGGTTTCCATATTCAATACTATGGGAGTTGGACTATCTGTTTTAAACAATGCGGTTTTTTGGTTCGGGTTTGTTTCATTCACAGATGCTGTTCCGATATAATAGGATGTTTCTGGATTAAATACTTCTTTGGTTTCCGCACCAAACGATGGCACCGACGGTTTATCATCCTTTACCTGCAACATTTCTGCCAAATATTTTTTAGGCTGCATGTCAGTATCTGGTTTGGTAGCAATATTGGAGGATGGTTTCACATCAAGCCCTTCTTTTGTTGGACGCGACAACAATGCTAAAATCAAGGATAGTATCAGTATTAGTAATATCATATATGTGATAACACGACTGCGAGATAATGCCATGTTGTATGTAATTATAACATAGGCATAGATATTTCTATATTGGATTTTCGTTTGTATAATAAGTATTTGATTTATTATACAATAAAGGGATTTCGCTCTCAAAAGGGATCGAACCTTTGACCTCACGATTAACAGTCGTATGCTCTAACCAACTGAGCTATGAGAGCGCAGGTAACTTTGCGGCCAACCTATTCCGTTATTCAGCTCCTACCGAGGTTTGAACTCGGGTTTCGGGATTCAAAGTCCCGAGTGATAACCACTACACTATAAGAGCTTACATTATATACATTTATTGTTTGCACGAAGAGGGGTTCGAACCCTCGCATCATATGATAGTGGGTCTTAAGTCCACCGCCTTAGACCACTCGGCCATCCGTGCATAGTTATGGGTACATGGTAATCGCATATAGACAGGTGAGCTTAGTGCAAAAATGCGGGCTCGAACCGCAGACCTTCGGCTCATAAGACCGATGCTCTAACCAACTGAGCTATGATTGCTGAGAAGGGGGGCCCACCTGTCTATATAGACATCGACAGAGCCCGCGTTTATTTACAAATTACACTATGCTACACAATAATATATAGGGATCTCTCTTTATACCCTTTTTGATCGTATATTACTAGTGTGGTTGCAACCATTTACACATTTTTGTCCAAAACTACCCCTCTGAGCAAATTTTTTATTATTTTCTCTTCGAATTTCTTATCTTCTTCCTTGTCGTAACCACCCAAAGACGCCTTATAATATTTGAAGTAATTTTCACA
>Ga0181555_1003414_pt1 | contig 12654 bp, 9 predicted proteins | sample 011ome_15_FD_145601 | JGI IMG/M metagenome (GOLD analysis project Ga0181555, IMG submission 145601) | Coastal salt marsh microbial communities from the Groves Creek Marsh, Skidaway Island, Georgia - 011504AT metaG (spades assembly) | ecosystem: Environmental > Aquatic > Marine > Intertidal zone >...
GTAGAATAAGAAACATAGACGAACATACAACAGGTGTATATAACTTATACTTGTTTGATATCAAAATGTTAACAAAGATTGATTTAGTGTCAATCTCAAGTGCAACACCAGTTTTAGTTGGTCAAAGAATAGAAGATACTACAACTGGTGCCCATGGTATCGTTGCAGAAGTAGATTACACAAATAACTTTATTAAAGTTCATGATTTAGTAGGAACCTTTGGTGTAGGTAATACAATATCTGCAACTGGTGGTGGGAACTCTTCAGGGTTCCAAATCAGTGCTGTTAGAACATATAACATTGACCGAGCAAGAGGTATTTCTCAAGTATCAAATAACACTGCAAGAGAAATATTTACTGCAGACGTTGTCACTGATTTATTAAACACTTTAACAGGAACAGTTATATTCAGTGGTTCAAATGCCGCACTTACAGGTTTTGGAACTAAGTTTGGAACAGAATTAAAAGAAGGTGATATAGTTTATAACCCAGTATCACAAGTAAATCATGTTATCGCTAGTGTCACTGATGACACAAATGCAAGTTTAACAGTTGCATCTAGTCTTGAGTTCCAAGGTAATGTGACACGAAGACGTGCAACATTATATGACCAAAACCAAACTGCGTCAATATTCGCATGGCCAAGAAACTGGGTGAAATCACATACAGGTGAATCGGTCACTGTTAGACGACAGTTCACAACTGAAATATCAGGTGGTCAGTTCTCAATAACAACGGGTGCAAATGGTGTATTCGGTGCTGTAAACAAAGACAACTTTACAATTGCAGTTGTTGAAGAACAAGCAGGTGGGACATTTACAAACGGAGATTTAATTGACCCCGATACACTTACAGCTTCAACTGCAGTATCAGGTTCAGGACAACAGATTACATTCAGTGGTATCGATGCAAACAACGATGGTGCAACTGTAAGAGTATCATATACTGTTCAGATAACAGACCCAGTTAACAGAAACAAAACACTTAGAAATGCAAGATTATTAAAAGTATCAGAGAATTCAGGTGGTAATTTCTATGGTTGTGCATACAACAACAAAGAAATTTCATTGGGTGTTGCAGATGCATTTAAGGTTCATGCAATATATGAAGGTGTTGACGGAAGTGCATTACCACCTAAATTTCAAACAACTACAACTTCAGGAACTTTTGTAAACTATGAAGAGGTTGTAGGACAAACTTCAGATGCACGTGCAATCATTATTACTTTTGCTGGTGATGGTGCTGATACATATTTCTATTACAAAAATGATAATAGATTTATTGATTCAGAAGTTATTATAGGACAAACTTCAAATGCAGTAGGAACATTATCTAATATTTCTACAGGTTCACCAAACATAACAAACAGATACTTCTTTGACAATGGTCAGAGAGATGGTTTCTATGATTTATCAAAACTAGTATTGAAGCCTGGTGAACCAGCACCAAACAATCAAATATTAATAGTGTTTGATTACTTCCAAGCTTCAGGTGGTGGTGATTACTTTGACGTAAATTCATACTCAGGTATCGAATATAAAGATATCCCAGTATACTCACCAAACAAAGTTGACTTGGGTGGTTTAGAACCCGATGGAACTTTTGAGTTATCAGACTCAGTTGATTTCAGACCTATAGTTGGTCAGGTTCTAGGAAATTCTTCTTTTGGAACAGACAACAACCAAAGTCCTTTAACTGCAACAGACCTATCAGACGAAAGTGGTCAAGGTGCAAGATATTCTCCTTTTTCATATGAAGATGGACGTTCATTCTTAGGAACAAGAACAAACATATCAGCAACTGGTGCAAACCATGTTGATACTCCAGTTTCAGGTTCAAGTGTAATCGGTGATATAGAATTCTATGTTGGAAGAATAGATAAAATCTTCTTACATAAGTCAGGTATATTCCAAACTTCAACAGGTAATCCTGCGTTGTCACCAACTAAACCAAAATCACTTGACGATAGTATAGAACTTTTTGAATTACAAATTCCACCTTACACTAATAAATTAAGTCAGATTAAAGTAAGGTCACAAGACCATAGACGATATACTATGAAGGATATCGGAAAGATTAACAACAGGGTCACTAACTTAGAAAGAATTACTTCACTATCATTACTTGAGAAAGATACTCAATCAAAACAGATTTTAGATGCAGACGGATTCGATAGATACAAATCAGGTTTCTTAGTAGATAACTTTAGAGGTCATAAGATTGGTGACGTAAATCACCCCGATTATAAATGTGCAATCGATACTAAAATGGGTATGTTAAGACCTCAGTCTTATCAACAGTTCTTTGATATAGGATTAAACACTAATGCTTCTTCGAACTATACGAAGACTGGTGACTTAATTACATTACCTTTTGAAGAAATCGATTATGTAGACCAAGATAAAGCTTCAAGAACATTAAACGTAAACCCATATCACGTTTTTGCTTTCGTAGGTAATGTCAAGTTAACACCTGAAACAGATATATGGCAAGATACAGAACAACTACCTGAAGTAAGAATCAACAGAGAAGGAAACTTTGATGCAGTGTTATCAGAAAACACAAATGCATTAGGAACTGTATGGAACAACTGGCAGACAACATGGGTTGGTGAACCTAGTGTAGTGTCCTCAGAAGTCCAAGCAACTTCTAATGGTTCATGGTCAGGTGACCCTGCTCAAGGTGGTGAATGGAATGCTGGTCTAGAAATAACAAGAGAAATTACAGAAACACCTGAGATTCAAACAAGAACAGGTGTCACAACTTCAGTCGTTGAAGATTTTGTAGAAACAAGAAACGATAGAGTTGTATCAGTGACAATTATACCTTTCATGCGTGCAAGGACTATTGAGATAGATGCAACTAACTTAAAACCAAATACAAACCATTACTTCTATTTTGATAATGTGAATGTTAATAAATTCATAAGACCTCAGAGTGGAAGTTATTCACAAGACGGAGGAACAACAGTTTCTTCAAATTGTAAAACAGACGGAAACGGAAGATTACGTGCATTCTTTGAATTACCAAATAATTCAGTCAATAGATTCCCAACGGGTCAAAGAGAATTAAGAATTACTTCTTCATTCTATAACTTAAGTAATCCTGCTTCAAATGGTAGTGCAATATATCAAGCACAAGGTTTATTACAAGCTTCACAAACTGAAATTGTATCAACAAGAAATGGTAGAGTAGTCACTGAAAGATTACAAGGTTCAAGGTCAATGGACAGAAGAGGTGAGAGATTAAACTCAGCACCTTTTGATGTAGATGCACCTGAGGTAAGAGTTAATGAGATTCCTGAAGATACAGTAGAATTACCAGTAGTTCCACCTCAAGCTCCTGCTATACCACCTGAACCACCTTTCGTTCCACCTACATTACCACCTCGACCACCAGTTATATTGGAAGATTTGAGAGACAGAACTCCAAGTGTAAGTGAAAGAATAAGAGTTGGAAGAGGTTCAAGATTGGATAGAGGTTGGGGTGACCCACTTGCACAATCATTCTTATGTGAAGCAGATGGTGGTATGATGTTAACTTCAGTAGACGTGTTCTTTGAAACAAAAGACGCTTCAATGCCTGTTTCTGTAGAAGTCAGAACCATGGTAAATGGATATCCTGGCCAGACAGTATTACCATTCTCTACAGTGACACATAACCCTTCTGCAGTTAACACTTCTTCAGACGGGTCAGTTGCAACAACATTTACTTTCGATTCACCAGTATACGTAGAAGAAAACGTAGAGTATGCATTGGTTGTATACTCAAACTCAAATGAATACAATATGTTCATTTCAAGAATGGGTGAGAAAGACCTTGCAACAGGACAAACAATCGCAGGACAACCATATGCTGGTTCATTATTCTTATCTCAAAATGCTTCCACATGGACTGCAGAACAAACTGATGATATGAAGATTAAAATCAAAGTTGCAAGATTTGACACTTCAAAAATATCAGATTTAAGATTTGAGAATGATGCATTACCAGTTTCAACTCTACAAAACAATCCAATCGAAACATATACAAACCAAACATATGTAAAAGTATACAATTACTTACACGGAATGTATGATTCAGTTGGTGATAAAGATAACGTAGTTATTGCTGGTCTAACAGGTGAGAAAGAAAACTCATTGTTAACACTTGGTAATGTCACCATTACAAGTGGAACACCAGCAGATACAACTTATTTAGATGTAGGTGACGGAAAAGCAAAATTCAACGTGACTGTTTCAGGTGGTGCTGTGACTAGTATGTTAATCGAAGAGCCTGGACATGGATATACTGTTGGTGAAACTGTCACAATAAACAACTTTGATGCAGAACAAGCTGGAACTTCTACACTTACATTCGAAGTGTTATCAGTAGGTGATACTATAGGTGGGTGGCCAGTTGATTCATTAAACGGAACATTTACAAATATAGATAACAGAGGAATCGATTCATTTACAATCACACCTGATGTTTCTGCATATAACTTTATCTCAGGATATAATGGTGTAGACAATACAGTAGGTGGTGGAAGTGTTGCAACATGTTCAAGAAACTATTACTTTGACGGATTGCATACAATGATACCTTCAGTTGCAGTTAAGAATACACAAATACTTTGTAGTGTATATACAACTGCAATGAGTTCACCCGAAGGTTATGTAAACGGAACTTCATATGTGAAAGACAACACTAGTGATTTCATAACACTGAATGATAACACATTCTTTAGTTCACCAAGTGTGGTTGCCTCTGCAATTAACGAACAAAACGAAATGTCTTCAACTAAGTCATTTGAATGTCAATTACAACTTGCCTCATTCAACCCGAATGTATCACCAGTGATTGACGTAGGAACAATTGGTGTAATTGGTTTTGCAAACAGATTAAATAACATAGACAGTAGTTCAGATGTCCCTACAGGAACCACATATATCCCTTCTACAGACCCCGAGGGAGATTCTAATGCAATGGTATATGTGACACGTAAAGTGAACCTTAAAACACCTGCTACGAGTCTTAAAGTTATTGCAGACTTCTTTAGACCACCAACAACCGAGTTGAAAGTCATGTATAAGATTATTAAGAATGACGAAGATACTCCTTTAGATGATGTCGGGTTTGAATTCTTCAATACAGATGGTTCACCTGATACTTCGATTGAAGCAGACGGAAGAAACTTTAAAGAATATGAATTCACTGCAAATGACTTGCCTGAATTCAGTGCTTTTGCAATTAAGATTGTTGGTCAAGGAACAAACACTTCAGTGGTTCCATTAGTGACTGCGTTAAGGACAATGGCACTTGCATAATGAAAGATATTGAGTATGTAAAAGTTGAAGGTCACTCACACTTAGTGAGGGACGATAGTTCTCACGGAATTGTTAATACGGATATAGAACAATATAAATTAACAATGAAACGTAGAGAACTCATGAGAAACACTCGTGAAGAGATAAATAATTTAAAGAGTGACATGGACGAAATTAAATCTATGTTAACACAACTTATAGAGAAAGTATAATGGCAAAAACAGTAGACCAATTTTCAACGATAGAAAATTTTAGAACCAAGTATAACGAACTTGCAGTTGACGTTGGTGAAAAGAGTGGCCTTAGAACAGAAGAAACAGGAAACCTTGTTGATGCACTTAATAGTTTAGAAGATAAAGCATTCTTCTTTCAAGAGTTTAAGTATAGTGCAACTAGTGGTCAAACTGTATTCTCAGGTAATGATTCTGCAAACAATTCACTTGTTTTTAGAAGTGAAAGAATCCAAGTATTTAAAAACTCAGACCATTTACTTTTAGGAACAGATTACTCAATCGGTGGTGTAGACGGAAACAAACATACAGAAATTACACTTAACGTAGGTGCAACAGCTGGTGACGTTATCACTATCTATGCATATACAGGTTCATACTTAGGAAGTGCAATTGGTGCTGGTGGTGGAACAGACGGACAGTTTACTGAAACCGCTGCAAATACTATTTACAATAAAAACTCAAATGGTATAATATTAAATGGTTCTTCAACTGGAAGAACAACTACACTTACAACAAGTGCAAAAATAGAATTTGATTCTAATAATACAGGTATCTATTCACAAGAAGATATTACACTTGCAACTGGTAAGAGTGTCACTGCAGACTCCTTTGTGGGTGATTTAACTGGAACTGTCACTGGTAATGTCACTGTAATGTCACTGGAAATATTTCAGGTAGTTCAGGAACAGTCACAAGTATATCTTCACATTCTGCAAGTGGATTATCAGACATTAATTATACCACAACACCTACAAATGGTCAAATCCTTACATGGGATAATGCAAACGGATATTGGGAACCAGCAGATAACCAATCTCTTTCTTCATTAAGTGGTGATACAGACGACCTTACAGAAGGGTCAACAAATCTGTTTTCAACTACAGAAAGAATTCAAGATGCAGCTGCTCAAATGATTACAAGTGCAACACATAGTAATATATCAGTTTCATATGATGATAACTTAGGAACTCTTTCATTTACTGCTGGTGCAACATATACAGACTCAGACGCAAGAAGTGCGATTGCTGGTGGTGACGGACTTGCATATAATTCTTCAACAGGAAATATGAGTGTTAATACTGCAAAAGGAATTGAAATAAATAATGATACAGTTGAATTAGACTATGAAACGACTTCTACTGCTCCGACTTCTAGTTCGGGAACTGTAGAAGGTCATTTATGGTTTGTGATATGATATGGCAGATGAAATTTACATTAATATAGGGAGTTCTTTTCAACAACCTTACCAAGGACAGACACCTACTCAAGCTCAGTCTGCAGAAGTTAAACAGATTGTAAAGAGAACACCTGCTAATAGTCAATTTCCTTATCAGAGTCCAAGTCAGACTCCTACAACATATAGAAATCCAGTAAATAGACAAACAGATATAAATGCACAAGAGAGTAATCCATTTACTTTTGATGCACAACAACAGATAGATTATCAAAGTCCTTTTAGAAGTCCTTCGATAACACAAGTAGAAGCACAACAACCAAGTCCTTATATTGTTCAAGTTCCATTTACATATCCTTTTACTTATCAACAAAACGTTCAGACTAGTGTTAATAATCAGACATCTGTTCGAACTCAACAACCAAGTATTGTTCAAACAGAAGTTCAACAGGTAGGGCCTGTTTCCGTGAGGACTCCATCTATTTACAGATTTCCTTACATATATTGGTATCAAGCTGAACTACACTATAAAGAACCACCATTAGACCCTGAATTTACTTATTATAGAGGCCCTAGAGGTGACGGAAATGACTGGCCAGGTAATGCTCAGGGATTGGGAATGGGACAAACACCAGTAATAAAACAGGGTGCATTTACTCAGGTTTCATATCAAGTTCAAGTGAGTGGTCAGGTGCCATATTCTGTTCCAATCACATATCAATATTATGGTCAACCTGTATCGTTTCAGTATATTGCACAGCAGCCAGGTTCACCATACCCTGCTCAAGCTCAGGTTTTTGTTTCACAAAATCCAATACGACAACCAGCACCTTCAAGGGGTCAGGTGGTCACTCAACAACCAAGTATTGTTCAACAACCTTCTACAAATCCACTTTCTGCTCAAGGTAATGCAAGAAGCTCAGGAAATGCTCAACAACAAATAACTATTCAAGCAGACCAAGACGTTCAAAACCAAGTTAGAGCTCCTGCTAGACAACCAAGTCCATATATTGCACAGGCACAACAACAAAGTCCGTATATTGCACAACAACCTTCTATATATAGAAACCCAGTGAATAAACAGACTAATACTCAGAATGATGCAAGACAACCTAATATCTATCAGGTTCCTTATCAAGTTCCGTATATACATAGGTCACCTTACATAACTCAAACACCTTATTCTACAACTAGAACTGTCGGCCCGATTGCAAAGGTGAAAGCAATTTATTTAAATTCAGACGGACAAAATATTGAAAAAATAGACCAAGTTTACGTAAATAACTCAGGAACAATTGAGAAAATTCACCAAACTGTTCCTGCCGCAAGATTTAGTAAGAATCCAAGTAATACTCAACAATAATTTCGTATAAATAGTTATATGGCTATTATTGCAAATATCTTTATCGACCAAGGAACAGACTTCAGTATCACTGTAGACGTGACTGATTCAACAGGTGACGCACTCAATATGAGTGGTTATACTGCAAGTGCTCAGATACGTAAGACCTACAGTTCTTCTACTGCAAGTGCAACCTTTGGAACTTCAATTTCAGAAGCAACAGGTCAAGTGACATTAACACTTGACGATACTCAAACTACTGCATTAGAATCGGGAAGATATGTATACGATATGAACATCACCAGTAGTGGTGGTCAGACAACAAGAGTAGTAGAGGGACAAGCAGTTGTCACTCCAGGCGTCACGAGGTAAATTATGTCAGGAATAAAAGGAACAATATCAAGAGTAGCAACCATAGGTGGTCGTGTAGCTGGACAAGGAAATATCCGTGCTAAACAGGTCGCAATCGGTAATTCATCTTCTAATGTAAACCTTTCTGCAAAGTCTATCAATGAACTTGCAGACGTTCAAGCATCAGAAACAGATGACGGACTACTTTCATACGATGCTGAAACAGATAAGTGGACAACTACTACTGTTTTAGATGGTGGAACGTTTTAATCGTATAAATAAATATACAAATCAAGGATACCGACCAGTGAAGGTATCGACCCACATTGTGAGTGGATTAGTTTTATATTATGTTTCTCTCGGGATAGTGAACGAGAATTAATTAATTAATTTTAAATAAACTATAGGAATAGAAAAATGGCAACAGTTATTCAAATCAAAAGAAGCACAGGTTCAGCCGCCCCAGCAGTCTCAGACTTATCTGAAGGTGAGTTGGCTTATGTGCAAGATAGGAGTAATTCAGGTGCTAGTGCAAAACTTTTTATTGAATCAGTAGATTCTGATAACAGCACTCCTTTAATACAAGCCATTGGTGGTAAGTATTATACGGATATGTTAGCAGGTTCAACTGCAACACCTGCCGACTTTTTAGTTGGTAATGGTTCAACCTCAGGTGGTTCAATCAAGTTAATGGAAGATTCAGACAACGGAAGTAATTCTGTTGCTTTGAAAGCTCCCGACACATTAGCTTCGAATGTATCCTTCGTTCTACCTTCTTCAGATGGTAGTGCAAACCAAGTATTAGGAACAGACGGGTCAGGAAACTTGTCTTTCTTATCTACTACTTCAACACTTGCTGGTGCATCAGACTCAGACATTTCAAGCCCTGCTTCAGGACATATTCTTGTCCATGACGGGACTGATTCGTTTGACAACGTAGCAATCAGTGGTGACATTTCACTTGCATCAAGTGGTGCGGTGACAATTTCTGCTGGTGCAGTAGAATTCTCAATGTTAGATGGTGCTTTAGTTCAGACTTCAGGAGAATCTTTCTCTGATGATGACGTATCATTAATGACATCTGCTTCAATTAATGACTTAATTGAATCAAAAGTGACTGCAGAAGACTTAGACTTCTCAGATGGTGGAGTAGGTGCTGGTTCAGTCGACTTAGATTCACAATCATTAACGATTGCTGGAACAGCTAATGAGATTGAAACTTCTGCTTCAGGACAAACTTTAACAGTAGGTTTACCAAGTGACGTGACAATCGGAAACGATTTAACAGTCACAAATGACTTAACAGTTTCAGGTGTCTTAAACTCAGACGACATCACTGCAACAACAATGACTGCTTCAGGAAACGTTGTTGTGACAGGAAACTTAACAGTTAACGGAACTACTACAACTGTAAACTCAACAACTACATCAGTTGCTGACCCAGTATTTGAAATCGGTGATGATGCTTCAGACGATAACCTTGATAGAGGTTTGAAATTTAAGTATAACTCAGGTGGTGCAAAAGTAGGTTTCTTCGGATACGATGATACCGACGCTGCATTTACATTTATACCTGATGCAACTGATTCATCTTCAACATTCTCAGGTGATGCAGGTAATGTTAAATTTGGTGGTTTAGCTCTTACAGGTTCAATTACTAGATATGACGACGCTCTTCCAACAAGTGGTCAAATCTTAATTGGTCATGCTACTAACGGAGATTTCGTTGCTGGAACTTTAACTGCTGGTGAAGGTATTGATGTCACAAATGGTGATGGAAGTATAACACTTTCAGCTGAAGATGCAACTGACTCTAACAAGGGTATTGCTTCATTCTCCGCTTCTTACTTTACAGTGACTAGTGGTGATGTTGCGATTGCAGATGCAACAACTTCAAGTAAAGGTATAGCTTCATTCGACTCAAGTAATTTCACACTCACTTCAGGTGACGTTGCAATTACAGCTATTGATGGTGGAACATTTTAATAATAGTTAATCAATAATAGGAGAGTCAAATGGCAACTGTAATTACATTTAAAAAGAGTTCTACTCAGAATGCAACTCCAGGCGTAAGTGACCTAGTTCTTGGTGAATTAGCAGTCAATACTTACCACGGAAGATTTTATACTGAGAAGAACGATGGAACGGCTGCCGTTGTCGAGGTCGGGTCAAACCCTTCCTCTTTGACAGTTAATGATGCTATTACATTTCCAACTTCAGATGGAACATCAGGACAAGTATTACAAACAGACGGAAGTGGAACACTTTCTTTTGCAGACTCATCGTCTTCATCAGAAAACGTATTCACTTATACTGTCACTTCTAACCAAACAATTTTCTCAGGAAATGATGATGACGGACAAACATTGTCCTATTCAATTGGTGAAGAACAAGTATTCTTAAATGGTGTTTTATTAGTAGACGGAGGTGCTGACTATTCAACAACTAATACTTCTACAATCACTTTACAAGCAAATGCAGTAAGTGGTGACGTAGTTGTAATTAGAACGCCTGGTTCTGCGTCAACAAGTGCTTCAACAGGAAGTTCTGACTTGACAACAACAGATTCAGACCAAGCATTATTGTCAGTTCCCGTTGCAAACAAAGCGATTAAAGTCAATTTGGTTGCAACCCACTCTACAGCAGGAGCTCACTTTGCAGAAGTCATAGTAGTAAATGATGGAAGTGATTCTTATATCTCACAATTTGCAGACACTTTTACTAGTTCAAGTCTATTCAGTCTTGCAACTGATATCAGTGGTTCAGATATGAGATTGTTAATTACTCCTTCAAATACTAATACAAGTGTATCCAGTTCATATATTAAACTTCCAGCTGCTGGAAACTCTACAACATTCTCTGCTACTACAGCAGACCAAGTGTTGTCTAGTGTTTCAACAGGAGTTAAGGGTGTTAAATTTGAATTAGTAGCAACACATGCTACTGCGGGAACACACTTTGCAGAAGTGACTTTAACAAACGATGGTTCGGACGCATACTTCGTCCAGTTTGGTGACGTATTCACAAACGCATCATTGTTTACATTGGACGCAGACGTGTCAGGAAGTTCACAAAGACTTCTAATCACACCTGCGAATACTAACACAACTGTTTCAGTTAAGAAAACAACATTATAGGGGATAAGAAATGGCTAAAACAAATGCTTTTAAGATTGCTGAGTTAATCCGTGCTATCACTTTTGATGTTGATAATGACGAAATAGTCACAAGTAAAGCAATACAGTCTAAGAATAAAAAGACTGGTGGTGATACATATACTGCAACAACAGAAGTTGCACTCGATACTTTTGCACATGCAAGTTTCAGAGCTGCAAGATACGTTATTGCAATGGACGAGGGAACAAACTTCCACTCAACCGAAGTTATGTTGGTTCACGATGGTTCTACAGTGACTATGACTCAATATGGAACATTGAAAGATACTAATCTCGCAACATTCGATGCAGATATTAGTGGTGACAATGTAAGGTTGTTAATAACACCTGCTAGTGCTAATAGCACAATCGTCAAATTTGATAGAACAGTGGTAGACGCTTAACATCTAATTTAAAAAAACTAAGGGGGTTCTTCGGAACCCTCTTTTTTTGGCTTAAAAAAAACCATAAATAGATTTAGACAATTTAAACGAGTATTTTATGGCAACCAATTCGAAATTTTCAGCAGATTTAGGGTTAAAGACTGATGCAGATTTACAAGTAGACGGAAACGTCACTGTATCAGGTAATTTAACTGTAAACGGCACAAGCACAACAGTTAATTCCACTACAACTTCAGTGGAAGACTCAATGCTGGAACTTGCAAACCAAAACACTAGTTCTGATATACTTGATATAGGTATTTACGGAAACTATGATGACGGATTGGGTGACGGAACTTCAGAATATACTGGATTATTCAGAGATGCAACAGACTCAACTTGGAAATTATTTGACGGATTAGAAGCAGAACCAACAACTACAGTTAACACAAGTGGTTCAGGATATTCACTTGCAGACTTACAGGTGGGTGACTTAACTGCAACTACTTTGACTGCAACCAACAGTCTTACAGGGTCTTCTATCACCTATCCTACTTCAGACGGAACAAACGGACAATTTTTAAAAACAAACGGAAGTGGTGTTTTATCATTCGGAGATATCCCAACACAATATACTGATTCGGACGCTAGAAGTGCAATAAGTGTTAGTGGTGATTTATCTTATGATTCTTCAACTGGTGTAATATC
>Ga0181555_1003418_pt1 | contig 12646 bp, 10 predicted proteins | sample 011ome_15_FD_145601 | JGI IMG/M metagenome (GOLD analysis project Ga0181555, IMG submission 145601) | Coastal salt marsh microbial communities from the Groves Creek Marsh, Skidaway Island, Georgia - 011504AT metaG (spades assembly) | ecosystem: Environmental > Aquatic > Marine > Intertidal zone...
TGGCCGATGAAACCACATAGCGTGGTCAAGGCTGGCAACCTGAAAGTTATCTTGACGCCAGTTGATCGCGTGGGGTCGATAACTTGTGTCAATGAGAGTCATATCTGACGCATAAGCCAGTAGCGCCTGGTGTAGTCGTGGGTCCTCCGGCATAACATCGACCGCTCTAATCCAAACGATTTGCTCTGGTGGCATGGGTTTTGGCGCCAACTCATCCACCGGATTAGCAAACCGCAGTTCAATGGGTCGTGCTCGCCGAGTCACAGTGTCTTCGGCTTCAGGCACGGCGGCAATATAGGCGTCTAGCAAGGTTTCCTCGCTCACGCAGGATTCTGGTCCAGGTGCCTCTGGGCTCGAGATTTGATGGGTCAGCCCTACCTCGATGACGTGAAAAGAGACCGACATACTAAAAATGGCTTGCCCTTTTTGAATGGCCTTTACCCGACGGGTGGTGAAACTGCGGCCATCTCTGATCTGGTCGACTTGGTAGATAATGGGGCAAGTTGTGTCCCCGGGCCGCAGGAAATAACCGTGCAAAGAGTGCGCGACACGATTGGGATCTGGCACAGTTCTAGAGGCGGCCATTAGCGCTTGGCCAATGACTTGACCGCCGTAGACCCTCTGCCAACCTTCATTAGGGCTAACGCCCTTAAAGAGATTTACGTCTATCTCCTCTAAATCAAGCAGTTGTATTAGGTCGGCAAGCGCTTCTTTCATTGGTGAGAGATCCAAAGTCGGGGGACTATTGTCCCCGACTTCGAAGCTCGAGTCCAAGGCGGCTTCGAGCAGGAGCGCTAAAGAACTAGTATTTGTACTCCTCTGCTTTGAAGGGCCCTTCGCTGGATACGTTGATGTAGTCTGCTTGCTTCTGGGTCAAACGGGTGATGGTGCCGCCAAAGCCTTCAACCATGTAAAGGGCCACCTCCTCATCCAACGCCTTGGGTAGCACTTCAACCGTAATGGGTTGGCGCTGATTAACGTCATGATCAGCCCAAGCCCGCTCGAATAGGTACATTTGAGCCAATACTTGGTTGGCGAAGGAACCGTCCATGATTCTAGATGGATGCCCTGTTGCATTCCCAAGATTGACGAGCCGGCCTTCAGATAACAACAAGATGTAGTCGCTGCTATCATCGCTTCTGAAAATCTTATGGACCTGGGGTTTGACTTCCTGCCAACGCCAATTATCTCGCATAAATTGGGTATCGATTTCTGTATCGAAGTGGCCAATATTGCAGACGATGGCGTTGCTGGCGACGGTGGACAAAAGGTTCTCGTCGCAAACATTGACATTACCGGTACAGGTTACGATGAGATCGGTACCCTGCATGAGCGCGAGATCAATATCTTCGCGCTTACCCGTGTTAAGGCCATTCTTATAGGGTGAAACGACCTCATAACCATCCATACAGGCCTGCATGGCACAGATCGGGTCGATCTCTGTGACGCGTACAATCATGCCTTCTTGACGCAGGCTTTGGGCGGAGCCTTTACCCACATCGCCGTAGCCGATTACTAGCGCCTTTTTACCCGCCATCAACATGTCGGTGGCTCGTTTAATGGCGTCATTGAGACTGTGACGACAGCCATATTTGTTGTCATTTTTGGATTTGGTTACGGAATCGTTGACGTTGATGGCAGGAACCTTAAGTTCCCCGGCTTTGAGCATCTCTTGTAATCGATGCACGCCAGTCGTGGTTTCTTCGGTAATACCGTGGATAGCGCTCAGCATTGCCGGATACTTGTTATGAACCATTTCGGTCAAATCGCCGCCATCGTCAAGAATCATATTGGCGTTCCAGGGCTCACCATCTTTCAAAATGGTTTGCTCGATACACCAGAAAAATTCTTCCTCGGTTTGTCCTTTCCACGCAAAAACCGGAATACCGCTTGCCGCAATGGCAGCGGCGGCATGATCTTGGGTAGAAAAAATATTACAAGATGACCAACGAACTTCCGCTCCGAGCGCCACGAGTGTCTCAATTAAGACGGCGGTCTGAATTGTCATGTGAATGCAACCGAGTACTCGCGCACCAGAGAGCGGTTGTTCGGCTTCATACTTTGAACGTAGCTTCATCAAAGCAGGCATTTCTGCTTCTGCAAGTTCGATTTCGGCACGTCCGAAATTGGCCAGTTCGATGTCGGCAACTTTGTAATCGTTCATGGTGTTTCCTCTTTTTGTAATAGGGTTATGGGTTAGGTGGACGCGTGAAACATGCGCAGTTGAATTTGAAAACCATTCTTAAGGCCCAGAAATGCGCCTTGACCTTGCTTCAAGCCTGCATTGTCTGCCCAAAGATCGAGGTCCTCTGGATCGAAACCAAGCCATAGGTCGCCGCAGATGTCGCGGGTCCAATCTTGTTGGTGCGAACACAAATCTATGAGCATTAACCGACCATTGGGCGCTAGCAAGGTCGAAGCTTTTTTGAAAAATTCCGCCGGCGCTGGCAGATGATGAAGCACCATGTTGCAGACCAGCAGATCCGCAAGGCGATCGGTCTCTAGCGCAGCATAATCGCTAAGAACACACTCGACATTGTTAAGCCCCTCATCCTCGGCGATCTGCCGTGTCTTGTTGAGCATGGTTTCTGCATTATCTACCGCTAAGACCGAGGCAAACTGATTTGCTAACGTAATGAGGAGTGGACTTTCTCCCGCACCAATCTCGAGGACCTTACTGGTCTTGGGTAGGTGTTCGTTACCAATCAGATCCGTCACGCAGCCTGAGTAATGATCAAAAGAAGCGACGAGTTCTTGGTTTTCTTTGAGTTGCTCTGAACATCGTTCAAAAAACTGTGCAGCTTGTTTACCTCGCTCTAAAAAGACGGTCTTCTGGCGGCGTTCTAAGTCAGAAGGTAAGGGAATCTGATCTAGCGTCGCGAACAATTCGGTGGTCGTTCGGTGCAACGGGCTGTCAGCCGGGAACAGACCCCGACGATAGAAGATTGATGTGCCCTCTCGCTTAGCGGTCAGCAAGCCTGCGGCAGTCAAAATTTTCAGGTGGTGGCTCATACCTGATTGGGGCGTTGTGGTAATGTGACATAGCTCAAGAACACCAAATGAATTGTGTTTTAAAAGACGCAAAATATCTTGACGCAGGGGATCCGCAAAAGCTTTACAAAGGGTCAGAAGTGCTTCTGACTCAGCGATTTTGGCAGTTGAAGACCGGACGGGCATAGTGCTATATCAAAATTTTTCGATATATTAGTGATTCGGCGCGATTTTGCAACCTAATATCAAAATAAATTGATAAAAGAGAAAGGATTATTCGATGGCGGCGATTCGACAGATTCAGGCGAAGTACGACGCGCGAGAGGACCGACTGCTGCTCAGAATCGGTACCGAAGCAATCGATGCGCCGGGCATCTGGTTGACGAGACGATATGTTGAGCTGCTCCTAAAAGCGCTGAAACAGTTTGCCGATGCTGACCCAGATGTAGGTGGATTAGCCGTCCCATCGGATCGCGAGGAGGTTAAAGCATGGAAAGCACAGAAAATTCTGGACCAAGCCAATTTTGATACTCCCTTCGCTGCTGAGCAGGAGCAAACTGAGGCACACGTGAGTCACCCGTTAGCTTTCAAGCTAACCTATAAAATAAAAGATGAGCAGCTGCATCTCACGCTCCTGCCGCAATTAGGTGAGGGCATTAACCTTGTGGTTAATCAAGAGATTGCGGTGTCGCTAACGGCCATTTTGCTATCAGCAGCCGGTAAAGCGAATTGGCGCCTGGCCGAAGATAAAGACCCGCTCGGAACCCATAACCTGCGTGTGGTGAATTAGCGGTCCGCCTCGATATCGTTAGAAACCGCCATTGGAAGTTTGATTACGATGCGCACCCCCTTAGGGTCGGTCTGGTTTTCTATTGTTACCGAGCCGCCGTGGTGCTCTGTAATGACTCTGACAACGTAGAGCCCCATGCCAAAGTGCAGGCGATTATCAGGATTTCCGGCTCTTGCAGTCACCATCGAATCAAAGATGCTGTTCAGCAGATTGTCAGGGATCTGATGGCCAGTATTCGATACCGTCAGCGTAAGTTGGTCGGCCTCCGGCAGAAGAGTGACCGCAATTTCACTATCTGGTTCTGAGAAATCAATGGCGTTATCAATGACTTTGTCCAGTAACTGCTCGATCCGGTAATCGCAGACCCAGCAGTTAAGCGGTTTTTCTGACGTTTTAAGAGAAAAGACGCGCCTTGGCTGGGTAATTTTGCAGTTGGCGACATAGGATTGCAGCAAGAGACGTAAATCTATGCACTCGAGATCCTCGCCCACCAGAGCCTCTTCAAGGTTGGCAGCGTCGGCTAGATTTTGCACGATGAGTCCGATGCGATTTAGGCCTCGACGGGCACTTTCGAGGTAGGCGTCGCGCTTTTCCGGTGAAGGCGCTTCTTTAAGGTTTTCTAGGGAGGTTGAGAGCGTATTGAGCGGATTATTGATCTCGTGACGAAGGGTTCTTGGCATATTCTCGAGAAATTGATTGTGCTGATGTAGTCGGGTCAACATGTTCGAGATGTTTCTGGCGAGATCCCCGAGTTCATCACCCGACTCAATCTCAGCGTTTAATTGACTGGCGGTAAGCCGACCTCTTGCATCAATTACGCTACTGGCTTCGAGGCCGAGCCGGCGAATCCTTCGAGCGAGCCTAGCGGAAAACATGAGGATAATGCCGGCAAATAAAATGACGGACATGATCGAAAAGTTGACGATGCGCTTCAGTGCATCCCGCCTGAGATTAAGAATCCGATCGGTATTTTGTTTCAAGACGACCGCGCCAAGGATGGCATCATTAGCAATGATAGGATGCGCCGCAACGATAACTTCGCCTTCTATGTCGGATGTAAAATGCGCGACGGTCGCGGCGCCGGCCAGTGCCCCTTGGATGGTGTTGTCCTCGCCCTCAAGGTTTCGTCGGGTCAGCGTTTGTTCGACTAGGGTGTAAAGCGGGCCTAGTAACCAGTCGGTCAACGATGTCAGACTGTAGTCATCGGCAGTCCTGTCTGATGATGCTTGTCTAGCATTGGAGCGATAACTGCCTACTTCAGCCCGGACGCGCCTGCGGCTATCAACAACCTGTATGTTGGCTCCTGAGTAGCCCAGTCCCTCGATGATCCTAAGCACTTCTGGTGTCTTAAGGAGCACGAGACCAAAAGCTTCTCGTCCGGCAGAGGGTAGCGTGCCAGTGATTGATTCAATGGCTCGGGATCGCTGGCTGTCAACATCAACCACCGCCAAGCCAAAGTTCCGAGTGGGTCCAAGTAGGGTCAGTGGAATCCGAAATTCCACTGCATAGCCTGTGGCGGTCTCGAATAAAACGCCAGGCACGCGGTTTTCAGCCTCACCATCTATGGCATATCGCCAACTGTCGCCGACTGGGTAAGCAGTTGTTAAACCCTCCTCGGTCGCAGTAATGACCAGCTTTTTGATCTGGCCGCTGGGGTCGGTGTAGGTTAATCGCAGGTGATCAGAAAGATCTAATCGTAGAATGTTTTTGTCTCGATAAACGATAGCATCATCAAGCACTTGAACCAGTGCATAGACTTGGCCCTTGTGTTCGCCCAATACGAGATAGAATTGGTTTGGCGCGTTGGCGGCAGGACCCTCAAGCGAGGCTTGGCCGAAGCCAACATTAAAATCGAGCACATCCTCCCAATCAGAGTCTTTACCATCGATTCTGATAGGTTTCTCTAAGGGGTGGGCGTAGAGCTTCTCGTAACCATCTGGGCTGATGGGTAGTTCGTCAAACAGATCGGCCCGCCCGTTGAGCAATGTTGATATGCCCTCAGCAGTCAGTAGCTGGGCGCTTGCCTGGCTATCGACCAATATTTCTTCCATCTCGCTTAAATAGAGATAGCTAAACCAAGGGATGACGACCAGGATAAAGCTGGTAAGGATGAATAGCTTGGTGCCAAGCCTTGGACCTTGATAGGCGAGACCAGCCATGAATTACTGTGAGGACCACCGATATCCGAAGCCGTATTCACTTTTGATGCATTTGAAGTCGGGATCAATGGCTTCAAACTTTTTTCGGATGTTGCGCATGTGCGTATTGATGGTGTTGTTGGTGACCAGTGACTGCATGGTCGCATTCATAAGTGTATCGTAAGAAACCGCATGGCCAGGGACTCTTACCAGTTTTGCAAGCATTCTGAATTCGGTTCCGGAAAGATTAATCGGTTGATCCTTCCAAGAAACGAGCAAAGCTTCCTGGTCGATCGACATGTCGCCAACGAGTTTCGCGTCAGAGACACCCTGCTGGGCTTGGTTTCTTGCTTCGTGAATTCGGAGTAAGGAGCTTATCTTTTCTGAGAGATAGTCAAGGGAAATAGGCTTTGGAAGATAATCCCAAGCTCCCAGCCTGAGACCACTGATCTTATCGATTTCCGCGATTCGTTCGGTGAGAAAGATAACAGGTAAGCTAGGTGCTCTACCCAAAAGGTCTCGACAGAGTTCAAAGCCGGCATCGACTTCGTCGCCAAGAATGATGTCGAGTATCACCAGATCCGGCAGCGCAATATCAAAGCCGCGCAAAGCATCGTCGCGACTGGCAAATCCGCGAACGGTATAGCCTTTTTTGCTGATCGCATCAATGTAGTTGGTTCTTTGATCTTCATCGTCTTCTACGATGACAATACTTTTCGCCATAGTTTTGACCCTCACGTTACGCAAACATTAGGTTAAAGCATTATGAATGTAAAAACGATGACAGATCTCAATCTACCTCTGCTTTATTGACTTGTAACTGTCTGATTCACAAAGCCTCGGCGCATTGCGTTTATCAGAACTTTTGACGTCAAATAACGTCAATTGGGCACGGCACGGGCACAGATTTCGGATGAAACCTGATCGAAGTAAGTGCGGCATTACCGCACATACACGCTGTATTTACTGTAATCGAAACGCCTGTCTATTCCAGAAAATCTGCAAACCTAACCTAACGGCATTTCGTGGAATTTCTCAATGTTCCTATCGATGCGGTTCAAGACTGCTGATAAGGAAAACACTTTCCGAGGCGCAGCCAGGGCATTCCTCAAGATCGTCCGCATTCAACTAGACTTCCGCGAGGAAGTGGTTTTCTGACCCAGCGGGGTGAGTAAGAATAAACATAGTTTTTCATGATTCAGCAAAGTATCGTCATCCTTGGGCTTGCTTAAAACCCGCCCCTTTTCCGCGGCTGTATCCAAGCGTTGGCTGTGCTGTTGTGCCGCGAGGATACGCCCTGAACGGATTTAGGCTCGGCAGAGACCGACTTTTTGCGGTTAAAGGGTTGGCTCTGATTACGATTACCAGCGTAGCTATGACTTTTTTAGGGGTTAACTGCTGGTCGACATACCCAGCGGATTCGTTAAGTGAAAAGAAAAGGGCTTCAGCAGCGTTCAAAAGCGATGTTTTATCCTCAGCGTGAAGCCGCTAATCTTTGCGTATTACTATCGAGTTAATTATTTCTATCAGACCAAGGGTTCGAAATGGAAACCAAACTTGAAGACCTTTTTGTTACTGCATTAAACCTTGAGCGAATCATCAGTGCGCGCGCCATCGCGGATATTCGCTTTGCAGGCGTCAGTGCTATGTTAATTGTTGCGCTGTTCTTTGGGTACGGCTTAGCGCTTTCTGACTGGGAAGTGATGGTTGGGCCAATCGCTGTGTATTGGTTGTTGAGCCTCTTAATTTTTGGGGACTGTCGTTTCCGTAAAAATGCTCGGCGACTCGCGGCAGTTAGCTTAGCGATTATTGATGTGCCTATGGTCTACTGGATTCAGTATCTTACATTGCAAACAACACCCTCGCCCGAAGGGGCGGTGAGCTTCACCCTCGCGATTTACTGCGCGTTTTCAGGCTTTGCGGCTATGTCTTTAGACCGGCGAGTTGCGAGCACTGTTGCTGGTGTGGCAATCGTATTTATTTTGATATTAATGTCCGAAGCGGGAATGCAAGTTGGTTCGCGCATTGCGGGGATGATTGTTTTGGGCAGCGTCGCTGCTGGAGCGTGGTTTCTTGTCGAACGGGTTAAAACGCTGATTAGATCGGTAGCAGTCGAAGAACTGAAGCGTGAACGGATGGGGCGGCATTTTTCGCCTGAGGTTGCGGTGCGGCTGGAGTCAGGGGAAACCTCCGGGCCTGAGGCTTGCGAAGTCACCGTTTTGTTCTCAGACATGAGAGATTTCACGGGCCAATCTGAAAGCATGGAGCCTGAAGCGGTTGTTGCGATGTTGAATGAGTACCACAGCCGAATGGTTGATGTGGTTTTTAAGCATCATGGGACGCTCGATAAGTTCATCGGTGACGGGCTGATGGCTTATTTTGGAGCACCCTTGCCCAACGATGATCATGCACGCGATGCAGTCGTTTGCGCGCTTGAAATGATTTCAGAACTTGAGCAGCTCAATGAGGTACGACAGCAGCGGGGTGAGGGGCAGCTGAGAATGGGGATCGGAATTCATACTGGCAGGGCGGTCGTCGGAGACATTGGCGCGCCAGAGCGTAGGCTTGAGTTCACGGCGATTGGAGATACCGTCAATCTCGCCTCTAGGATCGAATCTTTGACAAAAACGGTTGGCGAACGCCTTCTGGTATCTAGAACAACCCGCGATCGATTAGGAGGCGATTTTGTTTGGGTTGAGGCCTCGCCGATCAGTGTCAAAGGTAAGTCAGAACCTGTCGCAACCTTTATACCTAAGCTATCAAGTATAGACTGAGCCAGGCGTATGCGATTAAAAAACGGAGGCCATCAAAGGGGGCTGCTGCCGGGTCGTTCGCTGCGACGGGCGCCATCATTTGGCTAGAGCCACCGCTTAGGCTCACTAAAAGTTCGGTACTCAGCCTAAAAAGGATGGCTTTGATTGTTATTGTGCAGGCTCTTAACTGCGATGAATACTCGAGCGCTGAGCCAGCAGATCAGCAACCGCTGAGGCCTCAGGAATTGAGGTGGCTGCCCCCTCCTGAGTAACCGCTAAAGCCGCGGCCGCGGCGGCGGTCTTGAGGGCCCTCTGAATATCTCCTGAGGCTGTGAGCGTCGCAAGGAAGAAGCCGGTAAAGGTGTCTCCAGCGCCGGTTGTGTCTACGGGGTCGATTGCAAATGCGGGTTGGTTCAGGGTTTGGTGTTGATCACAATATATTGCTCCGGCCGCGCCAAGGGTTAAAATAATGGCGCTTTCAGGGTATTGGGTCAGAAATGCACTGCAAATGCCATCAGATGATGTTTCGCCGGTTAGCGCCTCGCCCTCTGTTTCATTGACCACAAAGTAATCGACAAGCTCAAGCGGTAGTTCGAGTGCTTTGGCGTTCATGGGCGCCATGTTAAACACAATCTTCATTCCTCGCTGTTTGGCTGCCTTGATTGCGTAGTTGTTGCTACTGGTCTCGTTTTGTATCAACAAATAATCTTTTTCATTGGTTTTAGACAGAGCAAGTTCGAGTTGGGTCCTGTGATCCAACAGGTTGGTGCCGCCGACGATCACGATAGCGTTTTCGCCTGTCGAGTCGACTTGAATGATTGCTTGGCCAGAGGGCTGATCTGAAACTGCGAGGTGGTTGATGTTGACCCCGACTTCCGACAAGCGCTCACTTAGCCAAAGCCCATCTCGACCGATGGCCCCTACATGGATGACCGCAGCACCGGCCTTTGCCATTGCAATAGATTGATTGAGCCCTTTTCCGCCGGGGAAGATGCTATAAGCCGTGCTACTAAGCGTTTCGCCGGGTGCCACGAAATGGGGGACTTGAAACACATGGTCGATGCAACAGGAACCGTAGTTGATAATGCTTGGCATGTTAGCTTTCCGAAGGCCTGAGATAGTGCTTAAGTTAGCGGATGGTTATCCCAAGCTCAATCGGGGAAACCATGCGGCTGTGTGGGCATTTCCGCAAAACGCTCTCGGCGGGTGATTGCGGTTAGAGAGCGGAAACGGGTTTTAATCAATAGAGGTATGCAATGTATGTGAGTCGATGGCGTAATTGGTTGTGGATTGTGCTGGTGCTTTTGAGCCCTGTTGTCGTAGTCGAGGCTCGATCAGAAGAACAATCTTCAGTGGTAATTCATGTGCTCGGCGTTGCCCAAGACGCGGGCAATCCTCAGATCAACTGTTATGAACCAAGATGTGTTCGGATTTGGGAATCGCCAGTGCTGGGTTCCGCGGGGAGCGTCTTGGCGATGGTGATTAACGATGCCGCGTTCCATCTATTCGATGTGAGCCCGGGCATTCCGGGCCAATTATTTAGACTTTGGCAAAAGACCAATTTGAGGCTTGCAGATTTGGAAGGCGTTTGGCTGACCCACGCGCATATTGGCCACTACGCAGGCTTGATTTATTTTGGAAAGGAAGCGGCGGCAACCAAAGCGGCACCAGTTTACGCCATGCCTAAAATGGCAGATTTTCTCGCCAGTAATGGGCCGTGGAGTCAGCTCGTCGCTGATCGTAATATTATCATTCGCGGGTTGACTGACCACCAGCGAGTTGATGTGGGGCCGGTGTCGGTGACCCCTTGGTTGGTGCCTCACAGAGATGAATACAGCGAAACTGTGGGTTTTTTGATTGAGGGTCCACGAAAGACGGCCTTGTATTTGCCGGATATCGATAAATGGCAAAAGTGGTCTAAATCTTTGGAAGCTGTCATTGCGGAGGTAGATCTTGCTTTTGTTGACGCGACTTTTTTTAGCGGTGATGAGTTGCCCAATCGCGATTTATCAGAGATCCCTCACCCCACGGTATTAGAAACCATCGAGCTACTGGAAACCTTGCCAAAAGCACTGCGAACACGTGTCATTTTTACCCACATGAATCATAGTAATCCGCTGCTAGATCCGGATTCGGAGGCTTCGAGATGGGTCTTTGAGCTTGGATTCCGAATCGCGCAAATAGGCGATACCTTTGAACTTTGAAAAAGCCCTTTCGAGCTAGGTAAGGGCTATGGTTGTGCGGAAAAGATTTCAGCGCTGGATGTACCCTTGGCAGCAAAACTTATAAATAGCCGGCTGCTTGACTGATAGGGCGCCATCCAGACGGCCTCGGACGATTAACGCCCTGCAAAATATTTGGCCGCTGGACTATGTGTGCTCGGGAGTGTTCTCGATGCTTGATGGTGCATTTAATTTGGAGCCGATTAGCGATACCAAGAACATGCCGACAATTGCCGTCAAAGAGTAAATGCACAGCGTCCAAATCAGAGGAATGCTCGGTAATATTGGTGCCATGACGCCAAGAATGTGAAAGCTTAAAAATAAAATGGCGATATTGAAAAACGCGAGCTCTTTGGCCACAGGCGTGGCTAAGTTAGGGTCAAGAATTCTCAACAATAGGACCCCGCTACCAGTCGAACCACAGCAACAACCAAAAATCGTCAGTCCGCGTTCGATGCCTAGGTGGGTGAGCCTTCGAGCAGCAAAAAAGCAAAGTAGAGCAGTGACTAACGTAACCATGATGACCACCGCGAGTATCGGTAGCCAATAATGCGATAGCAGTGCGAAGTTGATACTGAGCAAGCTTGCAGTAACCATTAAATCAACAGAAGATCCGGTAATCCGTTTTTGCGTTTCATCATCAATTAAATGCCCGAGTTGTAAGTAGTCCATGAGGCCGCGCATCGCGAGTGAGACAATCAGGCCGTGAAAGAAGAATAGGTTATAACTAAAAATATTTTCGAACCCTGTGCCTGCGACCCAAGGATTAAGGATTTGCAAATATCCATGGGTAAGAAGGTAGGCAATGCTGACCAAGCCAACATGATAGGCGAGTGAATCAACATTCGCCGGCTGGGTAACAAGAGCGCCAGCGGCGGGTCTTTGGGTTGGCGGAAAGATACCTCGTTCAAAGTCTTGATCAAACCGCAGGCTTGTGGTGGTTTGTAGTCCTCGCTTAAGTACCCAGCGAGCGGTGGGTACGCCGACGACAAATGCCGCGATAAACCCTAAAGAGGCATAAATTAGCCCGAAGTCAACAGCGTACTGAACACCATATTCTGCTGACCATAAATCTCCCAGCGCGAGCGCCTGACCGGGGCCTTGGGTAAACCCATGGGTGACAAGGATACCCAAGTAGGCTGACAAAGGCTCTTCTGTGGTTTGATTAAAGGTTTGAATCACGACGAAGCCAACCAACGCCTGCAAAACCAAGCTAATCACCCATATAGAAGATAGCCAAAAGCCGCCTAGGGCAATCCGAGTTTCACTATTTTGCTGGTTTGGTTTTCCCGTTAGTACGAGAGACATAAAGCTAAGCGTAAAAAAGTGGAAAGCAAAGACTGTAAAGTCAGAAGCCGAGTAACCGAGTGCAATATCGAAAGTGACCATTGAAAAGCCGATACCGCCGCCGATGAGGCTGGCAGGCATTAGGCTCTTTTGTAGGATTGGGAGTCGGTTGCGAAGTAAGGTACCAACCACAAGGAGCGCTGCGATTAGCGCAAAACATAAAACACCTGAAAATGTATCCGCCACAAGAATTGATTCCACTGGATTCTCAGTGTGCAAGCTAATGGTTGAAGCACTCGAAAGCAATACGCTAAGTCGGAGCGCGAAGCAAGGTAAACACTAGTCAGGAGTAATGCGGGTCTAAAGCACTGCCCGTTAATCAATTGAGAGGATACTCAAGGTTGACAAGGCCCAAGGTCACCATGGCAGACTGCTGTTAAAATTCTTTAATTAGGGATTATTGTT
>Ga0181555_1003431_pt1 | contig 12615 bp, 8 predicted proteins | sample 011ome_15_FD_145601 | JGI IMG/M metagenome (GOLD analysis project Ga0181555, IMG submission 145601) | Coastal salt marsh microbial communities from the Groves Creek Marsh, Skidaway Island, Georgia - 011504AT metaG (spades assembly) | ecosystem: Environmental > Aquatic > Marine > Intertidal zone >...
AAACCCCTTTGTCAAATCACCCGCGCGAGTTGATCTCTTCACCAACTTTCTCGTCTCCGTATTCACCTCGTACAAGAATTTCACGTCATTCGAATTCAATCTCGGAAGAATGTGTTTGAAACAAATATCGTCGTTCTTCACGATCAAATCCCACAAAGAATCTCTCTGACCAACCTTCCTCTTCCGCGATCTCGTCACGACTCCTTCTCCAGAAGACATTATCACTTTTTGTGCTGCTCTCTTTCAATAATGTTTTTTGTGTGGGAGATTCCAAAAGAAGAAGATACAAAAATAAAGGAGAAGTATGACTACGAACGAGTACATGTACGTGTAATCATCTTTTCTCTCTGCCGCTGCTGCTATTACTACTACTACGACTACCCATCTAATAATAATACGCGATTCTCTGTTCGTCGACGTCTTCGATGCCTTCAATTTCGTGCAACGAGGCCCAATCCTTCACCGTGGCTAACTTGACGCCTTCGCCGGAAACGGAATAGGAGATGCGTAAATCGCACCCGTCGAGAACCATGGTTGGATAATGGACGTGTTTTCCCGGCTCTAAGGAGTCTTCGATGAACAATACGGCTTCTTTCCAGGTTCTGCCGTCGTCGGAGGAGGTGGAAAGTGCGAGCTTACCTCGCGTGACGCCTATTCTTGGGTGTTTCATGAAGGCGTGCGCATTGTGGCAGACGACGATGACGCCGTTTGGAAGCAACACTGCGGAGACTTTCGAGTTTGGGTTTTGTAACGGGGTCGCGTGTGGAGTGTCCCAACTTTCGCCGTTATCCGCGGAATGCGAGACATATATCGCGCCTCGGCTCGTTCGAAAGAACTGCGCGAGTCGACCGTCTCGTAACGGGCCAACGATGGACCCTTCGATGAGCCAATCCGGTTTGCCGTCTTTCATTTTATTCTTCACGTGTTCGATTTTCGCGTCTGTCTCGTGGAACGAGAGGCCGTCGTCTAAAGAATGCAACACGGAGGCGTAATCCGGTGCTTTCCGAGGTTGACATTTGGCATCCGCTCTCGGATGTTCTCTCCAAAATGGAAGAAGGACGACGTTGTTCAATTTTAACGGAGGGTTCCCGATAACTTTCGGGATGGTTTCTTCGCTCAGAATCGTCTCTTCCTCGCCAAACGTCCACGGGTCGTCGTTGATATCCCCATCCTCGTCGTCGTTTATCCGAATCGAGACTCGCTTGATGTTCCCGCCAGGTCGCCACCACGGCCCTACGCTCGCCGCTTTCTTTGCTTTCGACACGATGCCTTCTTTACTCTCGTCCCAGTACACGGACACGTCTTCTTCTTCGGACCCGTTTTTCCGTTTCCTCACGATATCCTCGCACTCGCCGCTCTCGCAGTGCCAACACTTCTCGCTCTCCGCGTAAAACAAATACGTCGTCTCACCACCACCACCACCACTATTACTGCCGCTACTGCCGCTGCTAAAAAACGTCGGCGCCCACCGAACGCCAAACTTTCTACCGGGCACCACCCTCGCTTTCGTCCACGTCGCGCCGCCGTCCGCGCTTTTGCTCACAAATAAACTCTGGTCGTCCGTGCCTTCCACTTTGTGCGCGCCTTGCCACGCGGCGAGGAGTACCTTCTTCCTGTCGTCGTCGTCGTCGTCGTCCTTTCCTCGCGTCTTCGTCGCCACCGGGTGTATCGACGCCATGTGGACGTAGCCTAATCGTTTCGCGTTCGTTTGGAAAATCCACGATTTTTGCACTCTTCTTTCTTGTTCTTGTCCTCCTCGTTGCGTCTCCTCGTCGTCCGCGTCTTCCTCGTCGTCTTCTCTTCCTCCTCGTCTGAATCGTCTTTGCCTCGAACACTTTCTCAGCAAAGTCTCTCTCACCATTCCGTCGTTTCCTCTTTCACGAGCGCCGCTCGGAAAGCCATTTCTGGGAAAACGTGCATCCTCGTCCTCTGCCTCCTCGTCGTCGTTTCGAGTGTTAACATCGTCATTTTCGTCCTCGGAAGCGCTAGTGCTTTTACCGATGAGTGCTACAGAAGAAGGAGAAGAAGATGAAATTCGCGCGAAAACGGCCACCACGGAGAGGAAACAGATGAAGCGCAAGGAGAGAAGAATCGGTCGTTTTTCTTCTCTCGTATGTCTTTTTACCGCGCCAATATTCATCGTCGTCGAAATTCGTCGTTATGTGTTAAGCTCGCTCCTCCTTTTCCTCTCGTCGTCTCGCGTTCGTCTTTACACGTCCTCGACTCCTCGTATAAGAGAGCGCGAAAGAGATGAGATTTGTGACGACTGGTTTCTCCACAAAAGGTGTTCGACTACGCGGAGAAGAACACCCTAATACTAGAGGAATGTTCGACGGAAACCCAATCGCGCGGGCCATCCTTCGACAACGAGCGAAAGCAGCTTTTGTTAATGCAAAAGCGACAAAAACGAAGACAACCGACGACGTCATCGTAAAGAAGAAGACGAGGTTTGGATTGGATGCGATTTCAAATGTCGACGACGGAACAACCAACGCAAAGGAGTTTGATGCGTTCGATGACGACGACTATGGTTTTGCAACGAAAACAACGGAAGTGAGACAGAAGGAAACCCCTTTGAAGTCGGCGGTGTCATTCACGAGGAGGAAACGGAAAGGAGGGTGTTTTATACAACCAGAAGTTAAAGCGGGTGGTGATGAGAAAAAGGCAGACGAGGAGGAAAAGGAGAAGAGGTGCAAGGTTCGCTGTACGCCGCGCGCGTCGGACGATGAACCCTTTTCGAAGAAGAAGACAAAAACGACGAAACATAAACAGATGTACTTGGATCTGGGGCAAAAATCGTTCGCGCACGCGACGTGTTCGATATGCGGGTTGATGTTTGCGAAAGGCGAACCGTCGGACGAGGAGTTACATCGAAAGCACCACGCGAAGTTTCTCGAGGAAAGAGATAACGCGTTCGTGACGGTGAACGTAAACAAGGCGAACTCGTTCTGGGTCGATGAAAGGAAACAGAATTGGCAGGAAGTAGAGATTGTAAGAAAAGACGCGCCGTCGTCGTCGGAAAAGTCGGAAAAGTGTCGCGTGTATCGCGTGACGAAAGGAGGGTGCGATCGACACGCGTGGGCGAAAGTGAAACGGGTTGCGAAGATAGTTGAAACAGAAATCGGGGCCGTAGAAGAATGGGTACTAGGAGGAGAAGAAGAGAATAAGGATTTACACGTTGTTGCGTTCGTGTGCGTGTCTTTCACGGGTGGGAAAGCGAACGAAGGAAAAATCATCGGCGCGGCGTTTTGCGAGGATGTCGCGGCGAATCAAAGAGAGGTGTTTGCGTCGACGAGGGCGGGAGGAAAGGCGGATGAGAAGGCACCGAGTGGAAACGATTCGTCCGCGGCGGTGACGACGACGACGACAACGAGTGCGAATGATAACGTTCGTGGCGGAGGGGTGTTGAAGAAAGGTGCTCGGATACAGCTTTCATCCCAAACGAGAGATTCGGTTGGAATTCGAGCGCTTTGGGTACACAAAAAATTTCGTCGCGCGGGTGTTTCTTACAACCTGTTGGAAAATTGTCGACGACGATTTTACGGCGACGCCTCCATGATTGGCTCTTCGACAATAGTGGAGAAAGATAGAGTGGCTTTTTCTCAGCCAACTTACCAAGGGGAGTTATTTATTGCCAAATACGCCGGCAACGGAGGCTTTCTCGTGTACGAATAATAGGCAAAGTAATAGCTAGGGAAACAAATAAACCACGTAGTCAAATGTAAATTGTAGATAGGATAGATAGATTTAGATGTTCAGTTAAACTGTGTTTTTTACAATATATATACGCTTTGTAGTGGGTATACAATCATGTTATGTTATTATCGCGTTCGGTTCAAGACGGCTTCTTGAACGGCGTCCTTGGTCGCTTGCGATCGACCGTCCATCTCTGTCAACTGTTCCGGGTCAATCGTCATCAACTGTTGCTCGTCGTTTTCTTCTAACACGTAACCGGCGCCAAAAACCACCGGAGACTCGTCTTCCATCTTTTGCGGTCTCTTCCACCCTTGCCCGGAGAAAGTACTCGCTTCCGCCATGATGTCGTCGTTGATCTTCTTCAACCCAGCCGTCTTCATGCCCTTCGCCTTGGCCGAAACTACTTCCGCGGCTAACTTTCCACCCAACACGGCACCTTCCATAGATCCGAGGAACTTCTGACTCGTCCAATCACCGGCTAACGTGAAGTTCTTGATCGGAGTTTCTTGCGACGGTCGGTACTTATTTCTACCCGGAACGGCGGCGTACACCGATCGCGGCGTTTTCACGACGGCGTGTTTCAACAACTTCGCGCCGACGCCATCCGGCGCTTTCTTCCCAATTTCCAACGGAAACAAACGCTCGAGTTCTTTCATGGTGGCGTCGACGATTTCTTGGTTCGATTTTGCGATCCAGTTCGTTTTACCGCCGGCAATCGGCGAGCACGGCGCAAAGACTAATTCGATCATAGATTTTTCTTCGTCGTAATATTCTTTGCACGTGGTAGACATGTCCGCGTAGACTGACAATAACGGCGATCGAGAAAAGCACAAGTGGTCGACGTTTTGCAACTTGCGATCAAACCACAAGTGAATGTTAATAACTGGGATACCTTCGAGTTGTTTCATTTGTTGGAAAAATGGCATCTTCGTCCACGGTTCCGGGCACATTCTCTTCATGACGTCCACCGGTACGGCCGAGATGAACTCGTCCGCTTCGATGACTTCACCGTTCGCCATCAAGATGTGTTTCACCGAATCGTCCTCGTTCAAAACCCACTCTTTCACGCGTTGCTTCATCAACACTTTACCACCGTTTTTCTCTATACTTTGTTTCATCGGCTCGCACAAACGATCCGGTTGATTACCGTCCAAAAATGCCATCTGCAAACCGTCCGTCTCGTTTAAGAAACGGTTCATCGCGGTCAACACGACCGTCATGGACAACTTGTCCGGGTCGATGAAGTCCAAAGCTTTAGCCATTGAAATGAACACCTCTTCGTTGATTCTTTCCGGCATGCCATACTTTCTCATAAAGTCCGTCACCGATAACTCGTCTTGCTTATCGATAAAATCTTGACCTTCAATCAACATCGGCAACAACGGCGGCGCGGTTTGTAATTTTTCCGGCAACGTCAACATCTTCTGGTTCAACAAAATTGCCAACCCAAAGTTCAACGGCGCCGGGATACCTTTGATGAAATCAAACGTCGTAAACTCCCCCGGCAACTCCTGCATGGCGAAAATCATCTTGTGCACCTTCCATTGCAATCGATCTTCGATGTCCAACTCGCTGAACAAGTTCATCATGTTCGGATACGCGCCAAAGAAAATGTGCAACCCGGTTTCAATCCAATCCCCATCTTTGTCTTTCCACGCGGAAACTTTACCACCCAACACGTCTCTCGCTTCCAAAACGATCGGTTCGTGACCGGCTTCGGCGAGGTACTTGCCGCACGCCAAGCCGGACAATCCGCCGCCGACGATGACAACTTTTTTCTTTTGTTCCGGCGACGCTTTCAAATCCGTCTGTTGTTGTTGAGAAGAAGATAGAGAAGAGAGCGTTAGTAATGTTTCGCCAAATAAAGGTTCGTCGTTTGCCCGCGCAGAGTAGAAGGAGTCAGTCGCAGTTGTCGCATCATCGAGCTCGCTCGTAAAATTTTCCTCTGTTTTCCTCCATTTTGGAGGAAAAAATCTCATCAAAAATCCTCTCAAGTTTGGATAAAATGGACTAAAAACTGCTGACGTCTTAACACGCTCTGAGGAATAAAAGGGACACCATAACTGCGTTTACGCGTGGTTGTCGGCGGAGAAACGAAAGAAAAGAGAAAGAGCAACGCGCTGAGAGAATTATTCTCTCACTCATTGAAAATGGTCGACGTACCGCGAATCGTTTACTCAAATCTCCCGCGATGCGATAGTTTTCCGTCTTGTCGATTTGCTCCGGTTTCGGGAAATCTTTCGCGTACACTCTCAGATTGTGTTTGTTCTGACGACGCGTTGTGTTTTGTCCTCTCTTAGAAAAGGATGCGCTGAAACGAGGAGGAGAGAGGCAGGTGGAGGAGAGCATGGATTTCTGCATCGTGGTTGTGTGTGTGTCTATTCTCTCGGCGCGCGCGCGTATAAAAGTGACGCAAGAAGTTTCTTTAGGTGGCGTCACACGTGTGTTTAGGGTACATGTAGCGGAGTAGCATGGTATCGCATCTTTACAAAGCCTGCCAGATGATTTCGAGAGGTTCGTCTGTATCCTCGTTTGAGGATACTTTGTCTTTCTTTTCTTCTGGTTCGTCTTGTTCTTTTCCTCCTCTCTGCGGGGCTTCTTCTTCTTCTTCCTCAAAAGTCTGGTCGGAGGAATAACTTTGGTCGTCGTCGTCGTCGTCGTCGTCGTCGAAGCGTTCTTCTTCCTCTTTCGCTTTTACGCGCGCCGCTTCGGCTTCGGCTTCGGCTTTAGCTTTGGCTTCGGCTTCGGCTTTAGCTTTGGCTTCAGCTTTCAACTCAGCTCTCAATTCAGCTTTTAACTCAGCTTTCAATTCAGCTTTCAATTCAGCTTCGGCTTTCGCTTTTAAGTCAGCTTCGATTCTCGCTTTCTCCTCTTCTTCTTCCGCTCTTTCCTTCTCGTCCGAACTTTGCGGGTCGACGTTTGCGCCGCCGGCTGGTGGTGGTATGTCGTCGTTATCGTTCGTGTTCGAATCATCATCCGCGTTATTCGCAGTATACACCGGCGTCGAAACTTGTTCGCCTTCGATCAAGCTCACCTCTTCAAAGACGAACCCGCTTTTGGTTGTTTCCGCTCTTCGCTCCGTTTCCACCGTTCTCGTTCCTGGAACGAACTGCCCTTCCTCGGCGTAGCCGATACCGTTTGGATTCACCGCGAACGTCCCTCCGCACTCGGTAAACCTTTCGTTCGGTGCGAGTAAAGGGTTAATCACGTCGCACATAAAATCATCGAACAGTACACCCACGCTCGCGCTCCACCCGAAAATCCCGTCTGAAGTCACCCCCGTCTCCACCTCGACCACTGCTTCTACAAAAGTCGTCTGCAAAAAAGAACCGCCGAAGCAAAGAAAGAACGCGAGTCTCGCGACAAAGAACGCATCACGTAATCGTCGTCGTTGTTTCATCGTCGTTGGCATTTTTTATTCTTGCGCGTATTTTGTTGTTTTTTTCTTCTTTTTCTTCTCGTTCGTACAAACTCAAAGCACATTTTTTTTGTTTAGGGTCGCATTACTGTTTAGGGTTTAGGTTGTGTTGCGCCTGCGCCGACACACCCGAGGCACCTCATCTGACGATGAATCTGCGTCACATCTCTGCGCTGTTAAGAAGAAGAAGAAAACAAAGAAGAAAAGAATAATAATGACGAAACAACGAGCGTTCGTGTTCATCAAACCGCACGCGTGCGTGCCAAAAAACGATAACAATTTACTCTACAAACAAAAACTCGTGGAGACGTTTACAGAGAACGGATGTGAAGTCATCAAAGAAGGGAAAATATCTTCGTCCGTCATCGAAAAGAGGAAACTCATCGACGCGCATTACTACGCGATCGCGTCGAAAGCGACTTTACTGAAACCGTACGAGTTGAACGTTCCCGAAGATGTGTTCCAGAAAACGTTTGGAATCTCGTGGAAAGAAGCTTTGGAGAAGAACGTATGTTTTAACGCCTTGGATGCGTGCAAAGAGTTGAACGTGGACGCTTTAGGCTTGGAGAAGCGTTCGAGATTCGCGAAACGATCGGTGAAGTTTGGCGGCGGATTTTATTGCGCGGAAATGCTGAAAGAAGATGGAACGTCCATTTACGTGTTTAACGCGTTTTTTATGTCCATGCGATCTCAGTTTGTTGAGAAAGGGAAACAGATTAAATGGTTCGTCGTGGAATTCGACGACGAGACGTTGAAGTGGGAGGACTTCAGAGCGAAAGTTTTGGGCCCTACGGATCCGAAGAAAGCGCCAGAGACGAGTTTGAGAGGCATATTGTTTAAGAACTGGAAGAAGTACGGTCTGATGAGAAAACCGACGACTGGGGAGAACGGGGTACACGCGTCCGCGTCGCCATTCGAGGCGTTGGCGGAGATTGCGAATTGGACCGGGGAACCCGTCGACGAACAAGCGTACGGCAAACTCTTGATTCAACACGGCATCACGAAAGAAACTTTGGAGATGTGGGGTAAGGATCCACAGGTGAACATCAGAAGTGATGGGTTGAAAGGGTCTTTGTTCGACCAGGTGGAAGATATGGACAGCAAAGAGTGCATGAAAAACTTGATGCAAATTAACAAGTTGAACGAACCGGCGCCGCCGCCGCAACCGGTTGTTACGAAGAGCAGCTCTTCGAAGAAGAAGCAGAACAGCGATGCTCCGCCGACGCCGAAGAAGACAACGACGGGGACGGATAACGGCGACGCGAAAGCGTTGATCGGTGTGCTCGTCGTCGTTGGTTTGACGTTGCTCGCTGGTGGGAATAAGAAGGCGGCGAAGAAGGAGGATAAAAATGCGAAAGCGACGAACAACAAAAAGAACGGAAAGAAGTAAAAACAAACGCGAAAGCGAATGCGAAGAAGCGATATTATCAACGCAAACACGCCAATAATACTACAGACACTAATACATGCTAATAATATAATAATGCATGCCTTTATTAATAATACATTTTATTCCCTTACCTAAAACAAGTACTCTATGCGCGTATCGTCAACTCTTCCTCTTGGAAGAGCTTCGCGTACTCGCGCGTCTTTGCTGACCGCCGCCTTTCGCTTGGTTGTTCACCTCGGCTGAAAGCGTGCTCGACGGCGGAACTTTTGCTCGCGTTAACGCATTTGTTGTTGGACTAGAGGAACGTCTGTTTGGACTCGGTGAACGCGCTTTGACGAATCCACCTCCAAAGCTACCGCGCAAAGGCGAAAAGCTTTGATACCCCGCAACCACGTCTCCCCTAGAAGGCGAAGGGCTCTTGGACAAAGGCATCGGCATTCGAAAGCCTTTTTGCGTCGCGAGCGCACCAGTAGGAAGACCAGCACCGTTCGTATTCTTCGGACTGAAACCCCTCGAGCGATTTTGCTGTTTCTTTGGACGCGCGTTCAGCGACGTTCCAAACTTTGCCGAATTAAACGACCGTCCTAAACTTCTCGCGCGAACTCTGTTCAAATGGCCAGAGCTCAACGAACTCTTCGATTGGGGTCGACCGATAAACTCGCCGCTCCCGTCCATGGACGCGCTGTTCTCTTCCTCCTCGCTCGAATCGGCCTCGGAATCTGATAACGCCAACTCTGATTCTGAGTTATCGTCCGAATCCTCCTCGGAATCGTCCTCGGAATCCGAATCGTTCCCTCGCCAAACGACGTACGACTCTTCCAAGTTTAACTTAGGAGCGGATTTACGCAACACGTACGGATCGAACGGGAAAAACATTTTCAGCGGACGTCGTCGCGATCGCTCTTGGTGATATAACACGCTCTTGTCCACGGCATCGTTGTTGGTGTTGTTCGTCTTCTCCACGGCAGCAGCCATTGCTTTCGCGGCGAACGAAACGTCGTGCCGAACGTACGCCTTATCGCGCAACTCGTCTTGAATCTTCTTCCGCTCTTCGGTTTGTTTCGAGAACGTGTCGATCATATCTTCGGTGAACCCCAAAATATTTGCCGCCGAGGCATTCTTAAGAAACTCGTGCACCACCGAAGGCAAGCACGATTGTAAAGGCTCCAACGTTGGCGCGTATAAAATTTCGCGCAAGGGCAAGGCTTGTAAGCGTTTCTTGCTTTTTTCGTCGTTATTCGCAATTTCGTCGCATCGATAACAGAGAATATACATGACTGCTTGACAGCAACTATCGAACGCGTTCAGTTCGACTTCTGACATTGCTTTCACGTTATTCTCGTGCACTTTGCGCATGAGCCATCCGCATACGGTTTCCAACGTTTCTACGACGAACTCTGCGCTGAGAAATTTTGCGCGCGCGACGAACGAGGCTAAATACGCCGCAGCAGCCAATCGCAACGAGTTTGCCTCGTTCGAATTGAGCATTTTAGCGACTAATCCATCTCGTAAAAGTTCGCACGAAGATTTATTCGCGTCGTCACTGTTTTGTTGATCACCATCGTTGAAATCCATGGAACAGAGATAAAATACGATGTATTGCGCAAACTTGGATTTTGGCGCGGGTAACAAGGTTGTGAAAAACGCCCTCGACACGAGCGCTTCTCGCAACCGTTCTATCGATTTCTTCGCGTTGCGATAGTTTTCATCTCCAGTTGCTGCTGCTCCTATGATTTGATTCGCACTCTCGATTCGTTTTTGCAAATATTCGAGGACGAGAAACATCATCTCGTCTAAAGCGTGCGCGGCTTCATCCGTTTCCATATTGTTGATGTTGTTGTCGTTGCTATTCCTACCGTGGTTATGATTCTGTTTCTTCTTACTCCTATTCCTGTTATTGTTTTCCCACGACGCTTTCCCGTTGTTTATGTTCGCGTCGTCAATCGCGGCGTTGAATTCGTCCAATTCAAAGATATCCTCTTCGTCGTTTTCGCGCGAATCCGTATCGCGATCGTCTCCGTTTTCCTCCCCGAACATTTCTGAATCTTCTTCTTCATCCTCCTCCTCCTCGGAAGTCTCGTCGTCGTCGAATCCTTGCTGTAAGTCTTCCCACTTGATCTCCACGTCAATCTCCAACGCTTTCGAAACGCACAAACACAAAAAGTCATCCGCCAACTCCGTATCTCGGCACTCAGCGGATTCCGCGCATCGGAACGCGCAATCTAAATACGCCGCTAATACCATCGCCGAACACGTTTTGTGCGGGAACATGTCGAATAAAACGTGCGAAAAGACTTTCGCGCTCAAAGGAACCAACTTCAATATCTGCACCACCGAATGTACCGCTCTCTCTCTTCTTCTGTTCTCCACGTTCTCTCGCTCGCGATGCTTCGCCGCCTCGTTCGCTCCAGACACGCTGTTGTTGTTATTAAATCTACTCATGCGATAATGTCTGTCGTTTCCACCGCGCGACTCTAACAGCAACATCTCCTCTTTCTTCGCCTCCTTTTCGTCGCCAAAAAATGCCTTCACGAACGTCTTCATCGCGAATTGCACGCACGACCCTCCTTTCACCGTCGCCAAGTTGATTAAAAACTGACTCGCGCTCGCGTAATAGGCGTCATCACACGTCCTCAACGATACCGTCGAACACTTTTCTAAAGTCACGCGCTCCAATAAATGTTCGTGCGCTCTATATTCTACGTACGTCGCGTGCTCGGCTAACGCGTCCACCAACGCCACTACGCTCTCGTCTATTTTCTTCGCTACTGCTTCCTCGCCGGTATTCTCGTTGTTCTCGTTAATAGACGAAAACGCGTCCAATAACTCGTAATACCCGCCTCGTTCGTTCCGTTCTTTGCTATCCACCAAGGATTCTTTCACCCACGAGCGTAACGCTTTCATGGCTTCTTCGTTCACCTCTTTTTTTCTCCCTCCTTTCTCCTCTTGGCGGCTGCCAAATTTTGCGGACTTTACTCCTCCTTTTCCTCCTCCTCGGGAGTCGTTCGATGTCCCCACCGGAGGAGAGGATTGGGAGAGCGATGTCACGGAGGCGTTTTCACCTCTCACCTCTTTCATTTTCTTTGTCTTCTTCTTTGCGTCCGTTCTGCGTCGCACACGTTCTCCGTTTTCCTCCTCCAAAGAGCAACGCACAGCGCAGAGTAAAGATTCGACGATGAAGATGAAGACGCTTCGCTTTGCGCGTGAATGTGTGTATATATATCTGCTAAAAAGAAGACCAGACGCAAACAAGTGTATTCTGCACAGCGAGAACACAAACGCGCAAAAAGAGAGAGAAAGCGTCGGAGAGATCACTCCGTTTTTGTGCGAGTCTTCGTCCTTGAATGTGCGTCACACTTTTGACACTTTTTCCCGGGAAAACGTACGAGAAAGACAGAAGAGCGAACAAACAAAGTTGCTTTCGGAAAAGCAGAGCACGCAGACGCACGAAAACGAATAGAAGGTCGCGTTACAACGCACTCGTTACAAAATGTCAACGCCGCAATTCCGCGTTGGGAACCCTCTGGCCCCGGAAAAAGGCGCCTTCCCGTTGGACCATTTCGGCGAGTGCGCGACGTTCAAGGAGACGTATTTGAAGTGTTTACAGGTACTCCTTATGTTCTCTTATGTTCGATGTTAAAACGCGATGGTATCACGCGCTCACTCATGCTAAACTCTTCTTCTTTCGCGCGCTCAAAATGATGACTCTCTATAAACGTTAAAACAGAAACAAAAATCGGACGCGAACAAGTGTAAGATGGAATCCAAATCGTACCTCGAATGTCGCATGGCGAAAGAACTGATGGCGAAGCAACCGCTCAGCGAACTCGGGTTTACCGAAGAAGATCCGAAGGAAGAAACAAACTCAAACCGAGTACAAAAAGAAGAAGAAGAAAACGAAAGGAACGGGTTCGTAGCCGGGGCGAGACGCGCGAGGCAACAGCAAAAGGAGTTCGCGGAGGCGGCGCGTCGCCGGCGACGCGAAGGACGGGACTAAGGAGGGACTCGAGACGACGTTTGAGACATTCGCGCGAGACGCGTCGGGAGAGAGACTCTTTTTCTTGCGTTTTACTCTCGCGCTCTAAACGCACTCAAATCTTTTTTTGCGTGG
>Ga0181555_1003432_pt1 | contig 12615 bp, 7 predicted proteins | sample 011ome_15_FD_145601 | JGI IMG/M metagenome (GOLD analysis project Ga0181555, IMG submission 145601) | Coastal salt marsh microbial communities from the Groves Creek Marsh, Skidaway Island, Georgia - 011504AT metaG (spades assembly) | ecosystem: Environmental > Aquatic > Marine > Intertidal zone >...
CGCGTGGGTCCAAGTGACGTGCCTGAGCGTCGGTTGAACCTCTTGCAGCGGCGTTGAAAGGGACGTGTGTTGAAATATTTGCATCGATTACTACAAGTGCAATCTAGAAGTTCTAAAACCTTAAAACATGGTATATTGGTACAGTGGGTTTGGAGGGAGGTTACAACTCATGTTCGGCGACGCCTTCGCGAATTTCGCTGTCGAGCTGCGCGGCTCGTCGCGCGGCGAGCGTATTAACAGAGACGAGCCAACACAATGCGATTGCGCTGTGGCAGCAAACAAGCACTGGAAGAGCACCGATGATGGAGCCGTAGACGAAAATCAAACCTTGCTGCATGAAAGATCCACCAGTTTTACCGATTTGACTGCCGAGGACATCCACCGCGGCTTTGCCCTTGGTTCGGCTGTCTTCATCGAGAGTGATGTACACCATCTCCTCAGCGGGTTTGAACAGCGAAAACTTGGCTGCGCGTTCGACGATGTAAATCACTGCACCACCGAGAACGAGCAAGGACAACAGTGAAGAGTCTTGAGACAAAGCTCCGTGACGGAGGGCATAGATGGATGTTCCAAAGAAAATCCATCCGAGGAAAATCACAGTCTTTGGCGTCACCGACAACGTGCCTTTCCATCCGAGGTTCTTAAATAAGAACGGTGCAGCAATCATGAAGATACCAGTAACCATACCACTATACGTTTGCACATCACCCATGTACGCCGCGTAGGACGTTGGATCAGGTCGCAGAATACGCAACTGCGTCTTCCACGCGACTTGGAAAATAATCGAGCTTAAACCTTGCGCAACAGCCATCACGGCGAGGCATGCAACTTCGGGAGACTCGAAAACGTACGCCATCGATGACAATAATCCAGCCTTTTTCTTTTTCTTTTGATCCTTCGGGTCAAGCTTTGCGTTTGCTTCGACGAGACGCTCGTGTTCGCGCAATTTTTCATTCATCGGCGATGTCGCATCTTTTTTAGCGTCATCACAAATGAATTTGTGAATAGCCATGATGGCGAATCCACAAAGCATCACAACTGTCATAAACAAACGCAACTTGGCGGCCCACAAGTTCTCGGCGCTGACTCCAGCAGGATGCCACTGCGTGGTGACAAACTTCATAAATACCCCAGAACACGCTTGCGCGACATTGGCCCCAATACCAAGCAGCGGATAGATGATCCCCGCCTCGCTCACGCGCGTTATTTCGTTTGCCAAGCCCCAAAACAGCAAACTCAACACCACATCGCCCCATAGCTCGCCGGCAACGTAGAAGAGAGAGTACGTCCAATTCGTAAATACGGCGATGCCTCCCGCCAAACCTCGAGGAAGCATCGTAGCCATCGCCGCCGCCGTCGCTGTTGGATGCAAGAACTCGCGATTCGGATACAAGACACCCGTGAATAACGCAAAGAACACCATAAACACCGACACAGCGAGGTAAAATAACTTTTCCCGCCCCAACTTGCTCGACAGCCGCGCAAAGAGCGACACAAACAACAGCGACATTGGGAGCACGGCGTACACAGTCAAGTACGGAATTTGTTCCGCCCCACCGAATGCGGTTACAACTAGTGTATCCTTCACGGCATCCATGATTGAATTCGCAAAAGCCATAAAGTAAAACATCAGAGACATCGGGACCAACCGTCCCCACAAGCCGTCGAGAGGTTTAGCCATCTTTCGCACTTGCTTGACGATGATATTATTCATCAACGGCGACGTCGAGCCAGAATCCGTAGAATGTACAACAACTTGCGCACGTTGAAGCGCCTTGGAACGCCATACATTCCCAGAAACCGACGTTGACACCTTTGAGCCCGCGGACGAGCCGCCGACGGCCTCCAACCTCGTCTCGCGTCCTCGCAAATGCTCAACCCCTGGCGCCATCATTCGCCCCGAAACTCGCACGGTGCGCGTATTATGCACCCTATGTGTGTTCCCACCCATCGCGCGTCCCGCATGCGGGCGCACCGCGCCGGGCATCGCCACCGTCATTTTAAAAACCGAAAACCGCCGCCAACGACACCTTGAATATTCCAAGCGTCTACCCGCGCCTCCTGCACGCGAACCGCGCGCGACGGACGTCGATGCACCGCGCGAACGTGCGATGACACGCCACCTGTCCCGGAGTGCGCCGTCGCGTCGTCGACGTCGAGCGGCGAACGACTGCGGGGTGCGCGCTCGAGCGGCGCGCTTTTGCAACGCGCGGACGCGACCGTGTGCTCGAGCTCATGGGTTTCAAACGTCTCCAATACGTGGGTTTGGGGTTTAGCTTTCATCAGGGCTTTTTTCCTCATCAGCCTCTCGCGCGCGCGCGCGTCACACGCCGACGCGTCGGTGGCCTGGGCGCGTTCGACCGCCCGCACGCGCGCAAACGCACCAGTCGCGATGGCTCTTCGCGCCACCACGGGCGCGTGCGCCCTGCGCGCGACGTCTCGCGCGTCGATGCTCTCCGCACGCCGCGTGACGCAGGCGCTCACGGTGAGCCCTCGCGCGCACCGCGTGAGCTCCACCGTGCTCACGCGCGCCAAGGGCGGCGGCGCGGATGGGAAAGGTAAGCCAGGTGCTGGTGGTGACAGTAAGAGCGCTGGCGGGATCACCAAGCGCTCGGAGGACTTTGGAAAGTGGTATTTGGATTGCATTCGCGAATGTCAGCTCGCCGACTACGGTCCCGCTCGAGGGACGATGGTGATTCGACCGTACGGCTATGCGATTTGGGAAGGCATTCAAAGATACATGGATGCACGTTTTAAGGAGACTGGGGTGGAGAATGCGTATTTTCCGCAATTGATTCCGTATTCATTCATCACGAAGGAGGCGTCGCACGTGGAGGGTTTCGCGCCCGAGTTGGCCATCGTGACGCAAGGCGGTGGAAAGGAGTTGGAGGAGCCGTTGGTGGTGCGACCGACGAGTGAGACGATTGTGAATAACATGCTTTCGCAGTGGATTCAGAGTTATCGGGATTTGCCAATGTTGTTAAATCAATGGTGTAACGTGCACCGATGGGAAATGCGCACGCGACCATTTATTCGGACGTTGGAGTTTTTGTGGCAAGAGGGTCACACCGCGCACGCGACTGCGCAAGAAGCTGAGGATAAGGCGATGGAGATGGTACATATTTACGCTGAATTCGCTAGGACGCAAGCGGCGATGCCAGTCATTCCGGGCCGCAAGTCGCGCGTTGAATCGTTTGCGGGCGCCAACGTGACGTACACCATTGAAGCAATGATGGGAGACAAAAAGGCGCTTCAAGCCGGTACGTCGCACAACTTGGGACAAAACTTTGCCAAGGCTTTCGATACTACATTTTTAGACGCCGATGGCAACACGCAGTACGTGCATCAAAGCTCTTGGGGCGTGTCCACGCGATTGGTGGGCGGTATCATTATGTCGCACGGCGACGACGCCGGCTTGCAGTTGCCGCCGCGTTTGGCGCCGATTCAAGTCGTTGTCGTTCCCATTTGGAAGAAAGACGACGAGAAAGACGCCGTGATGGCATCTGTTGATAGTATCATTGGTTCTTTGAAGGCGGCAAACGTGCGCGTGCACCTCGATGCCGACCAAAGCAAGTCCCCGGGTTGGAAATTTAACCAATACGAAATGAAGGGCGTGCCCATTCGCATCGAAGTCGGTCCGAAGGACGTGGCCAAGGGTGCGTGTGTCGTCGCGCGACGAGACATTCCGGGCAAAGAAGGCAAGGAATTCGGTGTGAGCATCGAAACTGCCGCGCTTCAATCCAAGATACAAACGGTGTTGGATGATATTCAAAACGCGATGTTGGCCAAGGCGACGGAATTTAGAGACGCAAATATCGTCGACGTGAAAACTATGGATGAGTTGAAGGCGACGATTGAGAACGGTCAATGGGCGAGATGTGGATGGGAAGGTACGGATGAGCAAGAAAAGGCTATCAAGGAAGAAACGGGTGCGACGATCCGATGCTTTCCGTTTGAGCAGCCCGCTGGCCCGCACGCGTGCTTGATGACTGGCGCCCCAGCCAAGGAGGTGTGCATCTTTGCCAAGAGCTATTAATAATAAAAGTCTTCACCTGTATAGAGATAGAAGGACAGCGCGCTTTGTTATTTCAGATATTACCCCGCTGCTAACCATGCACGTTGCTAAAAAATGAGTTTCTAATTTTCGACGGCGTGCTGAAAAGCGTTGCTCTCACCGAGGACAAAAATTAGGCGAACAACAAGAACGAGTCCAAGAAGGATATGAGATGAAGCGCCAACCTCCAGGGCCGCTTCTCTCTTAATTACACATCTAAGATATATGTCATCCATTCTACTCGTCCATTCTCCTCACGTGTCAAAATTATGGAAAGAAATCAGGCGGCGGCTCGCAAAAGCATGTCGCTGTCGCTCTTCGCACGCGCTTCGTACGCGTCGATTGCGGCGGTCAACGTCGTGTGCAAACTCTTCAGCGTGTTATCCTTTGCGCAACGATCTCGCGCTTCGAGAATCATGTGCATGGGAAACCAGCACGCCGCGTGCGCCGTTCGGTCGACAGCCGAGCGTTTGGACCATGCGTTGAGCTCTTTTAGCGAAAGTTGCGCGGCGTCTTCGACAAGATTAAACGCCAAATACGTGCGCAAGAGCGCCGCTGGATTGGCAGCGCGTCGAGCCATACCAGCCCCGCTCGTGCGCGATGCGGGATTGATAAACCTGTGCGTGAGCCACGACGGTAGGGCGACGCGCGCGTCGACGCTCAAAATCGCCCGAGCCGCGGCTTCAGCGAGCGCAAAATTGCGCTCTGGCGTATCAAAGCGCTCAATAAACGAACGAAGCTCGCTCCAATACGTCTCTACGGTCGTCGATGATGATTGCACGCCAATCAAGCCTGCGGTAGCGTTGACATTGATGCCTTGGTTATCCCAGCGCTTAAAGTCTGACGCGTCTTCGGCGATGCGCGCGTCGCCAATTTGGCGCATGCTTGCGCGCGCCGCCAAGGTTGCCGCGATAATCGTCAGCGCAGACGTGAGTCTTTCTCCATCTAACCATGCGGTGCATAACGTCGTCGCGGCAGCAAAGCACCCGAATTCAATCAAAGATTCACTCAAGGCGGAGATCATGGCTGGATCTTCGTCGGCGCGCTCGAAACCGAGAGACGACGCGTCGCCGCCGGCGTGTAAGAGCTCGAGGCGCGCCGCCGACAACGCGTACTCACGCAGCACCGTCGCTAATGGGTTCTTCGTGGTGTCTACACCACTTGAAACGACATTTGCGGTGCCCAAGTCATCGTTTCCATCCATGTCCTCATCGACTTCGACGCCCCCGTCTTCGAAAGACACCGAGAGCGCGTCGGCGACGACGGCGAGCGCGTTGGCTGACGCGAGCAACGCCGACGCGTGCTTTGACAACGCATCGACGATGTCCTCGTACTCTGCATTGGGTCTGTGTGCAACCTCTTGAACGAGCACGCGGAGCCGCAAACCATACTTGCGCATGGCAATCGCCGCCTTGGCGGGCTCGCCGCGGCTCAAGTAAAAGGCGTAGAGAATGTCGCTCGGCGCCGGCGAGGCGTCGATGGGCGACGTCGCCGCACGACCTTCGAGCGCATTTGCAACCGTCTTGTAATGATGACGATCGTTGTCGTCCAAACATAACGTGCTCAGCACTGCTCCGCCATTCTTTGCACCCTTTGAGCACACAGCGGCGACTAAACGTCGCATGGCTGCGGCTTGTCGATGGTCGCCCACGGCGCTCGTCGCCGCGCAATACGCCCCTCGCCAATCTTTCGCGTCGATGGCGTATTGTAAGACATTCGCCCACAAACGCGCGCTTTGGTTTTCATCATCCACGACTTCATGTAACGCAGCGTACGCCGCTGCTGATGCTCCAGCGGCGCAGCCCAAGCGCTCGAAGAAGAGCATGACGACTTCGTAATACTCCAAACGAGACACGACGTCGCCCGGGTAGAGCTCCTCCGATGGGTCATCGCATCCAATCAAAATACTACGAATCACCCGCAAGAGTTGCACCAACAACGCATCTACGGGCCGCTGTTGCTCGCGCTGTTGCTCGTCATCGTGGCTGTCGGTGCCACCACTGCTTGACGTTTCTGGGATGAACGCAGCCGAACGACTAAAGAGACTAATGGCGCTATCGACGGAGCGCGAGCGGCGCTCGGCGTCTTCGGCGTCGTTAAAGCCAGCGAGGTCGGCACACACCCACAACGCTTGTAAGAACAACAACGCTGGTGCGTCAGAGGACGATGCGAGTTCTGATCCTGGCACTTGCTGACGCGCAAATGCGAGAAGCGTGCCCAACGCGTCGACTTCGCCCGCGGCGTACAGCGCCGTACCAATCTCAACCACGCGCTGTACCTCCGAGGAGCCACCGCTCGTGTTATTGCCGGTGGCGATGTGCGCCGCCACGGTGTGTCCTGCGATTTGCAACTCTTCCGACGTCGACGCGTAGGCGACGAAGTCGTCTCGCAGGTTGGCTAAAACAACCGCGAGTCTTGGTGGGTCCGCCATCTCCGCGCTCGTTCTCCGTGCCGTCAATAGCCAGGATGTAAACACGGCGGATCTGTACACGTGCATCGCTCGAGGAAGTACGTCGGAAACAATGCCCAACGCCGCGGTCGGGAAACCAGCTTTTGGACCGAGACGAATGCAGCCGAGGAGCAAAATCATACCGCGGCTCACCGCCAAACGCGCCCGCGCGTGTTGTCGAGCGGCATTCAACACCACCGTCTCCGCGGTTGTTTCTCCTCGAGCGTCGACGATGACGTCGGCGTCTTCACCTGCGTCGCGCATACCCGATGGTTGTGCGTCTAAAGCTTCCACGCACGCGCGCAACGCGTGCTCGGGCTCTGGGATGTTGGAAAGCGCGTCTTGCAAGAGACGAATGATGAGACGCTGCTTTGCCCGGTGCGACGCCTTTCTAATTTTCACCTGCGCTTCGCTCTCGCCGCTATCTACTTGCGCGAAGACGTCGCCCGTGAGCACGCCAGCGAAAGACTCGAGCCAATCTTGCGCATTCTGGCTCTTCGCGTCAATCTCTTCGTCACGAGCGTCAAAAGCCGTACTCTTGCTTTCGCACGACGTATCCGTCGCCAACCCGCTCGCAATCAAATCCATCGCGCTACACGCCGACGTCCCGAGCACGGCGTTCAATCGCGAAAACAGCGCCGTGAGCGCCGCCACCGCTTGTTTGCCAGTGACGTTGAATTTCAACATCGGCGAGTCTTCATTCGTAATCTTTGCGCGCAACACCGCGTCTTCGACTTTGCCGTTGACGCGTAAAGCGCTGAGCAAACCGCCGCCGCGCAGCAGAAGCGTCGGCGCATCGGTGATGAACGCGATTGGCGCGTGTGCGCGGCGCCACGCGCGAGCGTACTCTGGGGCTATTCTACACCACGCGCGCACGACGTCAGACACAGACGCCTCCTTGCCGCCGCTGGAGCCGGCGGCGGCGGCAGCGAGCAGCGCGTCTTGCACCGTCGCATCCGCCATCGAGTCGTCACCCATGGACAATATGTCACCCATCGTCGCCGTCCTCGTTCGCGCAACAATCTCTAAAACATCTTCAGACATCAATCCTCGCATGGAAATTTCATCACTTAATGCCTTGGCGACGGATGATGGCGTGTAACCGTTCAATTGACCAAAGCGCGAGAGCAATTCCGCGGCGGCGGCGTTCCCGCGGCCGCTGTGTCCCCAATCCGCGAGTTCCGTCGCTTCGACGTCACCCGAACGCACTTCTCTCGCGCGATGTAACGCATTCAAAGGCCAGCACAACACATGGACGACGTCTGGATCCTCGTTGGATCCGCCGCCTTCGTCTTTAGAGTACTTTTCTTGCGCGGCGAGAACGACGTCGTCAGTCAGCGCCAGCGCCCTCGTCACGCCCTTGGAGCGTTCGATCGATGACACATACACCAACGACCCGTGCTTGACGGTGTATAACGCCAGCGTCGCGTCGCCCGGGCCCGAGGCGCGCGGATTCTCCTCTGTCGGCGCCACTCGCGAAGACACGACGACGTTCAAATGGTACCCCTTGGGCGCGGGCGCGCACGCCAGCGCGAGGGCCAACCGCTCGGGCGTGGGGTTCGGCGTTCCAGGCGCGGGAGGGAGATGCGACGCACATACGCGCACGGCTTTCGCTGCTGCCCCCTTTGATGAGGATTGGCTCCCTTTGAGTGCGGCGGTGACGTCCCAGACTTGCACGAAACCATCCGCGCGAAGCGTCGTCACCAACTCCTTGCCGCCCAACAGCGTCGAATGCGGCGTCACATCAACGATAGCTTGCCCGACTTCGCCCTTGATCCCACTCCACACTCGACTCAGTGTACCTTCTTTAAGCTCGCACATCGTCGCCAACGTTAACGCGTGCACGACGACGCCATGCCCATTCGTTCCGCCGATGACGACGCCGCTCGCGCCGCACGACCCCAACGCGGCGACGCGCGAAATAACACCCAAAGGGGCGCGCCCCACGTGGACCACGTCGTCGTCTGAAAGATTATCACTACCTATAGCGATTGAAATCACGCACGACCCATCCTCGGTGGCGCACACAAACCTCGACGACGACGACGACGACGTCGAGGATGAATCCGTCTCATCGCCGCGCGTCAACGCGCACGACGGCGCCAACGCGCTCGGCGCGCGCACGCGAACGCGCGATCCCGCACTCGACGTCACGCACACGCTATGGTTCTGGTCATCGAATTCCCACGCGTAGACGACGCCGCGAAGCGCACAGCCACCACCAGCGAGAGCGAGCGCGCTCGACGACGACGCGTGGTCCGCCAATGAATCTTCGCTCTTCTGTCGCTTACTCGCGCGGGTCGCGCGCGCGCTCGGTGGTTCCTCGGACACGCGCACCGACGCGGACGCATCGACGGTGATGGTGCGCGTGCGCGATGCGCTCGTCGTCGTCGTCATCCATCGCGGCGTCTCGGTGAGCGTCATTATTGATTGATTGATTGATTGATTGATTCAAATCAAAATCTTCTCACAACAGACTCCTCTCGCGTGCGTCGTCGTCTCTCGTTGACGGATGCGAACGTGCGAACGCCGAGACGCGCGCGCACGCAGTCGTCCGTCCGGACTCGGCGTCGGCGCGTGACGTGCACGACGCGTTCGGTCCCCGCGCGCGTCGGTGCGCCGGGCACAGCATCACACATAATGACGGGATTTGCTTTATTTTGGACGGCGTGCGCCCGAGGCGACCCGCCATCAATCAATCAATCAATCAATCATCCTGGACGCAAGGGAATATGATGAATGCATGGCGAATTAGTTCTTTCAATGTTTAGTAATGATATGTACTAGTATGTATGTTTATAGGTGTGCATTAAAAAAATAGTTGATTGCGTTACTTTGCCGCCTTCTTCGCCTCGCGAGCGGCTTTCTTTTCGGCGCCGGCTTCTACACCTACGTAGACATCAAGGTCCCAATCCGAGTCTGTCGTAACGTCCTGTCCAGCCGCAAGTTTCGTCGCGCGCGCCTTCTGCGTCGCCTTGATTTCCTTACGACTCAACGCCTTCTTTTGCTTCTTCACCTTGACGACGTTTCCGAGCGCGTCGACGGTGTCCTCCTGCGGACCGTCCCAGTCAACCTTTTCGGTGGCGCGGCCAGACTTACCTTGTCCCCACTTGTTACCTTCAACTTCAACGAAACCAGTACCCGGAACGTTCCAGGTTTCCTCCTTCAACGCATCGGCGAATTCGCAGTTGTGCGTGATGAGAAGCACGCCGCCGCCGAATTCCTTGACAGCCATGGCGAGCGCGCCGAGGGCGTCGCGGTCCAAATAGTTGGTGGGTTCATCCATGACGACAATGTGCGGTTGTTGCCACATAGCGGCACCGAGTACGAGCTTAACCTTTTGGCCACCAGAGAGACCCTTGATGCGGTTGTGCGTGGCAAACTCGGCATCCAAACCAAAGTCAATCATGTGCTTTTCGACGTTGGCTTGGGTGAGCGGGCGGGCGTACAAACCTTGGCGAGCGGCTTCACGCTCGTCGACACGGTTCAAGTACTTGGTGAAACCAAACTTTTCGAGCTTCTCACGCTCCATCCAAGAGTTGGAGTCCATGGAAAGACCCTTCCATTGGCATTCATACTCGTATTTGCTCTTCTTTTGGCGACGAGAGAGAATCTTTTCGACGACGAGCTTGAGAATGGAGCCATCTTCTTGCGGGACCGGAATCTTCTCCTTCATCAAGCGCTCCTCCTCTTCGGTGTATTGCGCGGTGACCTTGGTTAAGTTTTCCTTGTCTTCGCCAGTGGAGAAACGCCAGCGGATGTACTCGTTGGGCGTTTTGTCCAAGTGCTGTTCAACGTGGTGGAACGCGTGCTGGGCAACGTACGCGTAGCGCATGTTCGGGTGACGCCAGACAGTACCAGCATCCGGTTCGGCTTCACCAGTGAGTAACTTGATGAAAGTCGACTTACCAGCACCGTTCGGGCCGAGGCACGCCACACGAGAGCTCAAAGAAAGCTGAATCGTCGCGTCTTGGATGATTTGGCGCGTCGTGTTCGGGTACTTGTACCAGCACTTGGTCGCCTTGACGATAGCCTTATCCTTGTTCTTGACACCTTCGAGGAAACCCGGAACCGGGAAGATGAACTTGAGTTCATCGTTGGAAAGTTCAGTGTACTTTTTGGCCGCCGGGCATTGCTTGACGAATTCCGTGAGGTTCCCTCTGTAGGTCACCAACTTGCGGTTTTCGTAGTGAATAATGTGCGTGCACACGCGGTCGAGGAAACCAGAATCGTGAGACACAATCATGGAAGACACTTGCGTTTGAGAGTTAAGATACTCTTCCAACCAGGCAACATTCTTGACATCCAAGTGGTTCGTCGGCTCATCGAGCAACAAAATGTCAGCCTTCATAAGAATCGCCCGCGCTAACGCGAGCTTCATCTTCCAGCCACCAGACAAGGCGACGACGGGACCGTTGATCATTTCATCAGTGAACTGGAATGACGAAAGCGTACTCGAAACTGTTTCCTTGGACGTACCGTGACCACGAATGACTTCGTTGTCAAGAACAAACTCGACGACATTCATCGTGTGTTGGTCACCTTGGATGTCGTGCTCGACGTACACGGTGCGAAGCTCCTCCGGGGGCGGGAAGTTTTCGACTTGGCCGTTGTTGATAGCCTTCATCAACGTGGACTTACCGCAGCCGTTCGGGCCTCACAAACCGTAACGCTTACCCTTCTTCATGTGAAGCGTGGCGTTGTTGAGCAAAATGAGCGCACCATAAGCCAAGGAGAAGTCGCACTTGCACAAATCTTCACCCTCTTCGTCTTCAACGACAAAAACCTTTTTGGAGGCTTCGTACACAGCCAACGCGCGTTCGACAAGAGCCTTGGTCATCGCTTCGGCGTCAGTGAAGAAGAGCTTCATGTAAGACGTCGCGCAAGACTTGTTCCAGGTGTCAAAGTCAAAGTTCTTCGCGAGAAGAGCGTTGGCGGACAAGGAGCAAATGTAGTCAAAGTACACCTTGACTTCGGCAGATTCGACAAACTTGGTCATGTCATCCTTGGATGCGCCAGTGTTTTCGCAAAGAAGCGTAACGAATTGTTCCTTGACAGTTTCTTCGTTGTAAACACCCTTTCCTTCACCTTCCGCAGATTCCTCACCGCTTTCGTTACCGGCAGCTTGGAGCAACGTCTTGTACGCGCGGGTACACACTTGACGGCACTCCGGGTCGGCGACTTCATCCATGGCGCGCTTCAAGAGCGGCAAAAGCTTTGTGAGGAACGGCGCGGCGTCCATTGGGTCCTCAACCAACTTGCACATGTTGTCAATAATAACCGCAGACTTGCGCTTAATAGCGGTGACTTGCTGGAAGAACAAACCGCGTTGAAGCAACGGACCCATAATGGACAACGTCGGCGACTCGACTTGCTGAACAAAAGTCGTAGACGCAAGCTTGTGAACGCACTCCGGGACTTCATCGACGTTGTTAATGCATTCAATCAACGTCGGGATGAAAGGCTCGATGTCAAGGTTACCAACGCACGTGGCAACGTTCGCCATGCACTCCGTGGATGCCTTCTTGACTTCCTCGCGCATGTGCACCATGACTTGCGCGAGCTCGGGAATAATCTCCGGCAAGTTCGCCGCCACCGCCTTGCGGTTACGCGCGATGAACGCGTTGAGCACACGAATAGAAGCCATGGTCGATTGCCAGAACTGAGACGCGAAACCGACGAAAATCGGAGCCAAAGCCGGGCGCACGGCAAACTCGCTCAACTTTGGGCAAATGGCGTCCACCGCGGCGTCGCCCGCCGCGCGAACATTCGACGACTTGTTATCACCCGCGAGCGTAATCGCAATTTCAAGCAATTGAATCAAATACGGTTCTTCCGCGAAAGACGCCGCACCAGCGAGAGCGGTAATCTTTTCCGCCGCAGCCTTGCGCGCGTCTTCATCCTTCTTCTTTTCGGAATCCTCCTTGATGGCGGCGACATCCGCCGTCGTAATCTTCGCCGCCGCGGGCACGGTGCATCCCTTGGGCGCCATTATTATTCACTACAACACGTTATCACACACCTTTTCGTCAGTCTCTCGAGTCACACACGCGACGCACCACACCACGCCTCGCGCCTTCGTACGCGCCTTTCTTCGCGCGCGAACCCCGTC
>Ga0181555_1003449_pt1 | contig 12580 bp, 9 predicted proteins | sample 011ome_15_FD_145601 | JGI IMG/M metagenome (GOLD analysis project Ga0181555, IMG submission 145601) | Coastal salt marsh microbial communities from the Groves Creek Marsh, Skidaway Island, Georgia - 011504AT metaG (spades assembly) | ecosystem: Environmental > Aquatic > Marine > Intertidal zone >...
TGATTTCTTGGGCGAAACCGCCACGCGGATCATCAACGAAGTCAAAGGCATCAACCGCGTCACCTATGACGTCACATCCAAGCCCCCTGGCACGATTGAGTGGGAGTAGACTATTCCCACAAGTTCCGCTAGGAATTAGGGGTCGCGCAACGCGGCCCTTATTTTTTGCCCCACGAAAGCAGGAATCCGCAATGCGCCAAGATTTTGTTGTGTCCGATTTTCAGCGTCCACCACATCCAAAAGGAGTGGTATTGAATGGTAATACTGTCCGATTAGAGCCCTTAAATGTTGAGAAACATTCAAAGGATTTGTTTGAAGCAAATTCTTTAGACGCTGAGGGTGAAATCTGGGCATATCTTCCTTATGGGCCATTCGACACATTAAAAAATTATCAAATTTGGCTTGCAGAATTGGTATCAAAACAAGATCCTACTTTCTTTTCTATTGTTCGAAAACATGATGAGAAAGCGGTAGGTGTCGCCAGTTACCTGCGGATTAACCAAACAGATGGTTCCATCGAAGTTGGTCACATTAACTACTCTCCTTTGCTTCAAAGAACACGCGAAGGAACCGAAGCGATGTATTTGATGATGGAATGGGCATTTGAAAATGGGTATCGCCGCTATGAGTGGAAATGTAATGCCTTAAATAAAAAGAGCCGATACGCCGCACAAAGGCTTGGATTTTCCTATGAAGGTGTGTTCAGACAAATGACAATACACAAAGGCAGGAACAGAAATACGGCTTGGTTTGCTGCAATAGATAAAGAGTGGAATTCACTTAAAGACTGCTTCACAAGGTATTTAAGTGATGAAAACTTTGACGCAAGTGGGACGCCAGCTACCTCGCTTTCAGAATTCACAAAACCAATATTATTCAAATTGGACAATGGTGATTTTACCTAAGTCACCCTAGTTTTCGAAATCAGCTAGAACGTCTAAAACATACAGAGCGAAATTTTATAACTATGAAGCGACTAATTGGAAATACAGGTTAAAGGATGAATTTGCCACGATCCTGTCGTCGGATCAGCTGTTTGAAATGCTGGGCACCGACTAGGATCCCTGCCCCATCGTTCATCCGCATCGGTCCCGTGTTTTATCGCCCCATTGTATGCTGGATCGGGCAGTGACATGACGGCTGGCCAGCTTGGTATGTGTACAGGCACGAGACCAATAACCCACGGAAATACAGCATAATAATTGACATGACCCACCGCTGTCATGAATTGCACAGTGACACAAAATTCACCCATCGAAACGGTATGATATTCAAATTTGCCTTATCCCCCAAATCGGGGTAGGCTTATCCAATTGCATTCAAGTTTTATTAATCAAGAAATTATCGACAAAGTGGCCCCCCAAATCAAGCCACTTGGATTAATTACAAGGGCATTTAAATTATGACCAAGCAACAGGACCAAGACATAACCGTTTCAGAAAGAGAATACGCTATCGACTTGGTTTATGATGTTGCCTTGGATCCCGAACGCTACGAAAGCCTGTTGGATTTTTGGGAAACTATGATTGCCCCATTGCGACCCGATGGCGCCGTGGGGATCGCCCCAATTTTGGATGATCCCTTAATTGCCAAACACTTTCGCCGCGCCAGCCATATTTTGGACCACGCCGCTGTCACGGATCAACACGACCCGTTGCACGACACCTTGGCGGGATTCGAAAAATTCATCGCCTTTTCGCTGGATCAGGCGGGACGGATCACCGCAACCAACACCACCGCGCGAAAAACATGGTCGATCACATCGGGCCAAAGCATCGCAGATTTACCAATACTCAGTCGTGATTTAGACGCCCTAAGGACCATCACGACCAGTTTCAGAGCCGTCTGGGCGACGATGAAACCCTGTTGCGGGTACGTTCGGTGCATCAAGATCGTTTGGTGATTATTCGGATCAAACGTTTTATCCACGACACAAAGGGCCCGCTTGCGATTGTGATTGCGAATGAATTGGCTTGGCCAGATAATATGGTGGATGGGTTGGAAAACACCTTTGGATTGACCAAGTCCGAAATCGAAATTTGCAAATTATTGGTCGAATGCCACAGCGTCAAAGATACTGCCGCCCTGCGTGGTCGATCGGTGGATACAATCCGCGCCCAGATCAAATCAATTTTACAAAAAACGGAAACCCATTCGCAAACGGAATTGGTACGCTTGGTTCTAACCCTGATGGACATGATCGGCACCACCGCACGCAGCACGCCCCCTGCACAAACCTTGAACCAAGGATTTCACCAGCTGGCCGCGATCCCGTTTCATCACATCAAAACATCAACCGGACGGCATGTGGAATATGTGATCTTGGGCAATCCAGCGGGCAGACCGATGCTGTTTTTTCCATTGGATTATGGATTGATACGCTGGCCCGCGACAGCGGAACGATATGCCCAGCAACACAATATCAAGGTGATTGTTCCCATACGCCCCGGATATGGCGGCACCGATTATATCGCCGCGGGCGAGTGCTATGACGATATTCTAATCTCAGATACCATCGCGATATTAGACGCCAACACCATACAGCACTGTCCCATTCTAACCATGGGGTCTGATTCATTTCATGGTGTGCATTTGATCCACAAAGATCCCACCCGCTTTAACGCGCTGGTCTGTTGTGCGGGGGTGTTGCCGATGCTGCACCGCGCGCAATTTGATCGCATGGGAAAATGGCATCGGTTCATTCTGGCCGGTGCCAGATATACGCCGCATCTGTTGCCATTCATGGTCAAGGCCGGTTTTTTCATGGCGCGCAGGCTTAGTAAACGGGGGTTTGTGCATGCTGTTTATGGCAAATCGACTGCTGATGTTGAAACCTTTGAACAGCCCGAAGTGTTTGAAGCGATGATCACAGGTTCCGAAGTGACGCTATCGGATACGTTTTCAGCGCATCAAGGATTTGCAGCCCATTTGACGGGCGGATTGATGTCGGATTGGTCCCCAATGATCAATGCACTGCGCGAACACGTTCCGGTCATTTTCATCAATGGCCAACAGGATCCAGAGGTATCGTCCGAAACCTTGGCAGAATTCCAAGCTGACTTTGATTGGATCACCTTTCATGTCCACTCAGATGCAGGACAGCTGATTTTTTTCAAAAAATGGCGCGACGTTCTGAAAATTGTAGAAGAATTTTTATAAAATTTCGCGTTTTACCCCATCTGGGGTATGCGCCGTATTTTAAATTTCCCTAGCGTGGATGTATTCCAAGCAGGATTTATTATGACTACTTTATTTTCATATTCTTTTGATATTCATTTTTTATTCAATGCGATCGGCGTATTTGGATCGCTGACATATATTTTAGGCTTTGGAATGGTTCAAACGCGGGTTGTCTGCGGAAATGGCATTTTGTACTGCACAATGCAAATTACTGCAGCAACCTGCGTTTTGATCAGCCTGAACGCATCCTTTAATCTAGCGTCATTTCTTATTCAGATCAGTTTCGCAAGCATTGGATTGTTCGGCTTGATGACAAAACTACGCGATCGGCGGTTAAAACAGTCCCACCTGCTAACCGTCCGCCCCACTAAGCAAGACGAGGTAATCACAAAACCGAAATCACGTTCGATGGTTGCATGATCGGGATTGGGCGGTTCCCCACCGCCAGTCCATCAATTTTTCCCAACTCATGCCAGATCGTGACACACGCACCACGACGAACCCTGCTACTCCCGATTGTGCAGCCAAGGGTTTGCGTGGTGCGTGACTTATTTGATCGACGCAATTATGCGTTTGCGGTGATGTGCGACAATGCCTCAAGCACCAGTTCAGGACCCGACCTATGCGCCCGTTCCGACAACACACGCCGCCACATCCGTGCGCCGGGGCGACCCGTGAACAACCCCAACATATGACGTGTGACTTGGTTTAATCGCCCCCCAGATGACACATGGTCTTGGATATAGGGCATCATATTATGCACAACGGTGGTGGGGTCGCTGTCAGCACCCTGCCCGTAAATGGCCGTATCTGCACGGCACAAAATAACACTGGGGGTATGATAGGCCGCGCGCCCAATCATGACCCCATCCAATCCTTGATCTAACAGGTGTTGGGCCAGATCCAAATCGGCAATTCCACCATTTATCGAAATATGCAGATCTGGAAATTGCTGTTTCATTGTATGGATCAAATCATAATCCAATGGCGGGATATCACGGTTTTCTTTGGGGCTTAGGCCCTGCAACCAGGCTTTGCGGGCGTGGATTGTGAACCGTCGCACGCCGGCATCACTGACGCGTTGTAAAAAATCAGGCAGCACCACATATGGATCCTGATCATCGACACCAATACGGCATTTCACGGTCACCTCGGCCGATTGTGCGGCAATCATCGCGGCACAACATTCAGCCACAACATCCGGCGATTTCATCAATATCGCGCCAAAGGTGCCCGATTGCACACGATCCGATGGGCAACCAACATTCAGATTGATTTCGTCATATCCCCATTCGTTGCCCATAACGGCCGCCTGTGCCAATTCGGCAGGGTCTGATCCGCCCAGCTGCAATGCGATTGGGTGTTCTTGGGGCGAATAATCCAACAAATGCGTTGCACCACCGCGCACCAATGCAGGTGCAGTCACCATTTCGGTGTACAACAACGTATGACGGCTTAGCTGGCGGTGTAACATCCGACAGTGGCGATCGGTCCAATCCATCATCGGTGCAACAGACAGACGGGCCGAATTCCAAAGATCAGACGGGTCGCGATACGATTTTGACATGCTGGCTTCAAGCTTGGAAAAAATTAGGCAACGCATCATGCGCTGTCACGCGGAATGCCCGTTTTTGCGCAAACTTGCAATAAGGCTATGAAACTTTTCCCCCTGTACTGCCACGTGATTTCGCAATTCTGCCGCAGCGCTGTCGCAATCACCGCGTTCTAACGCGACCAAAATTGCCGCATGTTCCGCCATGGATTGTTCCATGCGCCCACGCAGCCGCAATTGCTGGCGTCGAAAAGGTTGCAGCCTGCGATGCCAAAATCTTGCGATAGATTTCATATGTGTAATCGATACCCATTACACCAAGTCATGTCAAAAATCGTGTTACCACTGTGTCAGCGATCAAACCCCAGCGACGTTTTTCCATAAAGCATCTGAACAAAATCAGTGATACAGCACATGAAAGTGTACAAAACATTATTTCTGGTATGCAAAGACATTGACATAAAATACACCCCCTGACTAGTTTCGCCCCCAGCGCAATACCATCACTGACGAAAGAACCTAATATGACGAACCCACTGTATGATACATTATTTGGCGCACACCAAAAAAATGCTGCAACCTTTTTACGGTTGGCGGATGGAACGCAAATTTCGTACCAAGCGTTTTTGGAAATGGGTTCGCAATTTGCCAACCTGACCCAAATGATGGGGTTAACCCCTGGGGATCGCGTGGCGGTACAGGTTGAAAAATCACCGCAGGCCTTGGCGTTATATGCCGGATGTGCGCAGGCTGGATTGGTATTTTTGCCGCTGAACACGGCCTACACCGCAGGGGAACTGGATTATTTCATTGAAAACAGTGGTGCATCTTTGGTCATATGCGACGCCAAAGCGACCGACAGTTTGGCACCGATTGCGTCGAAACTGGGCGCACAATTGGAAACGCTAAACGCCGATGGCTCGGGTAGTATTTGCGACAAATGGGCCAACTGTTCGACGTCATTTGCCATAGTGTCGCGCGCGTATACCGATCTGGCAGCGTTGCTCTATACATCGGGCACGACGGGGCGTTCCAAAGGGGCAATGCTAAGCCAGGCAAACTTGATTTCGAATGCAAAAACATTGGTGCAAGAATGGCGTTTCACGTCAGATGATGTGTTGCTGCATGCGCTGCCTATTTTTCATACACATGGTCTGTTTGTCGCGACAAACGTCACATTATGCGCCGGCAGCAGCATGATATTTTTGCCGAAATTCGATGCAGACCAAATCATCGATTTAATGCCGGATGCATCGTCACTGATGGGGGTTCCCACATTCTATACCCGCCTGTTGGACAATGCCCGATTTGACAGCGATCTGACCAAACATATGCGGTTGTTTGTGTCTGGATCTGCGCCATTGTTGGCCGACACCCATATTCAATTCGAAACCCGAACAGGCCACCGGATTTTGGAACGCTACGGGATGACCGAAACGAATATGAACACGTCAAACCCATATAATGGCGAACGTCGCGCTGGTACCGTTGGGCATCCGTTGCCGGGGGTTGAATTAAAAATCACCGATCCAGCAAGTGGCGACAGTCTGCCCAAAAATATCGTCGGCCAAATCGAAGTGCGCGGAGCGAATGTATTTCAGGGGTATTGGAAAATGCCCGAAAAAACAGCCGAAGAATTGCGCCCAGATGGGTTTTTCATAACCGGTGATTTGGGCAAAATCGATGATGATGGGTATGTCCACATTGTTGGCCGAAACAAAGATTTGATTATTTCTGGCGGTTACAACATTTATCCCAAGGAAATCGAATTGGTCCTAGACGATCAAGATTCGGTTTTAGAAAGCGCGGTGATCGGTGTGCCCCACCCCGATTTCGGGGAAACCGTTGTCGCGGTGATCGTCGCACAAGCCGGAAAAACCGTTGACATAGATACAATTCAGGGGGCTGTTGCACAATCACTGGCACGTTTCAAACATCCCCGCCACATCGAAATTGTGGGCGAACTGCCGCGAAACACGATGGGCAAGGTGCAAAAAAATATCCTGCGTGATCAGTTCAAAGACCTATTTACGGCCTAGTACGCCAAGCTAGGCGCCACCTGTCAACGTGGCGCTTAGTCGATCTGCCGCATCACTTAGGTAAGATTTGCGCGCAATTGCATCCGCAAGCGACATGCGCGGCAATGGCCCGTGATAGGCCAAACTGGCGATATAGCGGCCCTGCCCGTCCAAGACTGGAACCGAAATGGCCACCATTCCGATGATAAATTCTTCTTGGTCCAGCGCATATCCCTGTTTTTGGATTTGCTGCAGTTCCGCGATCAACGCGTCTGGATCCGTCAGGGTGTGCTGCGTTTTATAATCCAATTGCAACGCCGATACCATCGCACGCATTTTAGCTGGCGACAGGCTGGACAAAAACACCTTGCCACTGGCGGTGCAATGAAACGGAACACTGGTGCCCACCGGCAATTGCACCCGAAACGGCCAGTCGGTTTCCACACGGTCCAGATAATTCATCCCCGCAGCGCCAGGGACAGCATAGTTCACCGTTTCGCCCACGGTTTGCGACACCTCGCTTAGGATTTGGTGGCGTGCGATGTGATCGCGCGAATTATGCAACAGCCCCACCCCTAGGTTGCGCAAACGCCGGGCAACCTGATATTGTTTGCCATTTCCCGGACGGGTCAAATATCCGTTTTCTTCAAGCGTGGCGCACAATCGATGGACGGTTTGTTTAGGCAGCCCAATCTGCGCATTTATTTCGGTCGCCGTCATCGGTTGATCGCTTTGGCCCAAAACCTCAAGGATGAGCAGTGTCCTTAGGTTTGTCGGAATACGTTCGTTTTCATCCATTTTCCGGCTCCCATAAAAAAATGCGTGCAATTTCTACGAATCATTATATTGTCATTTTCAAATAAAAACGAGACAAAAAGTCTCATTTTTTGATAACAGGGTGTGAAATGGAATTCGATTTCATCGTCGTAGGCGCTGGATCCGCCGGTTGCGCATTGGCAAACCGTTTGTCCGCAGACAGCCGCTACAGCGTCGCATTGGTCGAGGCTGGACCAGTCGATCGAAACCCATGGATCCACATTCCAGTCGGGTATTTCCGCACCATGGGGAACCCAAATTCAGATTGGTGTTACACAGCCGAACCCGATCCCGGCATTGCTGGACGCGCGATTTCTTGGCCACGTGGACGCGTATTGGGCGGATCTAGTTCTATCAACGGTTTGCTTTATGTGCGCGGCCAAGCCCAAGATTATAATTACTGGGCGCAATTGGGATGCACAGGCTGGGGATGGGATGATGTTTTACCTCTGTTCAAACGGTCTGAGACATGGAACGGCGAACATCATGATGACAGCCGTGGGGTCGATGGCCCCCTATCTGTGCAGAATTCGCGCCTAAAACGCGATGTCGTCGACAAATGGGTCGATGCCGCCGTGCAAGCGGGGTATAAACGCAACCCCGATTACAATGGTGCCGATCAAGAGGGCGTGGGATATTTCCAACTTACCATGAAAGGCGGGCGTCGCTGTTCATCGGCTGCCGCCTATCTGCGCCCCATTCGCAACCGTAAAAACCTGACCATTATTACAGATACCCAAACCGAAAAGGTGCTGATTGAACAAAATCGCGCTGTTGGTATTCGCGCAAAGCAACATGGCCGCATGATCGACATTCGCGCGCGGTGCGAAGTTGTTCTGTCTGCAGGTGCCATTGGGTCACCGCAGATTTTGATGCTGTCGGGCATTGGCGATCCAACCGAGCTGAAAGAACATGGAATTGACGTGGTCAAAGGCAACAGCGCTGTTGGCAAAAACCTGCAAGATCACTTGCAGGCCCGCCCAGTGTTCAAAACCACGCTAAGCACGATCAACATCGAGGCAAACAATATTTTCAAACAGGGGATGATGGCAATACAATATGCATTGACACAAACTGGCCCCATGACAATGGCGGCCAGCCTTGGCACAGGTTTTTTGAAAACCGAACCACATCTGGAAACGCCCGATATCCAATTTCATATCCAACCCTGGAGCGCGGATAAACCCGCCGATGGGCCACATAAATTTTCCGCCTTTACCGCATCCGTCCTGCAATTGCGCCCTGAAAGCGCGGGACACCTAAAACTGCGCTCAGCCAGAATGGACGACCACCCCGAAATTCACCCGAATTATTTGGCGACGGATTTAGACTGTAAAACCATCGTCAAGGGTATCCAAATCGCGCGCAAAATTGCACAAACTGACCCGTTGAAATCCTATATCACCCAAGAACATGCACCGGGTGCGGATGTTGCCATGGATGATGAACAGGCTACGTTAGATTGGGCGCGTCGGACATCGGTGACGATTTACCATCCAACGGGTACCTGTAAAATGGGAATTGACGACCAAGCCGTGGTCGATCCCAAACTAAAAGTTTACGGAATTGATGGTCTGCGGGTCGCAGACGCGTCGATCATGCCACAAATTGTCAGTGGCAATACGAATGCGCCATGTATCATGATAGGCGAAAAGGCATCTGATTTAATACTTGAGGATGTGCGATCATGATCTATGGTGTAATAAGCGCGCTTGTTACAAGTGGTTCGCTTGGGACATTAAAATGTTCCAAAAATTTCTTAAGCTCCGCCTTCTTGCTTAAGGATAAAAATAATTTTGAAGGCTTTACCTAGGGAGGACGATCAATGTTCAAACTCAAACATTTAGTTGTCGGTGCAACTGCATTGGCGATGACAACAACAGCCGCAATGGCTGAAAAAGTTCTGCGTATTCAATCTGTTTTGCCGAATACTGCAGACGAAGTGTACATGTTGCAGGAATTCGGCAAGGATGTCGCGGCCCTGACCAACGGTTCGTTGACGATCGAAGTATTGCCCGCGGGCGCCGTTGTTGGCCCACGCGACGTAATGGACGCCGTTGACGCAGGCCTGGTCGAAGGCGGCTTTGCTTGGACCCACTATTGGGGTGGCAAGCACGTGGCGGCAAACCTGTTTGGTGCGCCTGTTGCGGGTGCCGGTGTTGGTCTAGACAACATCGCATTCCTAAGCTGGTTCCAATATGGCGGCGGCAAGGAATTGTATGACCGTCTATGGGACGAAATGGGCGTAAACGTCAAAGGTTTCATGCTGCAGCCTGTTGGTCCAGAGGCATTGGGCTGGTTCCCAGAGCCAATCAAATCTATGGATGACTTCCGTCAAATGCGCTTCCGCGCTCCTCCCGGTATGGTGGGTGCTGCTTATGCTGACATCGGTGTTCCAGCGGTTGCCATGGGCGGCGGCGATATCCTGCCAGCATTGGAAAAAGGCACAATCGACGCGGCTGAATGGTGCTGTCCAAAGCCTGACTCAGTCTTTGGTTTCCAGAAAGTGTTGAAACACTACTACCTACAAGGTTTGCACCAAGTTGTTGTGAACGCGGACATGTATGTAAACCGCGATTTCTATAACGATCTAAGCGATCTGGAAAAGAAAGCGTTGGAAGTTGCAGCAAACGCGTCTTTGTCAAAATCCCTGTCTTACCGTATCTATGAAAACGGTAAAGCGTTGAAAGATTTGACAGACAACCACGGTGTTATCCTAGAGGACACACCCTCTGATTACTTCTCAGAGTACATGGCAGCTGCGAAAAACGCGTTGCAAGTGGCCGCTGATGAAAACGAATTCTTTGCCGAAGTTTGGCAGTCACAAAAAGATTTCGCAGACACAGTTGTTCCATTCTGGGCGGGTGCACAGGCATCAAACGCAGGTCTGGGCAAAGCGCATGCAGATACACTGAAATAAACACAGAGCGAGGGGCGGAAACGCCCCTCACTTTTTAGTACGGTCGCGTCCGTTTCGATAAACGCTGCTGCGTTTTTCAAAACGGAAAAGCCAAAATGGCATTTTATAAAACAGGGAGATTGGGCATGGCCGCAGATGAGGTGAACCCAGAGAAGCTTGAAATTGCGGATGAATTGATCGCCGAACGGCGGGCCGAGGCCCCCGGCGAGACGCCAGAGGACATGACCCCTTGGCAACGTCCCATCACAGCTGTGATTGATGTGATCAACTATCGGGCGGGGCAGATCATATCATTACTGATGATCCCACTGATCGTGGTCGTCGTGTTCGAGGTGTTATCGCGTAACTCGTTCACGATCTTGGCGAATGCAGGCTTTGAAGAGTTTGCACGCTCGCTTGGATTGGGGCCAACGCTATGGGTTTATGATACCAGCCGCATGCTTGCGGGTGTTTTGTTCATGGCGGCTGCGGGCTATGGCCTGATGCGCGGTGTTCATATTCGTGCCGATTTTTTGTATCGCAACTGGTCTGACAAAACGCAAGCGACCGTCGATGCGGCGCTTTATCTGTTGTTCTTTATGCCATCCATGATCTTTTTCACTGTGGTGTCGGCACAATTTTGGTGGCTGGCCTATTCCACCGGTGAAACGATGCAAATCGACAGCGCATGGGGTCCATTGTTGTGGCCTGCGCGTACTGCGATGCCGATTGGTGGTTTCTTGTTAATGTTGCAAGGCCTGCCCGAAATTTTCCGCGCGTTCCATAAAATGGGTAAGGTGCGCGAACGGTTTTTCGTGCGGTTGTTGCCCGTCTATCTGATCGCCCTGCTCTGGCTGGTTTTGGCCGTGTTTACACCTGATTTGGTGCCCGGCGGCGAATGGTTTACGGACTTGATGAAAGCGCGTCCAAACCTGTCCAAACCAACCATTGGTTTGATCATGCTCGGTGCCATGTTGTTCGTGATTTTCATCGGCTTTCCGATTTCGTTTACCTTGATTTTCTTGGGCTTTGTGTTCGGGATTTGGGGCGCGAATTTCAAACTGACAACGCTGTTGATGACGCTGAACACGAACTCAACAATGCTAAACGATCAGTTGATGGCTGTTCCTTTGTTCGTCTTAATGGGCATCGTGATGGAGGCCGCCGGCCTGATGGAGCGTTTGTTTGCATCCATTCAAATGATTATGGCCCGTGTGCGTGGCGCGTTGTTTATCGCCGTCTTGATCGTATCAACCATTTTCGCCGCCGCCACGGGCATCGTGGGCGCATCGGTCACATTGCTGGGTATTATGGCCGGCGCCACGATGAGCCGGTCCGGCTACAACGTCCAACTGGCCGCAGGCACGATCACCGCAGGTGGAACATTGGGCATTCTGATCCCACCGTCGATCATGTTGATTGTTATGGGACCCGTGCTTGAGGTATCTACGCTGGACTTGTTCCGCGGGGCCTTTATTCCTGGTGCGCTATTGGCGTCATTATACCTGATCTATACGCTTGGGCGGTGTTGGATTAACCCTGAACTGGGCCCCATCCTGTCAGAAGAAGATCAGCCAGATACGTCAAAATACTATGGCGCCGAGGTTGCATTGATTTGCTTGGGCGTATTGACGCTATGTCGTATATTCGGCCTAGGCGTCGGGGGCGCATTTGCCAACCTGATGCCATTTGGTGGATTTGTCGTCATGGTGATTGCAACTGCAATCGCATACGCAGCGTTCCGCAGCCTGAAGGTGTTGCAAATTGTAATGCCAATCGCGGTGGTATTCCATATTTACATGGTATTTGCCAACTATGACCCAGCAGCTGGCATGTCCATTATGTCAATCGTTCTAGCCGTGTTTATGGTTTTGCTGGGCTATCTTAGCCGATCCATTTACGCAGCAGATGCAGCAGATTCATTTTATTTCTCGGACCTTTGGACTGAATTCTTTGCTGGATTGATGCCGCCAACAATTTTGATTTCCTTTGCATTGGGATCGATCCTGCTAGGTTTTGCCACCCCTGCCGAAGCAGCGGCTATGGGCGCATTCGGTTCAATCCTGCTATCGATTGGCTATGGCAAATTCACAATGCCAAGCTTTGCCGACAGTT
>Ga0181555_1003453_pt1 | contig 12574 bp, 28 predicted proteins | sample 011ome_15_FD_145601 | JGI IMG/M metagenome (GOLD analysis project Ga0181555, IMG submission 145601) | Coastal salt marsh microbial communities from the Groves Creek Marsh, Skidaway Island, Georgia - 011504AT metaG (spades assembly) | ecosystem: Environmental > Aquatic > Marine > Intertidal zone...
GAGATGTGGGTCAATATTCTAAAGGTGGTGCAAAGACAAGAGAACGATACATTGATTTCGTGGAAAGGTTCGCCAAAGGTATTGGTGATACAGAAGCAATAATCATTTACGAACCCGATGCACTTGCACACTCTACTCTATTAGATAAAGAAGAACAAGATTGGAGATTGGAGTTGATGAAAGAAAGTTTACAATTGTTAACTGATAATTGTAAAGGGTTGGTGTATGTGGATGTAGGACATAGTTCTTGGTTACACTACAATGATGTTGCTGATTTATTAGATAGGGTAAGTAATCCTAATGTAAAAGGATTTTCGGTAAACGTTTGTAATTACAGAACTACCAAAGAATCTTTGAGTTGGGGAAAGAAGATATGTAGGTTAAGACCCGATGATACTTTTATTATTGATACTTCTCGTAATGGACAAGGTCCTTTAGATGAAGAATGGTGTAACCCACCTCAACGAGGATTGGGAGAACCACCCACTACTGATACAGAATATAAAAAATGTGATGCCTATCTTTGGATTAAGATACCAGGTGAATCAGATGGTAAGTGTAATGGCGGCCCTAAAGCTGGAAAGTTTTGGGGAGAACAAGCGGAAGAATTGGTAAGATATAAAAAAGAATAATATGAGTAAAGAAAAAGATACGTGGCAGATACTAAGAATACAAGCAGAGTTTACTAAGGGGTTTGATACCTTTTCCGATTTACCTCCTTGTATCTCTGTCTTTGGTTCCGCAAGATTAAAACAAGGAACCAAGTGGTATGTAGAAGCTGAGAAGTTCGGTTCACTCATATCAGAAAATGGATTCGGTGTAATCACTGGTGGTGGGCCTGGTATCATGGAAGGTGCTAATAGTGGTGCTAAATTAGTCAATGGAACTTCGGTAGGAGTTGGAATAGAACTCCCCTTTGAAAGTGGAATGAATAAGTTCGTAGATAAGGGTATTGAGAATAGATACTTCTTTACACGAAAGGTAATGTTTCTAAAATACTCTAAAGGGTTTGTTATCTTTCCTGGTGGATTAGGAACCTTGGATGAATTATTCGAAACACTTACCCTTGCCCAATGTGGACACAATATCGAATACCCAATCGTATTGGTTGGTAAAGAATATTGGAGTGGGTTATTAGATTGGTTAAAGAATACAGTCTTGGAGAATGGTATGATGAGTGAGAAAGATTTAGATTTATTCAGAGTAGTAGATACTGCAGAAGAAGCAGTAGATAAGATTGTAAGTTATCACAACACATATAAATTAAGTAAAACTAACTTTTAACTATATGAACTTCTGGGAAGATACAGGATTAAATGATTATGTTCTTTATGAAAAATTAAAACAAAATAAAGATTGGGGTAGACTAGCTGAATGGTTACCAACTCTACTCCAAACATATCCGAAACTAGTTCCATATGTTATAAATAAAATAGATTCATGTTTTGGTAAACATCGAGTATATATTATACACACTAACTTTGGAATTAAATTAGGATACACTAAAAATTCAATAGAAGAAAGATTTGCTGAAAAAAGATATCAAGGTTCTAATAATTTTGAAATAAAGGAAATACTGAGAGAAGAAGAATTTCAAGCATATGGTGCTTCCGAATTCGAGTCTTTACTCAAAAACAAATTTAAAGAATTCAGTATAAAAACAGAAATGGTTATGCCAGGTAAAGGAGAGTTGTATGATATAAATTTTAAACAAGAAATACTATCAATATATGATTTATATAAAAATGAATACAAGCAATTAATTGGCATCAAACCTCCAAATTAAATTTTAACATAACTTTAACACTTTTTATTTTGTATATCTAAAAAATAGTTGTATATTTACCTTGTAAGATTGAGAGAGATATAAACCTTAATAGATATAAGTTATGATGAACATTAAAGAATATTACATGAACAATTATCCAACTGATGAGTTGGGAGTGGAACTGAATGAGAATGCAACTTTCGTAGGATTACTTAATTGCCTGTATGAGGGTAATGATGTTTACGAATACATTGGTGAGGGTGATAGTTTAATTAGAGAAAGATTATTTGAGAAACTTGCGATTGATACTAATAAACCATACAATTACATATGGGACCTTTGGTTAAGTTAAAAATAATTTAAAAAAGATTTGGATATATAAAATAATTTTCGTATCTTTACATAGTAAAAGAGATAAAGATGAAAATAAAAGCATTAACGTTAATCATCCTATGGTTTATCATGATTGGTTCCATAGTATTAGCATTAACATAACGAACCTGCCAGGCAAGTTCCATACAATATAGTATCAAAGGCGATGAAATGATACTACGTACTATATTGTAAAATTTAAGTTGAAGTTAAGGGGTTTTCTTCAACTCATTTAAAATGAGACCACCTCTCTCTCCTATCCTAAGTGTTCGTCCGAACCACCCACTAAGAAGCTTGGTCTCTACTTAGTGGGTTTTTTATTTTTAGAAACTTTAACAGTTCTTTAACAAAACTTTAACATTTACCTATTGTATAAATGGAATTTTATTCGTATATTTACAAAGTAATAATAAACAAGATAACCCATGAAGAATTTAAATCAAGTATTAGAGAACTCAAAGAATTATTTAAACGAAGGAAACTTTAAGATGGCTTCAGTAGAAGTTGGTAAAGGTATTGATATATGTAAAATGTATCATAGAGAACTAAACGAGAGTATCAATCCTAATTGGGATATGAGAAAACAATGGGATTACAAACAAGAATACAAAATCTTCGGTAAGAGATTACAATACTGGTCTGAAAAGTTTTGGACATTGTTAGAAGATAATAATCTTGATTTGGTATTGAGAGAAGAAATTAATTTAGAACCCATCATGACTGCAATAGTTCAAGGAAAAAATTCAAGAGGTCAAATGGAAACATCATCTTATAATTTATAATATGGAAGCAATTATTTGGAAAGACAAGACTGTATCGTATAAGGAAGAGGGTAGTGAGGAAGTAATCACTACCACTCCTTTCATATCACGAAATGCAGCAATCCTTTTTGTTAAGGAAAAATTAAGTATTGAATATAAAGATTAAACATAATGGAAGAAGTATTATATCCCCTACCAAGTGTAGGTTGTTTTATCAACGAAGAGTTGACTGTTTATAAATCTAAAGGTGGTAAACCTAACTTAGATGAGTATTCTCATGTAGGTCATCTTGCATCTGAATGGGTAAACAAAATTTCTAAAGATGATGATTCTTTGGTAAGTGAATTAATTTTTTGGAAAGAACGATATGAGTAAAGTTATCTATATGGAAGATACCTTCCAACAACTATCCAAAACCAACACCGAACAAATGCAACATCTAACTAACTTAGGTGAGGTAGTTCAAAACGAAGTGGGTAACTATTTGGTAATTGATGATGGTGTGATAAGTAAACCTATTAGAAAAACTTTAGATGGTCAAGTTCTATATGAATTAGAAGAAGGACATGAACTTCGTATCAAAACTAAAGTTCCATCTAAGTGGATATTACAAGATACTGAAACTGGACAAGTTTATCGAGGAACTTCAAATACAGATATTTATACTCAATGGGAATTGATTGGTGAACTGAATAAACCATCATCCGTATAGATTATGCAATGAAAAATTATAACAATCAACAATTTCTAACAAATACTGTAAAGTATGAAGAATCTTCATTGAGAGTCCAAATACTTTCAACTGAAAAATTTATAATACTAACCCAACCCAAGATATGTAGTTCTTATATTGGAGGTCAATTTTCAAAAATAAAAAAAATAAAGGAGAGCTCTCCCCCATGGGTTAATTTTAATGCTACTGATTTATCTATTAAAAGATTTGAAATGGGTGAAGATTATCCAAAATTAATTTTAGATGAAGTTGAATCCGATTGGAAAGATATATTATCTAATAAATCTAAAAAAGATATAATTTTATTGGTTAGACATCCTATGAAAAGATTTACTTCTGCATTCTTCCAAGATATTATAAGAGATATGATTAATCCTAAAACCGATAGTAAAAGAGAATTGTTATTATCATTATTAAAATCAGAAATATCAAATAGTAGATATAATGAAGTAGAGAAAATCATATATTCGGATATAGATAATGATTCTTGGGCGTACCGCAATAGTGAAGTTGATATTGATATTGCAAGAATAATTTGTAAATATACACTAAACGAATTTAAGGAAAGAGAATTGTCTGCCGAGATATCACATAATTTATATTACCTATACAAGTATTATCATTTCATTAATTCAATTAATAGTAATAAAATCAAAGTTGTTGATATTGACGAAGTGGATGTATCAAAATTTTTAAATAGATACGATTTATATAATTTTCCAAAAGGAAAAGATAATAATTCATATAATTGGAAATCTCAAATACATCATACACTTATAAACGATTTTCTAGAATTACATGAGGCGATATGTAAGGATTTGCAAACTGAGTTATATTTTTATAATATCATACAACATAGTTCACATTATATAGTAAACAATGGAAATTAAAAAACTATTATCAGTTGGATGTAGTAATACATTAGGTGTCAATCTTGAAGAAGAAATTGGTATATATAATTATCTAAGAAAGGATTTTGATAATAGTGATTTGGGAAATGAAGTTCGTAAATATAGAGAAGAAAATAATTTCTCCACATTAGTATCAAATCACTTTAATAGTAAATGTATTAATTTAGGAATTAGTGGTGCATCTAATGAGAGAATAATTTTCAATACTACCGATTATTTGGAAAGAAATGATGTGGATTTTGTAATGGTTAACTTATCTGGTCAAGCAAGACAAACATTTCAACATAAAACCGGTCACATTTTTGATTTAGATTTATCATACGAAACCGAACATCTATATGAACAGGCTAAAATAACTGATATGGGGTTTGATAAATTTATAAATTTCTATAAAGATTATTTAATGACAGAATATGTAACCCATACCAAACAAATTAATCTGTATAAATATATTTCATTATATTTAAAGGATAGGGGAATACCATATTTGATTACACAAACAATACCTACTGATTTTAAACTATCCGATTTTACTGAAAATTGTATTGATATTACCTTTGATGATTATAATACACAACAAGGTAGAAAAAGAGCCAGAGGAAATCATTGGTTATCGGATTCCCATGAAGCATGGTCTAAATTATTAATTGATAAGATATACGAATTATATGGAACTTAATCTATTTCCTACCAAAATTTATAGATTTAAATCTAATATAGATACACACCCCATGGTTAAATCTATCCTTGATTTGGAAGTAGGTAAGGATTTGCATTATGGTCAAGAAAGTGGTGGATTACAAGGAGGTGGTTGGATTTATAATACTACGGAATTTGATTCAGTAAGATTATATATTGATAAAACTATTAAAGAAACTTTTGGTAATGATTGTAATATTTTAGATGTATGGGCAAGTATTTACAAAAAAGGTGATTATAATAAAATACATAACCATCCACCTACTAATCCAATGTATTATGATTCTAATTTATGGGCAGGTGTCTTTTATATAAAAACAAATAAAAATGGTGGTAGGTTAGTAATACACTCACCACAGAATCCAACAAATACTGAAGATTTTTATCCCGAAGATGGTGAGTTATTTTTATTTAACTCATTCACTTACCATAGTGTAACTCCAAATCTATCCGATGATTATCGAATATGTATAGCATTTAATTTTACAACCAATTCATAATATGACCGCGGTAACTCATGAGGTTGTTGCGAATTCAATAATTAAAAAGCTTACTTAAATTAAATAAATAATAACTTATTATGATAACAACCTTACTAACAATAATATTTCCTTTATATGTTTTATACATTATAAAAGAAAACTTTAAAATGATACCAGCATCAATATCTGATAGTTGGTATATCTTGCAATCAAATAATCCAATCCTAAAACACCTTTTTACTATATGGTGTTATGTAGTTGGGTTATTATTACTATCGTACTACACATACTCGTTTGCGTTCTTCTTAGGAGGTATGGGAATGATGTGGGTTGGTACCTATACTGAGTTCTACCGAAGGTCTACCGAACATGAGTGGATACACTTTAGTGGAGCAGTTATCGCTATCCTATCATCCTTAGTTGGATTGGTACATAATCAGATATACCTTCCCTCAATTATAATGGTACTTGGAACTCCATTAACTTATTTGGCATTCAAAGAAAAAGGAACACATATCTTTTGGATTGAGATAGTAGCATTCGTATCTATAATACTTGGTTTATGGAATTTATAGAAATCATTGGTTGGGTAGCAACCACATTGATTCTGATTTCTTTTATGTTTGAAGGAATGAAGTTGAGAGTTATCAATACTATCGGAGCAGTAGTATGGTTATACTATGGATATGAAATGGGTAGTAGTTCGATAATGTTTCTGAATGGAACTCTGATTGTAATTCAAAGTATTAAGATTTACCAAATTAGAAAACGACAACTACCTTAGTGTCTTAGTATTTAAGTGAAGGGTTGAAATATTTTCTTTTTAATCTTCTTCTTTTCAGTAACAGGAGTGCTTATAACTATGCAGATTTTAAAAAAATATTTTAAAAAGTTATTAACAAATGAAAAATAAATTTTATCACTATGGTGATTCGTTTGCCACATGTGATTCTAATGAGGTTATATTTTCAAAATACATATCCGAGAATTTTAATTTAGAATGGATTGATAGAGGATTTTCCGGTTCATCAAATTACGGGATATTTTCAAATATAATTAAAGACTTATCAAACTTTAAATCAGGAGATAAGGTACTTATAGGATTTACATTTTTTACCAGAGGTGAATATATTGATAAAAATGATAATTTAATTTCTACAAATATATATTATAATGATATGGGTGGCACCCGCGTTAATGACTTATCTCATCAAGAGAAACTTGGATTTGATATTTTAGATTTAAAACGTAGAAATAATATCCTTGATTATCTGATAGATTATTCGTGGGATTGTTATGTTAAATTATTTAAATATTCATTCAATCCTATTATATCTTATTTAATTAATATCGGTGTTGATGTTAGGTATTTTTATATAAAGAAGGATACTCTAACTATTATGAATAGTAATGGCATGAATAATGATAAACCATATGTAAATTTTCTACCTGATGTTGAAATTAATTTAAACGGATTCTATGACTTCATAACCATGTTACAATCATACAATTGGATGAAAGAAGAATCGGTACACTATACTTGGAATATACAAAATAAATTGGCTAATATATTTATAAAAAATTGGTAAAATGAATATAATATATACTTGGGTTAAAATGAGCGAGTATTCTCACTCATCAAAAGGATGGGGTGATAACTTTCTCGATATAGCTATGATATCAGTATCTGCAGCAAATCAATACCACCATACTAAATTATACTGTGATAAGGTTAGTAAAGATTTTTTCGTAAAACATAGAATACCATTTAGTGAAATAATTGTATTAGATGAACTTGAAGAATTTGACTCACCGAATTGGGGATTTGCAAAATTATTAACGATGAAGTATGAAACAGGAAAGTACTTACATATTGATTTAGATACGATATTAACAAAACCACCTGAATGGAAATCCGAATCAATCACATATGGTTTTTATGAATTGAAGTTTGGATTACGACACACTCCTTATAGAGAAATTGAATATCTATTTCATAATTATTTAAGAAATTATATGAGGTATCATAGAAATAGTGAAACAGAAGAAGAGTGGGATTGGAATACTATTCCGAATAACTGTTACATGATGGTGTGTGACCATGATATAATAACCGATGTTATAAATGAACTTCATGAATTTGTAAAACCTATACTTGGTAAAAATGATGATACGATAAATCAATATATGGAGCAGTATTTGTTTTACAAATTTTTAAATGATAGAAATGTAAAAATAGGATTTCAAAGTGGGTTGGATGACCCTAACGCAATTCAACTAAGAGATAGGAAAGATTTGATTATAAATCCAGATAACTTAGATAAGTGGATTGATAGTGAAGCTCGTTTTTTCCATTGGCCAACTTATAATCAATATACAACTGATGAGATTTATCCGTTATACAAAAAATTATGGGATTTATTAAAAATAGAACATCCAATGAATACACCTAAACCTAAAACATTAATATAATGGAAGATGATGGATTCAGAGAGTTTCCAATAAACGATGGTGGTGATTATATGAAACACCTACGTGATATGGAAAAGGAAATGATGAAGATAGATTTATCTCGTGGTGGTGCAATGCCATTAGATTTACAAGAGTATATAGAAATCTTTGGTGACCCCTCTGATTTAGATTTACACGATATCACACAAGCATATATTAAGTTGTATATGAAGCAAGGTGAAGATATTTACATTCCTTTTGTAGTAGATGCATACGGAAAGGGTTGGGTTGAATATTTATTAAAGTACAATGAACGAGTAGAAGAATATGAGTTATGTGCAATTCTTAAAGAACATTTAGATATTTACGAAGAGGAATTAAAAATTTCATAATGAGTACCGAAGAAAAAATAAACATACCAAAGATGAAAGAGGATTTAGTAGAACTAAATGCTCAAGTAAAAACATTCCTACAATTACAATCAGCTTCTCGAGTGGGGCCAGCTTATGTTAAGTTGATGGATAAGATTATAGAACGTAGAAATTTATTACAACAACAACTAACCGATATGGGAGAACTATGAGTTATATAATTGGAAGTCCATGTGTGAGTACATGTGATACTGCATGTGTTCATGTTTGTCCTGTGGATTGTATCCACGGACCAATTGATATTGATGGTAGAGGTCAAGAGGTAGACGGAATGTCTAAAGAAGATATTCAAGGAAAGATGTTGTACATTAATCCAGCCGAATGTATTGATTGTGGTGCTTGTTTACCTGAATGTCCAGTTGCTGCAATTTATCCAACAGAAGAAGATGCAATAGCTGCAGATGGTACTGATGAGTATGTACATAAGAATTATGAATTCTTTGGTCAGACATGGGAAAGTGGAAAACGAGATATCTTACCACCAAACCCACCAAAGAAAAACTTAATATAAAATTTTAACAAAACTTTAACATTTTAAGTTTGGTATAACCAAATAATATTCGTATATTTACTATGTAAGATTGAGAGAGTTAAACCTTAATAGTAAAGATATGAAAAGTAAATTCGAAATTTGGTTAGAGAAAGTTAACGAAGAAAGAAAAGATTATTGGAACGCTAGATTCAATTACAAAGAGTACGAACCTCTGGTAGTTGAGAAGGGTAGAAAGTATATCAAACTTCTTGATGGTTCTACTGTATGGGGATTCGTTTCTATGTGGGAAGGAATCAGTAAAGGTTCTTATGTTAAAAAAGGTGATTTACTAAAACCAGCAAGTTGGAATACTCCTGCTAAACATAGTAGAGGAAATATCTTCGAAGGAACTGATACTTGGGAATTCTACGGACCTAAATACTTAAAATAAAAAGTTATGAAAAACAGAATATTCACCCAAGATGAAATCCAAGATTTATTGGAAGATGTACAAAACCTTATTGATGATTTAAGTTTTGATTATGATAGATTATCACAATCTGGTAAACAAACTTATGATGAACTTTGTAATAAATTAAATATAGAATAATATGGAGGAACTGCCTACTTACAATATAACAATCCATCGGAGAAATAATATAGATAGACTTAAGTTGACATACTATAAAGTATTATCAGAAAATCCTATTGAAACTATACATGATTCATATGAAGATGTATTGTTACAAATCAAATCATATGAAGAATAATGGATTACGAAGATATCGATGAGTTGGAAGCCGATGTATATTCCAAAAATTATAAAACACCTCAACAAGTACAATCGTATTTATTCAACGATGTATATAAAAGAAATCATAAACTATATCTCGATTCAATTGAGTGGGATGGGTTATGGTTAAAACATGATACACCGGAAGAAGCTGCAGAAAGACAAAGATTAATACAAGAACGAAAACAACAAATAGAAATGGAGAACTCTCCATTTGCAAAATGGTTTTAATATGACGATAAAAGATTACAAAACATTCCTAAACTCTTTACCAGAAGAATTTGATAACTTCGAAATCACTCACAGAGAGTACACTGATATTACTGATAACGAATTAAATGCTCAAGAAGTAAATGTGTATTCAGTTCACATTGATGAATCACAACAAAAAGCATGTAACATGCACCAACAATCATACGAACTTTATCAAGAGTTTATGAACATAGCTAAGATAGAAGTTCCGAGTGTTAGAATCCCAATGCCAAATGAATGATATTAATTGGAAACTATTAGCAATGGGGTCTGCTTTGGGATTGGTTGGTCAAACCATAGCATGGTTGCAATTCAACATGCAATTTAAATATCCTAAACTTGGGCCCGAGTGGTGGGGTTGGTATGTAATTGCAATACCATCAACTTGGTTCTTTATTAAATCAGCTCAATATGGTGTAACTGCAATGGGTGGTTCTCTTTGGGCAAATAGATTCATAGGATTTATCTTAGGAATCATAGTTTACGCAACTCTTACCAACTTGGTATTTGACCAACCAATGACTGTAAAGATATGGATACAACTTATGTTGTGTGTTTGTATTCTAGCAGTACAGGTTTTTTTAAAATAACAAATCATGTATATATCGTATTTTAATAATGGAATCTCGAAAGAAAATGTAAATAAACATACAGAGATTAGAATTCATTCAGAAAAGATGGCAAGTAGATTCTTCGGAGAAGTATCTAATTTTACATGGTCAACAAAATCTAAATTAAGTGATTATAATTTTTCACTATCTAAAAAATATAGTATTGATGGTAAGTATAAATCAAACGAGTTGCAGAAGTTTATACTAAACGAATCATTCTCATCAAAGTTATGTGCTGTGATACGTAATCCAAAGGAAAGAATGATAAGTGCACTTGCTCAGGTCCTATTTAGAGATAGAGATTATATTTCTTTTGATGAATCATTTATGTATTTGGATTCCATAATGAATAATGATGTGCATTTAAATAAATATCATGAAAAACTTTGGTATATGATAACCTATCCAGATACTCAGTTAAATATAAATAATAGATTCTTAAATGAGCAAGTCAGTATAGAAGATATTGATACTACTGAATACTATAACACCAATGACGTGTATGTGAAGGATACTACATCTCTATCTAATGATATCTATAAGACGAAAGTTGAGGAGTTTATTACAAATATATATTTAAACCATAAAAACTCAAAAGTATATGATTGGATGGAATCTTACTTAGAGTATGAATTTGAATATTATTATAAATTAAAAAATAATTTAAAATAAATTTGGTAGTCTCAATTTAATTTTGTATATTTGTATAGTAAGATATAAAAAGATAAAAGATGAGTAAGTATGTTTATTTAGAAATGGGTAGTAGAAACAAGAAAACTGGCAAACTACCAAAGTATAAAGTTATCGTTCAAGATAATAAAATATCAGATTGTGATTGTCCTGCAAGAGGATTTAGAAAGTATTCACCTTGTAAACATATGTTAAATCTGAAAACTAAATTAGGACCACATATAACAATATAAATCACTTAAATATAAAACAATGAAAAACGTTTATGTAAGAGCGGTAGAAAGATATACCGTATGGGAAGCAACCCAACCAATCGAAGTTAATGTAGAAAAACTTCGTCAATGTGAACCACCTTTCGAGGGTGAAACCGAACAAGACCTTTTAGAATACCTAAAAGATAATGTTTGGAATAACGAAGAATGGGCTGATGAAAATGGTGAAATCTATGGTGAAGATGTAGCATTCGATTTAACCTTTATGGAAGCTTATGATAAAGAAGTTTATTCAGATTCTCGTGAGAAGTACGAACAAGCTTGGTTAGATGTTGGAGTACCAAACGATGAGTATCGTAAGATGGGTGGATTCGAAGTGAAAGCAACTAATGTAGATGAAGCGTAAGTTATGAGTGCAACAGATTTCAATAAACATAGTGACCTTTTCAAAAACAAAAAGGCAGAAGTACAAGATACTTTACGATATGTACATGATACCTACAAAACCTTCGCTACCGAAGATGGGTACATGGATGACTCTCTTATGTTAACAACCTTAACAAGATTAACTCCTATTCTTGCATTCTTTTCAAGAGAGTTAAATGGTAGACAATCAAGAGGTGAACAAAAAGGAGATTGGAGAATGGATTTATTAAAAGCATTCCAAGAGAAGTATCCAGAGTTTGAAGATGAATGGGCAAAAAATAATTAAGTTATGGCAGACATTGAAAACATATTCCAACTAATCGAAATGAAATTAGATTCTATTGAAGATTATGTTGATGAGTTAGAAGATAATGGTGAACCAGTAGAAAACATTAGAAAAGCAATTGCAAAATTGTGGGATGAAATAAACGAAATAAGTTAAAGTTATGGCAAACGAAATGAGAACCTTTGTGAATGTGGTATCAGATGAACCACGAGTAGCAACACGAT
>Ga0181555_1003455_pt1 | contig 12569 bp, 10 predicted proteins | sample 011ome_15_FD_145601 | JGI IMG/M metagenome (GOLD analysis project Ga0181555, IMG submission 145601) | Coastal salt marsh microbial communities from the Groves Creek Marsh, Skidaway Island, Georgia - 011504AT metaG (spades assembly) | ecosystem: Environmental > Aquatic > Marine > Intertidal zone...
CTTAGCAAATACTTTAGTTAATTCAGAGCCAGATAGATCATCTAGAATTGTTTTGCCAAAAATGTCAATCTCTCTTTGAAATATTTCGCCAGATTGATGCTGATAGGTAATTGGTTTTACCCAATCTGAATACTCAACTTGTTCTCTCCAAGGCCATTGAATTTTCCTAATTAAATTGAAATGATTTCTGTTCCAAACATTAAGACCAAAAGATAAACTTGGATTTACCCATTTCACTAAACCATAAATTTCTTTATCTAAATCTTTATTACGTTGTAACCAAAATTTCTCCCATTCAAGTATTTCTGGTTTTTCAAATATATGCCTGAAGAACTCTATAAAATTTCCATCAACAAATTTCTTTCCCTCACGTATATCAATAAAAAATTCATACATATATTTTAGTGAGTCTTTTATTTTAGGAATGTTTAAATTATTTTGACTAGCCTCTAGTAAAAATTGGTTTGAAAAATCTCCTGGAGCGTTTCCTTGAAACAATTGATCAAGTGGTGAGTATCTCTCGTTACACCACATAACGCCATCTATATCATAATTAGCAACTTGATCTTCAATCATTGAAAGTATCCAATTTCTGTAATCTAAATTGCTAGTTGATGGAGATGAGCTTATTTTTCCAAAAACATCTATTTCCATACATTGAACAAGATTTGGAAGATCAACTCCTGTTGCAGAGCCATGACCAGCGTAATTAAAAAATGGTTCCATTAACTCTATGAAAACTTTCATCCCACGCTCTTTGGCTTTGGGTATAACCATTTTTAAAATATCATTATTGACCATCTCTTTATCTTGTGCTTTAAAATTTTTGATAAACGTTTTGTTATAAAATTTTGGGTCCGGATCAAAATATGCGCCACCTTTCATAGCAAAAGGTTCAGGGATACCATGGTCTGGCCACCCATCTATTTTCCAGGATACGGATCTACCAGACTTTAATCCTAGCCATGAAACAGTGCCAATAAGAAGTACATTAATACCTACTCTATTTTGAAGTGTTTCTAAAACTTGATCCACGCCTTCATCTATAAAAGAAATTGGACTTATTTGAATGCCAGCAAATTTATTATTTATTTGTTTACTCATTTATAAAATTTTTTATTCTGTTCATTGACTCTTCTATTTTATTTATTGGTTGTAAATATGATAGACGAATATATTTATCTTCTTCATCACCAAATAGTGTACCAGGAAATAGTAGGACGCCAGTTTTTTCTAATAGTTTTTTACAAAAATCAGAAGCTGCTAAGCCTGAATTTGATACATTAGTATAAATATAAAAAGCGCCACCTGGATCACCGTATGAGAATCCAATATCATCTAGAGCTTTCATACAAAATTTTCTTCTGATGTTATATTCATCTTTCATTCTTATAATTTCATCTTGAGGACCCTCAAGAGCAGCTAATGCTCCAAATTGAGAAAAAGTACATGAATTAATTGATAATGAATGTCTAATTTCTGACATTTTTTTTATTATGTCTTCAGGTCCTGCAATGTATCCAATTCTCCATCCTGTCATAGCATAAGTTTTTGAAAATCCATTTAAAGTGAGCGTCCTCTCTTTCATGTTTTCAAGAGTGCCAATTGATAAATGTTGATGATTTTCATAAATTAAATCGGCATAAATTTCATCAGCAATTACTATTAAATCATGCTTTATGGCAATTTCAGCAATTTTTTTTATATTTTCTGGTGGTGTAACTGCTCCAGTAGGATTATTTGGTGAAACTAGAACTATTACTTTAGTTCTTTCATTAATTTTATTTTCAATTATCTCTGGCATTAAAGAGAAATTATTTTTTTCATAAGTAGGTATTGGTACTGGTTTAGCGTTACACATTCTGACATTAAGATCATATGTCGTAAATCTAGGTGAAGTTATAAGCACTTCATCCCCAGTCTCTAATAAGCTCAACATTGCTAAAGCAATACTTTCTTGAACTCCAGCAGTTACAACTATTTCATTATCACTGTAGTTTAGATTATATTTTTCTAGTAAATTTTTTGAAATAGCTACTCTTAATTCTGGCAGACCATTTGGTGGAGTGTAATGATGTTTATTATCATCTAAAGCTTTTTTTGCAGCATCAACAATATGTTTTGGGGTATGAAAATCAGGATCACCTCTTCCTAAGGGTATCACATCATCTATTTTAGATGCTATACTTAATAATTCTGATCTAAAAGATTCATCATCCAGGGATATTTTTTTTGATTTTTCAAAAATAATTGTCATTATATTAACCTATTGCCACTAATATAAACTTGTCTTACATTCGATAAATCATCAATGTTTTGATCAGGTTTACCTTCAACTATAATTAAATCAGCTTCTTTTCCAATTTCAATAGATCCAATTTTATCATCCATTTTATTTACTCTTGCAGCTCGGTAAGTAGCAGATTGAATAGCATCAAGATTATTTTTAACTACACCAAGATCAATCATAAATTTCATTTCTGGAACTATAGCATCATGAGGTACTACTGGAGATCCTGCATCCGTTCCAAATATAATTTGAATTCCTGCTTCACTGGCTTTAACTAAAGAGTCAAATCTTGACTTATCCTTCACAATTTTTTGTCTTTCCTCTATTTTCCATTCTGGGATATTATACTTTCTTGCTATTTCGGCATTACTTTGCATTACAACTGGTGAAAAAGTTGTGCAAATTGGAATATTTTTTTTTGCAACTTTTTCAATTGTTGACTCTGTCATAGGCCCTCCATGCTCTATACAATCAATTCCAAAATCAACGACTCTACTAATTGCATCATTAAAAGTTGCATGAGCGGTAATATACAGTCCATTTCTATGAGTCTCATCAATAACTGCGGCTAATTCTTCGTCTGTAAATTCAAGAGTATCATGACATGCCATTATTTTAATTAAGTCTGCGCCAGCCCCAACTTGCTCTCTTACTGCTCTTCTCATTTCATCAGCACCTGATGCTTCTCTACAACACCAATATGTATGTCCAGCAGTTTGAACTATTGCTTCTCCACAAATTTTTAACCTAGGACCTGGGTAAATACCTTGCTCTACAGCTTGTTTTGCAAAAATATTAGTTTTGTTCATTCCTAGGTCTCTAACTAAAGTAATTCCTGCTCTTAGAGATTTTAACATATTTGCACATGATTTATATGCAGATATTTCAACTGCATCGTCCATAGATTGTTGTGCTAAATCATGCGTTCCATCCCAAGCTAAATGTGCATGAGAGTTCATTAGACCAGGCAATAAAGTATGATCTTTAAGCTCAATTATTTTTTTGTTTTTTATTTCCTTGCTTAGTTGAGATTGTTCACCAACTTTAATTATTTTTCCATCTTCTATCTCAACAAAACCATTTTCAATTATTTGAAGTGATTTAGGTTCAATTATTCTAAGTTTAAATAAAATATTTTCTTTGTTTTCATCAAATAAAGGACGAAGTATCTTTTTAAATTTCCATGGTGCAGCTTCTGGCATTTTTTTTCCTCAGTTTAAATTAATAATTCTATTATCAATACTTTTATCTAAAAAGTTTGGTATTTGTTTTCCACTATTTTTTCCAACTATCATTGAGCTTATTGTTCGATACCCATCTATGTTTGGTCGGTAAACTCCAGGCTCATTGGAGAAAACCATATTCTCTTTTAGCACAGTCTTATCACCTGGCGATAACCATGGAGCTTCATGTCCTTCAAAACCCATACCGTGACCAATTCTGTGTCGAACATATTTAGTTAGGTTATATTCACGATACACTTCAGAGGTAGCATTATTTACTTCTTCACAAATATTACCCTCTTTAAGATTGTCTACAGCCACATCATTTACTTCTTTCATTGCTTTAATAATATTTTCTTGATCTTTATTTGGCTCACCTAATATAAATGTAATTCCTGACTCAGCGTACAATCCACCAACACATGCACCTACACCACAAATAAGCGTTTCATTTTTTTGAGGAACTCTGCTTAAAGATTTGCCGTGTGGAAATGCTCCTCTTGGACCAGAATGAATTGTGGCAACAACATTGCAAGGCGTCTCATCAAATGCACTAGACAATTCTTTTAACATCTTTGTTTTTGAAAATTCAGTGCATATTTTTACAAGAGTCCTTTCATTGACATTTTGATTAATTAATTCTTTTGCATTGTCTTTTAAATATTCAATTGCAAGATCAGCATATTTAGACGCAATTGTGATAAGTTCAATTTCTTCATCTAATTTTTCAAATCTAAAACTTTCTAAACCAGTGTTATGATTTAAGGTATTAAATTTGTTTTCTAGTAAATTTAAGATACCAATATTTTTTATATCAGTACCAATATTTTTGTCTGAGATATGATTTGCCATAAAGGAGAAGGGGCTTATTTCTCCTGGAAATTCTTCATAAATATTTATTTCATCTACATTCAAAGACTCTGCATTTTCTTTTTCAAGTAAAGGAATAAATAATTTAGTTGTATTATTTTTAGATAAATAAAAACCAGATGGTCTTTCATTAGTAACATAAAAAAAACCAGTGAAATAAAAAATATTTGCAGGATTTGTAACTAAGCAACCATCAAGGTTTTTTTCATGTATTAAATTAAGTAATTTTTCTCTAGTACTCTTATAAAAATTTTCACTTAGTGGAGAAATGTTATTATGTATATTCATTAATTTAAAATTAACTTTTCAATTTTTAATTTATCTGCAAGTTCTTCAAATGATAATATAACTTCATCATCAAGAGGAATGCCGAATTTCATTTTTTCTTCAACCCTCCTGTTTTCTAATTCTCCTGGAACTAAGATTTCATCAAAATCTGGTCTCAGAGGAAGTTTTTTAATTGTACTGACAAAATCATCTATGCGTTTATAAAATTCAGTGATCTCCATAAACCAATCAATATTGATTGCTGTCAAAGAATGAGACACATCTAATTTTTTTGGATCAGAATAAGGCATTAAACCATAACCTCCGCCACTAATTACACCCGTCAAGACGTCAGTCATAAAAGACAAACCATATCCTTTATATTGCCCAATACCGAGCAGAAAACCATCCATGGCTTCTGAAGGATTTGTTGTTTCATAACCGTCCTTTGTGATAGCCCAATCATTTGGCATTGGTTTATTTTCTCTTTCATGCCATCTCATCATTCCTTTACCAGCAGTTGTAAGAGCAATATCAAGTATTAGTGGAAAACCTTTTCCAGTAGGACAAGATATTCCCCATGGATTTGTGCCAACCCCTCCACTTTTAGATCCCCAAGGAGCCATTTCTGGTCCAGCATTTGTATAAACTACGCCTATACAATTTTGTTTAGTTGCTTTTACAGCATGAACTGAGCTTGAACCAAAGTGGGTTGAATTTTTAATGATGACCTTACCTATACCTTCTTTTTTTGCTTTATTAATTGCAATATCCATACATTTTGAAGCTTGGACAGTGCCTATTCCATTTTTCGCATCAATCAAAGCAAGTGATGCACTCTCTTTTATAATTTCACATTCTGCATTAACATTTACCTCATTATTTTTAATTCTTTTGTAATACGTTGTTATTCTTTGCACACCTTGACCTTGGCCAGACTGAAATCTTAGTTCAGAAAACATTAGTGCATCAGAAAAAATCTCTGCATCAATTTTATTTAATCCCATTGCAATAAAAGAATTTAAAACAAATTCTTTTAAATTCTTAAAATTTACCGAGGTCATTTTGATATCGGTCATAATCTTACTTAATAAATTTTATATAATTAATTATGTTAGCGCTAGACTCTAGCTTTGCCTTTGCATTATTTTTTTTGGATGACATCAAAATTGTTATACCTGGTCCATAACCAGCTCGAGGTCCGTTAGTTTGTCCAATTATGCCAACAGCCCAAGCATTTCTTAAAAAACCATGTTGGTAGCTACTGTCATAATTTTCTATATAGATAATATCTCCAAGCTTTAATTTATCTAATTTATATTTTGTCATTTCAGAGCTATCAGTGGTTTGAATATGGAGTGAGCCAGACTCACTTGTTAGTCCTGATCCAGCTCCAATTAGATGCTCAGGAATTATGTGTGTAACAGGTATTATCATTTTGTTATTTTTATTTTTAATATTCATTTTATTAAAAAGTTGAGGAGACAAGCTTTTACAAAATACATCTTTAAAGTTGTTTATTTTTAGTCCTACCCCAAATGATTTGATTAATATTTTATCATTAATTGAAATCTTCTCTCTGATTTTTTTAGGAAAATGGACAATTACTTGCTCTGAAAATCGACCTGATTTTCCTGTTACAATTCCTTTTGCATTCTTTGCTTCACCACTCATTATTGTTGCGTCATTGCCAACGCACGATAAAATATTTAATCCTCGATTACCTGCTTCATTAGGATATTTAATTGATACGCCAGGATGTATACAATCGGCTTCCCAACCAAATGCAGAGTCTCCTATTGACACATTGTGGACTATTGATCCCCAGCTTGGCAATAAAAAAGGAGAGCCATTTGAATCTAATCTATAGGGTTCAGCTGGTAAACTTTGAAAATTAGGCTGACAAACTGATCCTACAACACTCACATTTACTAATAATTTTTCATTTGTTTCTATTTTCATAATTTTATTTTGAGTATATTTTTTAAATTAGCCTTTTTATTAATTCTCCAACCAAGGGTTTTTTTTGTGCCAGTCATAATTGTCATTATTCCTGGACCATGACCAGTCATAACAGAGTCACCATGAATACAAAGAGCAATACTCACATGGTCTTTTTTATAGGAGCGTCCCCATCTGTGATCTGCATGATTTATAACTATTAAATCTCCTAATTTCATCTGATCTATTTTTAATTTTTTCATCAATGACCGATCCCCAGACATTAAGTCTTGATCCACATATTCAGAATTTAATTCAGCTCCAGAACCCATTATTTTAATTGGTAATTCTATTGCCACATCAACAATTAGTTTTTTATTTTCAACTTTGAAATTCATAGATTTTAAAAGATTGGGGTCAATTTTTTTAATTTCAATTTCTGGAAAATCTAATAATTTCAAACCTCTTCCATGAGTTATGATATCAATTTGATCCCCAACACAAATTTTTTCAAGTATATTTTGTTCAAAATGAATTAAATTTCTAGCATGTTCTCCTGTAACGATACCCGTTTTACCTTTTGCTTCTCCTGATCTCACAATTGCTTTATTACCAGTGCAAACAAGATAGTGAAGAGCAAAATGCTCATTAATATTTTCTGAGTCAATGGAAACTCCAGGCTCGATGTGATCACCGTTCCATCCAAAAGCTTTATCACCAACTTTGACATTATTTACCACACCATACATACCAGGCAGTATAACAGAATTCCCATCATTATCAGGAATATAACCTGGATTTTTAAAAGATGGTTGCGTAACATATCCTCCAATTGACATTTTAATTAATTTTTTTTCATTGGTTTTTAAATTTGGAATCATTTGTTTTCAAATAACTTGTTTAAATAAAATAAAAAATAACAAAATAGTCACTTTAGTGGTGCTTAAATGTGATCTATATATTCTAATGAGATTGCAAAATTATCACCACTAAAATGATAATTTATCTATTTCTTAAATTGTTAAAAAGCTTTAGAAACAAAAAATATGGGAAATGCATTTACAAATTTAAGCAAGGAAATAAATAAGTTTAACGACGTGTTAAACACGATGTCGATCTTAATTTGGGACTCAAGAACAAAGATGCCTAAAAAAGGGGCTAATAGTAGAGGCTACCAGGTTGGTACATTAACATCTGTAGCTAGAGATATACTTTTATCATCCAAAATGAGAAAGCTTTTAGATGATTCTCAAAACGAAACACATAATTTAAATGACGATAGCTTTGAAAAAAAAACATTATTACATTTAAATGAAGCAATAAGTTATCACGATAAAATTCCTGAAAAACTTCAAGTAAAAAAAGCGGAATTAGAACCTCTAGCTCATAATGCGTGGGCTGAAGCAAGAGAAAAAAAAGATTTTAAAATATTTCAACCTTATCTTGAAGAACAAGTAAATATTGCAATAGAGCAAGCACATTGTATTGGTTTTAAAGACCATCCTTATGACGCTTTAATGCAAAGATTTGAGCCAGGTGAGACAGTAAAATCTCTAAAAGTACTTTTTGATGAACTTAAAATAGGTCTTGGAGAAATTCTTAGTCAAACTTCAAAAGTTGAACAACCAAATAAAGATTTTTTATTCAAAGAATATCCAATTGAAAAACAAATAGAATTTTCGACAAATATAGCAAAAAAATTTGGTTATGATTTTGAAAGAGGGAGATTAGATAGTACTGTTCATCCATTTGAGATTTCATTTACAAGAAATGATGTGCGAATAACTACGAGATATTATAAAAATTTCATTAACCCTTCTTTGTTTGGAACACTGCATGAGGCTGGACACGGCATATATGAACAAAATGTAAAAGAAGAATATACTCGTTCAGCAATGACAACTGATTTTCTTAGTTTTTATGCTGTTGGAGGTGTTAGTTTTGGTGCTCATGAGTCACAATCAAGGTTGTATGAAAATCATATTGGAAGAAGTAAGATATTTTGGGAAAATCATTTTGGTGATTTAGTAGATTGTTTTCCAGATACGCTTAAAAATGTATCATCTGAAGACTTCTTTAGAGCTGTAAACGTTATTGAGCCTAGCTTAATTAGAGTAGAGTCAGATGAGTCAACTTACGACTTTCATATAATGCTCAGAGTAGACATAGAGAGTATGCTAGTTGATAAAAGTTTAAAAGTAGCAGATTTACCAGTTGTATGGAATGATCAAATAAAGAAGTATCTTGACCTCAATGTTCCTAATGACAGTGAAGGTGTCTTGCAAGATATACACTGGTCAGGTGGTCAATTTGGTACTTTTTGTAATTATACAATTGGCAATGTTATGGCTGCTCAATTAATCAATACAATGGATAAAAAACAACCAAATATTAGAGAGGATATAAATAAAGCAAATTATACATCATTATTGAATTGGCTGAGAGAGAACATTCATCAACATGGTAGAAGATATTTAAGAAATGAGCTTTTGGAAAGATCAACCGGTGAAACTCTTAATGCTAAACCTTACATTTCTTATTTAAAAGATAAAGCAAGCCAAGTTTATGGAGTAAAATTTTAGATGAACATAAAAAAATTTGTTGCTTCTAGAATTAAGGATCACAAATCTAATATTGTAACTCAAATGTGGAATATACAACAAAAGCTAGATGACGTAATCGCAATGGGAAGAGGTGATACTGATTTAGACACACCTAGACATATCATTGATGCTGGAATTAATGCACTTAATAATGGGGCCACTCATTATACTCACCCTATGGGTATGCCGGAATTACGTAAAGAAATTTGTGAAGACATATTAAGACATGGGGGTGCTAAATATAGCGATGATGAAATTGTTGTCACTGCAGGTGGACAGGAAGCAATGTTTGCAATTGCCTTGGGTGTTTTAAATTCAGGAGATGAAATGATTGCTGTAGCACCTGGATATAATCCTTATTTTCAAGCTGCAGAGTTAGCTGAAGCTAATCCAGTGACGGTTAAAACCTACATAGATAATAATTTTGCGATGACAGCAGAGGCAGTTGAGCCATTAATTACAAGTAAAACCAAAATATTGGTTATTATTAACCCATGTAATCCAACTGGAGCAGTTACTCCTTATGAGGAAGTTGTTAAATTATCAAAGCTGGCTATTAAACATGATTTAGTTGTTATCTCTGATGAAATTTATTCTAGACTAACCTTTGGTAATCATAATGCACAACCTGTTGCGGCTTTGCCAGACATGTTTGAAAGAACCATTACCCTCAATGGTTTCTCTAAGGCGTATTGCATGACAGGATGGAGAGTAGGGTATTTTGCTGGACCGAAAAATTTGATTACCCATCTTGGTGAAATTCATCATGGATTTGCAATTTGTGCTCCAGCAGTAAGTCAACATGCTGCTTTGGCAGCACTTAAAGGTCCACAAGATTGTGTAATTGAAATGAGAAAAATTATGCAAGAAAGGTGCGATATACTTTGTGAAGGACTAGACGAAATTAATATCCCTTATTCTGAGCCTCAAGGTGGTTATTATGTTTATGCAAACGTATCAAAAACAGGATTAAATGCTACAGATTTCTGTCTAAAATTATTGGAAGAAGGAAAGGTTATTATTTATCCAGGTGGATTATATGGAGATCATTGTGATGATTTTGTAAGATTTTCCTTAACACAACCTGCTGAAAAAATAAGAGAAGCTGTTTCAAGAATAAAAAAAGTGGCAGGTAACATATGAGTGATGAAATTATTAATGAGGTATCCGAAATAAAGCATATGGCTTTTGCAGTCGAAGACATTGATGAGTCCCTTGATTATTATAAAAAATATTTAGGAGTTTCAAAAGATGTCCAAATTCAAGATATGCCAAAATCTAGAACTAGAGTAGCAGTATTTAATATAGGAAGTATTGAATACCAACTTTGTCAATCGCAGGATCCTGATGGAAGATTTAATAAATGGATTGCTGAAAGAGGTAGAGGCGGATTACATCATATTTGCTATGTCGTAAAAAATCTTGATGACTCAATTAAAGTAATGACCGAAAGAGGAGCAACGTTAAGAGAATGTAAGGCTTGCAAAGTAACAGGGCACCATCCTCACCCTGAAGGTTTTATTGCTTTTTTAGATAATGAGGTAGACAATTTAGAAATAGAATTAATGCAAGTATATACTGATGCAGAATTAGAGAAATACAAATCTTACCAAGGAATATAAAATAAAAACAATTTTTATAACTGGAGCTGGTGGTTTTTTAGGTTCAGAACTAGTCAATGGTCTATCAAAATATAAATACAAAATATACTTTAATGACATTGATTTTTCCTACAAAATAGCAAAATCAAAAAACATAATAAAATCAAAATTTAATTTATTCAAAAAAAAATTATCCATTAAATTAGATAAGGCTGATATATTTATTCACAACGCGGCAGTAACTAAATCCTCAAAGTTTACTAAACCTAATAGGCTTATAGATTTTAATCTTCAGATGACAAAAAATGCTCTTAAGTTAGCTAAAACACTCAATAGTAAAACTTTTTTTTTGATAAGTTCCACATCAATTTATAGGAACTTTAAATCAGAAAAATACAATGAAAGATCACGAGTGATTGGAATAGATCCATATTCAAAATCAAAAATAATGTCAGAAGAAATTTGTAGTAATTTTTGCAAAAAACATAAGATAAAATTTACTGTTTTAAGAATTGGCAATATTTACAATGGAAATGAGAAAAAAAAAATGGAGTAGAAATAATGTTTCACTTGTTCAACAGTGGTTAAATTCTCTGAAAAATAATACTGTATTGAAAACAAGTTCATTTGAAAACATAAGAGATTGGACTTATGCAAAAGATATTCCAAGAGCAATAGATAGTATTATTAAAAATAATAATAATTTTAAAATTTTAAACTTAGTATCACCATATTTAATAAAGGATATAAATTTAATGAAAAAAATATGTTCTAACAAAAACTTATTAGTGTCAGATAATAAAGATGCAATTAATAATGCTACAATTTCAATTTATAAAAGTAGATTAAAATTTTATAATTGGACTTCGCCTCAAAGAGGTATTAATTTAATAAAAAATAATGAAAAAAATTAGATTATTGTTAGTTGGTTTTGGTCCAAGAGGAAAGATATGGGCTAAAGCGATAAAAAAAAACTCAAAAACAGAATTGGTAGGTATTTGTGATATTAACAAAAATCTAAAAAATCGAAATCCAAAAAATATTATTTTCTTTCACGAATTAGATAGCGCTTTATCTTATTTAAAACCCGATGCTGTTATATTGTCAACTCCACCTTTTAACCGAATGCAGGATCTTAAAGTTTGTGCAAAATTTAAACTTCCTATCTTAGTAGAAAAACCATTAACTACAAATTTAAAGGAAGCTAAACGTCAAATTCATTTTATGAATAGACATAAACTCCTTTTATTTGTTGGTCTAAATTTTCGATATCTCCCAACAACATTGGGAAAGATAAAATTATTTAATTCAGGAAAAGTTGGTAAACCAAATTTTGCAAAATTTGTATATGAAAGATGGAGAGATGGAAAATTAAAAAGATTAAACAAATACCCTCTTAAGATGAAGCATCCAATGTTATGGGAACAATCAATTCATCATTTTGATTTAATAAGATTTATTTATAAATCAAATGTAAAAAATGTATTCGCTACAACATCTAACCCACCTTGGTCAATGTATAAGCATGACACCAATGTAAATGCTATATTAGAACTTCAAAATGGTATAATTGTAAATTACATTGGTAATTGGCAAAGTAATTGTAAGTCACTTAATTTTGAATGGAGAACAGATTGTTCAAAAGGGATTGTTGTTCAAAAAAAACAATTTGATGATTTAAATTACAGGACTACTAATCAACTCAAATTAAAAAAAATAAAATTAAAAAAATTTACTATGTGGATAGATGATGCTAATGCGCTTCTTTCAGACT
>Ga0181555_1003457_pt1 | contig 12567 bp, 9 predicted proteins | sample 011ome_15_FD_145601 | JGI IMG/M metagenome (GOLD analysis project Ga0181555, IMG submission 145601) | Coastal salt marsh microbial communities from the Groves Creek Marsh, Skidaway Island, Georgia - 011504AT metaG (spades assembly) | ecosystem: Environmental > Aquatic > Marine > Intertidal zone >...
AAGAAGACGAAGACGAAGCAAGAAGAGACGACAAAAAAAAAGTATTTAGGGTTTGAAAAAAAAAACAAAGTACACTTTTTTCTCTCATCAATGAAATTCGTCAGTCAGAACTCGATCCTTGCGTTTTCTTTCGTCGCTTCGTCCTCGCGTCGTCATGACGAACGAGGAGGACCGAGAACCTCTCTTAGCGAGGAGGACGATTATTCAGACGACGACGACGCGAGCGAAGAAGACAAATACTACTAATTCGATTTTGATGAACAACACGATGGGGGAAACTTTTTATTCCTCCTCGTTTACGTCGTGTACGTCGTGTACGTCCAGGTGGGGGAAGATGATTTTCATCTTCTTTTTGGCCGCGGCGACGATTGGAGGATTGCTCGGCGTCGATCTGTCGCCGCGCAGAAGGGATGATGATGACGATGGACGTTTACTCGCGCAGAAACAAAGGCATCGTTATCAGCAGCGGCATCAATTTGGCGAGGCATTATCATCGTCGTCGTCGTCGTCGTCGTCGTCGTCGTCATCGACGACACAGGCGACGGCGAGATCCCCGGACGCGCTCGTGGAGAGTAAACAAGTGGAACCGGAACTGGCGTTTCACACGGAGGAGGAAATCGCGTCGGTGATCGCGGCGGCGTTGGAAGGCGACGAGAAAAAGACGAGCGACGAGAGGAACATGAGACGGAGGAGAGAGAATGATAACAACAACAACAACAACAACAACAACGAAGAGGTGAGTAGCAGCAGCAGCAGCAGCAGACGAGCGAAGGAAGAACCGATGATGGGGAAGAGAGAGGCGGACGACGACGACGACGGCGGCGGCAAAGAGAACGAAGGCGTCGACGCGGACGAGGCGGAGGCGAATGGGGAGAGGATTAGCATCGGAAGCGCCACCGCCGCCGACGGCGGCCCCGGCGGTTCTTCAGAAGATAAAGACGATCAAGAGGACGAAGCCGAGGAGCAGTCGCAAGCGGAGGAGGCTTCGAGAGCGTGGGATTTGAGCACGTATCTTAACGTGCAAGCGAATTCAGAAAATTCGGCGGAGAGTTTAGTGGCGTTGATTGCCTCCGTAGGAGGCGACGAGAGAGAGTTGGAGAGGTACGTGAAAGTGGTTGAACCAATTGACCCGAGCCAATGGCCGGTGAATATCGATAAAGCGATGTACGCGTTGAAGAGTATTTTTAGATTGAAAGCGAGAGCGGCGGAAGCGGCGCAGATGGAAGCCAAGCTGGGAAATTTCGTCAACGAAGACGAGATTGAAGATGGAATCGCGACTCGCAGATTGAGACGAAGAAGAAATTTGATGAAGGCAGATGAGGAGGAAATCGAAGGAGGTAAACTCGGGTACTTTCAGATGGGTAAATTCGTGAACGACGTGATCAAAGGAAAAGTGAGCGAACAATCAAACGAAGATGATGAAGAGGAAGAAGATGATCAAGATTACGATGAAAAAGCAACTTCAGGCAGCTCCTCCACCCAATCCATGGGGGCTTCGTTAGGCGACGAGAAAGAGAAGTCACTTTCTTCGTTCGACGATTTAGAGACGAGCTCTTTGGGCTATTTCGACTTCAAAAGTTTCATCGACGACATGCTCTCGAATCATCCGGAAAAGAAGACCATAGACAGCGACGATGGAGAAGGCATTTCGTATTTAGGCACTGGCGATAACGAGGACGAGAAGGAAACGAAGAAGAAACAAAAACTTCCCTCGCTCGGGTATTTCGATTTCAAAAAGTTTGTCGAAGACGCAATGAGTGAAGCGCCGAAACCGAAATACGAGCGAAAATTCATGGACTCCGAAAACGACAGTTCTGGCGTGTATTTAGATGCTGCGGCTGGCTCGACTCTTGGGGAGGCGCAACAACCGAAACTCGGCAAAGTGATCGAAGATACCTCCGAAACCATCGAAAGTTTGAAACCGCTTGGGCTCACCGCCGATGACGTGAAAGTTTTGTACAAAGCGTACAAGAAAGAGAAGAAGGAAAAGGAAAGTTTGCAGGATAATTCAGAGAAGAGTGGTAATAAAGTATCTGCATTGATTGAGGATGACGACGAGGAGATGACCTTGGCGAAAGAGTGGAACTTGAACAATTTGAGAGGCATGGGATGGTTCGAAGCGTTAGTCGACCGCGATAAAGAAACCGGTAAGTTATCCTCCAAGTGGTGGCAAACTGAAAAGATTCCAGAGTTGGGAAAACTCTTCTCTCACGTCTACCGATGGCAACTCGCTAAAGACGCGAAAAATGAAAAGGCTTTGATTTTGGACGCCGATGGTTTGTTAGACACGTCCAATCTCGCCATTCCCATGGACGCCATTCGAGTCATCTCGGCGCACGCATCGAACGATTTCGACGTCATGTTCTTGGGAAATCTGGGCACGAAAGATCCAATCTTTGAAACCTTCCCAGACTCGAGCGGTAACGTCATCGAGATCCGCAAATGGCAAGGAACGCAAGACGCGACCAACGCGAACGCATACATCGTCTCGGCGCAATTCGTGAACAATATTTTCGATTTTATTTTGAGCTCAGACATGAACGTGCCGAAGGAGAGTTTGGAGAACTGGTTAGGAAGAGTCGTTTGCGGCGCCAAAGAGCAACAACAACCGCAACAACAAGACGATTTAGAAGAAAACTCCTCCCTCGGTCTCGAATCGGCCGTCAACGAAGAGCTCTCGGAGGAAAATACTTTAGCCAAGAAACCAGTCGTCGGAAAACACGTGTTTAACTGCTACTCCGCCGCCGGCGTCCAAGTGAAGCCAACCGCTTCGTCATCGGACGCCGCTTCGAAGCGCCAACGCAAACAGCAACAACAACAACGATCGACCGCCGCTACCGCGGACGTCGTCGACGGTCTCGAAAGCGTCTCTTCTTCCGAAGAGAAAGGAGGTACAGACGTTCATCGAGCAGTCGCTTAATCATATATTATTCTTAGATTTTTATTAAATTAAAATAGTTTGTACTTCTGTCTTTGTAACGAAACAACTCACGCCACAACTCATTTCTCTCTCTCTCTCTCTCTCTCTCTCTCTCTCTCTTTCTCTCAACGCACTCGGTCGCGTCAACGCGCCGCGAATAAAAAAGACGACGTAAACGTAAACGTAAACGAGTAGTAAAAAACCACGTAAACAACCACGACAAAGAATGAGAGTCAAACGCAAAACTAAAGTCCGGAAATACCTTCGATACTACCGCACAGTCCACGGGTTCCGCGAACCGTACAAAATTCTCCTCGACGGAAACTTCGTCTCCGCGTGCGTCGCGCGGAAACTGGACGATTCCGCCGCGCATCACGTGACCAAATTCTTATCCGCGAACCCATCGACGTGCAAAATATTCACCACGCGAGCGGTGAGGAAAGAGTTGGAGACCATGAAAGGCGAGGACTTCGCGGAAGCCGCGAATCAAACGCACAAGCTGTTGCTCGTGAATGAAAACGAAAACCCCTCAGGAGGAGGAGGAGGAGGAGGAGGAAGAGATGACGCGACGATGAAGAAGAATACGAAGAAAAACAACAGGAGCAGCGGGTACATAGAGAACGTCAAAGAGAGCATACTCGACGCGTGTAAAGAGGACAATCGAGAACGATTCATCGTCTGCACGCAAGACGGAGCGCTGAAAAAGCAGTTACGAAAGGAAAGCGCGAAAGTACCGATTATTTTCTGCCACGTGAGCGGGTTACAGATGGAACCGCCGGTGGACGCGGACAGTAAGAGCGGGTTTGCAGGACAGACGGAGAAAAACGAAGGCGTTTCGGAGAAAGAGATGCGCGCGTTGTTGACGGAAAGAGAAGGAGGAGAAGAGGAAACGAGGAGCATGTACGACGTGAAAACGAACGTTCGTTATAAGATGAAGAAGACGAAAGGACCGAACCCGCTGTCGAACTTGAAGAAGAAGAAAAGAGGTGGGCCTGATGGTCTGTCTGCGCCGGATGTTTCCTCGCCAGGAGGCGGGAAGAAGAAACGGAAAAGACGTTGAGTCGGGACGAAAAACTTTTAGATTTTTAGTACTAGTTAGCAGTAGAAGCACCTCAAGTTGGTACCAGGATATTAGTGAATAAATATGTAACAACAACAACAACAACAACAACAACAACAACAGCAACAGCAACAACATCATCACCATCATCATCATCGTCGTCGTCGTCGTCGACGACGTCTTTGTCTTTGGTTTGTTTTATTCTTCCGGAACGACTTTGTAATCCATCTGCAGCTTCATCGTGCACACATTTTTCTCCTTACCGTCCGGAGAGTCCAGTTCTACGTATTTATAACAGTGTCCGTATAATTTATGCGACCAGTTATCTTCCAACATGTGCGAAACCGCAATCGACGTGCTCGCGATCACGACGTATTTTGGATTTTCCTCGTGTCCTTTTCTCGTCGAAGGAGTTTTTTTGGTGGTTCCTTTTTCGTATCGTTTTCCACCGCTGTTGTTATCACCATCAACCGCGGCGACGACGACGAGGTTCTCCTTCTCCTCTTTCGTTCGCTCCACGTCTAAAACTTCAAAGTGTAAATACTCGCTCGGGTTTCGAATTTCAAACTCTTCGAGCATGTGCAAGTTGCGATAGGCATCTGGTTCGAGAATTTTTCCGTCCGGTAATTCGACTCGCATGATTGGAACGAGATGGCCTTCGCTCGTCCCTAACGCGACGGCGATGTGCGGGTTAAATTCGGACGGGTTTGGGTTTTTCAACTCCACGGACGGGGGAAACTTACGAAATTTCAGGGTTCCCGCGGAAAGAGAGGCGATGGCGACCATGGTTTTGACGACGATGCGATTGATGTGTAAAGTGCGTTTTTTTTTGCGAAAAAATAAAATAAAGCGTTTCGAAAGAAAGGAAAGGAAGAAAAAAGGAAGAACGCAAACGCGAAAAGCGTGGTGGAGCGGAGGGGCGCCGCGGGGCAGATCAGCAGCACACTCATCTTTTCTTACAACGACGCGCGTTCTCACTAAACGGAAATTTTACTCTGTGCCGCGCATGGCGACGGCGACGAAGGCGATGACAAATACCGCGTACGTGATTGCAATGCTCGTCGCTTGCGCCTTCTTGAATGAAAATTTGTGCACGACTGGAACCAAAAACACGTAATACGCGGTGACTGCGATGCCGTATTGCATGAGCATTTTCATTGGCGTCGTGAAATTGATTGGGACCGAAATACCTCTCAATCGGACGATTACGATAGAAATACCGGAACCGACCGCGAGTTGCGTTCCCGGCGAGGCTAAGGAGGCGGTGACCGCCATTTTTGCGTGACCCATTCTGGCGACGGCGAGCATACCGGCCAAATCGCCCGCGCTCGCGCCCCATGCCATTAACGTGCCACCTAAAAGAGATTCTCGAATACCGAAGATGTGACCGAATGCTTGGAACATGAAGACAATTTCGTCGGCTAAAATGTGCATCCAGGCGATGCCGACCGTAAACGCGCAGAAGAGCATAATTGGTGAGGTTTTCGGATCGGCGCCTCGAGTGGGCGTTCTCGCGTGCGCGAGTCTCGCCCAGAACGCGCATATCGCAAATATAGCGTACGCGGAGAATTGTAATTCACCGTGTTGTCCTCGAACGTTGGCGCTTTTGTTCATTTTTTTCTCCAGTAAACTTCTCGCCGTGCCATCGAAGCCGAACAAAACAATGTCCAACATGCCCGTGGCGTATAAGAGGAACAACGGCGCGACAAACGCGATAACAGCGGCGTGCAATGGGCGCACGCGGCCACGGCTAGTAGATGGCATAGTCAACGACACTATAACAACGATCCATCCAGTCAACCACGTCGTTGGATCGTCCGACCATTTCTTCGCTCCGGATTGCATGGACAACCATCTTCGAAAAGAGGAAACGAGGGAAGAAAAATACTGCCCGGAAGAAAAACCATCCGAATGTCTTCGACTTTTAATAGCCGCTCCAACTCCTCTATTGCCCGAATCGCTAATACTGCCGCGTTGCGACCCTTGCGCGAACTTGCTGCTCAAGTTGTGCAGATTTTTGTTCGTCGTTGTTGCGACGCCGCCCCCACCTCTCGGAGAACTTATCGGCGAGTGCACGTACTCATCGTCCGAATCCTCGTCGTCGGTGATTTCATACATTCTGTGTAAATCCACCTGGTCATCGTCGTCTTCCCCGCCACCGTGATGATGACCAACTACTCCGTGTGCCATCTCCATGCTATTATTATTATTGTCCTCCTCGTCGCTCGCGTCTTCCAACACGTGGCTCTTCACCGTCTTCATCCCGCTACTATGTTTTCCACTCTGACTACCGTGACCACTCCCGACCCCTTTCCAACTCATTGGAATCAAATCATCCACCCAATGTCTCCCGTAAATCACAAAGCACACGTAAAACGCGTACACACCTAAATACATAAATCCAAACGCGAACGAAATTTGACCGTACGAACACATGGCGTACGAAATCAACAACAACGCGCAGTAGTGTACGCAATCTCTCAAATACGGTACCGCTTCCACGGTAACCCCACTACCACCTGGCGAAAACACCACCGCCAACGCCTTACAAATCGAACAGACGTAAATCCCTGCCCCGACAGATTCGCTCATCGCCAAATTAAAATCCGGTTCCTCGCTGATACACATCGCCGCCAACTGCGTAAAAATGTCCGGCGCCGACCCGCCCAACGCCAACAACGTCGCCCCGGCGACGTCGTCCGGCAGTTTAAACATTTTCGAAATCGTTCGAATAGCGGGCGCAAAGAACACGTCCGCGACAATCGCAATCGCGCTGAACAAAATCCCGGCCCAGACGGCGAGTAAAGGCACTTTCATAAACGCCGGCACGGAGTCGTTGATGTCATCCGTGCAAAAATAAAACGCCAAGTAATCGATCTTCCCGGCTTCGCAGCGTTCGTTCAGTTTCGAGTGCCTGCACGGAGTGCGCGACGCGAACGGGCGACACCCGAGCGCGTAATCATCGTCAAACCTCTCGTCCATTTTTTAATGACTCGGCGAGACGAAAAAAAAAAGTGCTCTGCGCGAAGAACACAAACTCGATTTAGGGTCTTCTCAGTGTTAGAGCCACGACACCGTTACAAAATTCTCTCACTCTTTCTCTCTCTCTCTCTTTCTCTCTCTCTTTCTCTCTTTCTCTCCGCTCTCCAAAAGTCAGATCTGAAAGCGACGAGCGAGAGCGGTGAGATGACAAAAAGCCTTTTTCTCCTCCGGGCGGCTTCCGTCGACGACAACGCCGCGAAAGGGGGGAGGATGAGGAGGCGAAGGCGGAACGCGAAGGTGGTGGTTAGGATGAACGAAGAGAAACAAAAAAGGAATCCATTCCCACTTTCGAATTTTGGGTCGGGATGCGCGAGCAACAATAACGAGAACGGTGAAGACGACGACGAGGACGACGAGAACGATAACAACAACAACAACGACGTCGGGAAACCACGAATCCCAATCGGAGGACGGTTTTTGTGGTCCAACGAAGGGAAATCGATCGGTACGGGTTTGAAAAAACTGCCAGATTTTCGACGAAATATGCTGGAAGAAGGCACGGAGGACGTTTGGTTGAAAGAAATAAAGATGAAGCATTCGATATTGGACGCGTACGGAGAGCGTTGCGTCGTGTATAAAGAAGAGGAGCGAACGGACTTGGACGAAGCCTGTCGAGAGTTATTAAACGCGGTTGCGGAGTTGTTGACGGAACAGTATCCAGAAAGGTACGCGATAACAGAGAAGAACGAGGACGGGAGCCGAATGATTTCAATACCAAAGCTCGATAACTACACGGCTTCTTTAGAACCGAAGTCGGGAAAGGAGGCATTGATCACCGCCGCGCGATTGAGCACGAACGAGTTTTGTATAATGCGAAGAAGCAGAAACGGCGGAGAAGAAGCACAAAGTGAGAAACAGGAAAACGGTGGAGATTTCTTCGCCAGAGAACCTTCGGAGCACGAATTCGTCGCCGGCGTGGTGTGCTTTTCCTTCGACCCAAAGAAACGCGAAGGGAAGAACTTATCGCAGCTGCACAAACCGGTGCCGAACTACGAGGAGAAAATTGAAATGGCGACGAGGCGCGTGTTTGATAACTTGTTAAGGAAGATGGACGAGGACGGAGGACAGCCATTGTTTCGCGCAAATTGGGCGATACAGAATAGCAGCGATTTAATTAGCACCGATTTAGATTGGCATCCGACGAATGTTAAAATCGGTGGTGTGATGAATAGAAAACATTTAGTGGAGGAAAGTTCGACCAATTCTTTCGGCGACATCGACGCGATGCACACGGGATATATGGACCCGACGCAAGGTATGCCGAAAAATGTTCGCGAGGTTGGGAGTAAAATGTTTACGCGCGTAGAATACGAAACGATATCGAAACTAAAAACGAATGGGTTTTCATTGTTTACGGTGAAGACGTATTTAGAACCGTTAGAAAATTTTTCGGCGCCGGAAGCCGCGGAGTCGCTGTTCGTCGCCATCACCGAAGCGAGCGAAAGCGAGTTGAAGTACAAATCGCTCGAAAACGCCAACTTGAAGAATCTGATATTAGAATATTTGGTTGCGAATTTGCCAAAAGTCCAGTCGTCTTCATCGTCGTCGTCATCTTCTTCTTTATCATCGACGACAGTATCGTCAAACGTTCTCAAATGTCCCATGGGTTTTTCCACGCCGAAGATTAAAGAAGAAAGAGAAGAAGACGCGCGGACGACACAACCACACGATTTCACTCCGTGGACGTCATTCGATAAAGCAATCGAGGATGCCTCCCCTATTCCACCTTCGTACTACACGAGTGAGAAATTGGCGCAGCGTGAACGCGCCACGGTCTTTTCGCCAGAGAAGGATTGGGTTTGCATCGGGCACGTTTCGGATGCGCCAAGCGTGAACGATTATTTTACAACCACTGTGTTTTCCGATGAAAGCGAAAACGCCGCCGCCGCCGCTGTAGAAATAGTATGCGTGCGAACGGAAGAGAATACGTTTAAAGCGTACGAAAACGTGTGCCAACACCATTTCGCGAAGGTTGCTGATAAGAAACGAGGCACGTGCACAGCGAAAGCAAACTCGTGCGCGGCGGCGTTGCAATGTCCGTATCACGGATTCACGTATGATGTATCAAATGAAGGAAATGGGAAGCTCATCTCGGCGACTCGAATGAAAGGCATGGAAGAGCGAACGGAAAAGATTAAACTCAAAGGCGGTTACGTGTGCGAAACGTTCGGTCCGTTTGTGTTTCTAAAGAAAGATGAGAGTTCGTCGTCGTCGTCGTCGTCGTCTTTGCGAACGTTTTTAGGCGCAGATTTTGCCAGTCGAGTCGAAGAAGCTGATATCAACGTCTCCGATCGCGAGTCTTTTCGTCACGTCGCTCGCGAAACGTTTGAAGTTGAATCGAATTGGAAAGTTTTCATAGATAACTATCTCGATGGAGGTTTCCACGTCCCTTTCGCACATAAAGCGCTGGTCAAAGAAGGTTGCGACATGAGCAAATATAACATCACGCTCTTCGATAATATGAACTCGATTCAATCCGTGGACGTTAGAAAAGAAGAGAACACCAACTCTCGCCTCGGTTTAGGCTCAGCGACCTACGCGTTTGCCTTTCCGAACGTCTGTCTCAACAGATACGGACGTTGGCTGGATACCAACGTGGCGTTCCCAAATCCTGCAGACCCAAATAAGTGCGTCGTCGAATTCAACTGGTACATCGATAACACCAACCACGACGAGGACGACGACGAAGAGTTATTCATAAAGCAAAGTCTCCTCGCCTCTCGCGTCGTCCAAGACGAAGACGAAAATCTGTGCGCCTCCGTACAAAAAGGGCTCCGCTCCAAAGTCGCCTCTTCTTCTTCTTCTTCATCATCCCGAAGCGGCAGCGGTGGCGACGAAGATCGAGAAGAAGGGTTATACTCCCCTGAATGCGAATCAATCATGTTTGCATTTCACAAGAGATATTATCGCGCCGTCCTCCTCCCGGGCGAATAAAAGAAACGACCGGTTGTAAATATTCTACTTGTGTATATTTTTTTGCCTGACCTTTTTTTTTTGACCTCATTTTTAGTACAAAGTGACACACACACACGCACACCACACACGCACACAATGTTGGTGTTCAAGAAACCTCTTCTCTTACTCCTGATGATGCTTTCCATCGCGCACTTCGCGGGCTTTCTCTCGTCGTCGTCCTCGACGACGTCGACGTCCAAAATCGTTGCTTTCGCGCAAGCCGAAGACGGCGAGGAAACGACGCCGTCGTTTGGGGATGATGAACGCGAGGAAGACGACGACGAGGACGAGGACGACGACGACGACGACGAAGATCCCCCATCAAACGATAACCCGGACGAGATCGATCCGTACCCCGAGATCGAAGACGACGAGGACTCGAAAATCTGGCCGCCGCCGATGCCAGAAGTACGACACTTGAAGCAATATAAAGTAAGAATGTTGAAGGAGTTCTTAGACTTGAGAGGGACGACGTGCGAAGCGTGCGCGGAGAAGGACGATTGGATTCGACGGGTCGTCGACACGTGGGAGTGGCCGAAGAAAGAAGTTAACGTCGCGAATACTGAAGATGAGGAAGATGTGGGAAATGAGGGGAGACGTCCGTACTCGGGAGACGAGATGACGCCGGAGGAGGAAGTCGCGGAAGAGGCGGCGAGAATGAAGAGAATGATGGACGAGTTGAACGGCGGTAAGTCAAAAGATTACACCGGGATGGATCCGAACAGAGTAAGGCTGTTGAAAAAATTGCAATCGAAAGGGTTGAGCTTTATGGGTGGCGAGAACATGGACATCGAACAGTTGGAGCAGTTGGCGAACGCGATGGATGGGATCAACAGTAAGAATGGTGGCGATCTTTAAATTGTACCTGTGTAAAAACAAGTGCTTCAATGTTTTATGGTACACGAGTTTTTGATTTTATTTGACCTGTTCATCGCACTCCCTCCTTACTTCTTCGATGACGTGTTTCAACTCGGCGAAGTTCATCAAAGCGCCTTCGGCTTCGTCCTCTTGAAGGACGCCGGTATCTTTCGATTTTGCAGCTAATTTTTCGCCAATTTCGATAATCTCCAACGAATCGTCCAATTCATTCGCGCCGTAATGCGCGTAGGCCAACAAATACCAGACGTCGACGATGCCGTCGCGCTCTTCTAAGAGCTCTTCGAGAATTTCAATCGCGAGCGCGGCGGAGGTGTCGATTTCCAACAACAATTTGGCGGTTTCGAATCGAAACTCAAAACTTACCTCGTAGTCTTGGAATCTCGGCGTGTATTCTTCATCGTCGTCGTCGTCTTTTTCTTCTTTTTCTTCTTTCTCCACGTCGTCCTCCGACGAGGATGCGTAATCTTTCGCTCCTGGCGCCGGTCTCTTTCGTTCGTAAATATCTCTCTCTTTCTTCGTCTCTTGGACCAACTGCATCGGCTTCCTCCACTTGGCGATGCTTTCTCTCAAATATTTCAAAGCCTCGTCCTTCTTCCCTTGCTCATTTCGCAAACACGCCAGCACTTGCATCGGCTCCGCGCTTTCTTTATCCGATTGTTGCGCTCTTTTGAGTAATTCCTCCACGGCTTTTGCCGTCTCGTCATCCACCGCGTTATCGCCGTCCATCCCGTCTTCTTCGTCTCGACATCCCAAAATCTGTTCCGCCAACGCGCAACACGCCGAACAGTGCCTATCCGCCACCGACGCGTCCCCTTTTTTCATTTGTTCTTCCAACAAATCTAACCCTTTCTTTGTGCACGCCGTTGCCGCTTTCCCGTCGTCCAACAACTGCCCGAGATACATAAACTTCTCGTACCCGCTGTCCGGATTCGCCTTCGCCGCGTCTCTCAACGCGTCCAGCGCTTCTTCTTGGTCCCCGTACTCGGCTAACGCGTACGCGTACGTTTCCAACGCATCCACGTTCGTTGAATTCTTCTTACAAATATCTTTCAATTCCAACAAACCCTGTTCGATGCGATCGTACGAGATGTGCGTCAACGCGGATTCAATTTGTGTTTCTAACGCCCGCGCGGTTGAACTTTTACCGTTTGTGTTTTTGTTCGTCGCATTTTTATCACCACTCATTCCTCCTTTCATCCCCGTCTTCTTATAATTCGCACTCTTCCCTCCGGATTTCCCATCCCGAGGCGACTTCTTCTTCTTGCTTTTCCCGTTCGCGCCGCCCATGATTGATGACTGATGCGCTCTTCTCTCTCTCTTTCTCTCTCAATTGGAGAAGAGAGAAATCGATTTTTGGAACTCGAGAGAAATTCGCCGCCAACGAAGAAGAGAGAGAGATTGATTACTGTACACGAACGCACTTGAAAACTTTGGGAAAAAAAAGGCCGACTTAAAAAAACGCGTTCCTTTCTCTCTCTCTCTCTCTCTGTTCTTCTCTCTCTTTCAAAGGCGGAGAGAAAGAATGAATCAACGACAACAACAACAACAACAACAGCACTTACTATAGAAAAGTATTATGGGGGAGAGAGATTCTTTTTCTTCTTTTTTCTCCTTTTTTTGCTTTTTTTGCAAAAGTCGTTGGAACTCCGAACAAACAACAACTCATTTGTGTTTTCGTGTGTCTGTCGTCTGCTCTTGTTTTTTTTTTTTG
>Ga0181555_1003462_pt1 | contig 12556 bp, 5 predicted proteins | sample 011ome_15_FD_145601 | JGI IMG/M metagenome (GOLD analysis project Ga0181555, IMG submission 145601) | Coastal salt marsh microbial communities from the Groves Creek Marsh, Skidaway Island, Georgia - 011504AT metaG (spades assembly) | ecosystem: Environmental > Aquatic > Marine > Intertidal zone >...
GACGACGATATACACGACGATGGTGGAAGAAGAAGAAGAAGAAGAAGAGTTTCTTTTTCTTCTTCCGAAAGATTTCGACCCGCGCGCGATGCCGACGTGGCTGCTCCCACCGCCGTCGGCGGAGATTCTCTTTCGCGGTCCACCGAATGTAGGAGTCTCGCGACAACACCAACGACAACCTTTGGTGTCGTCTGATTCTTCTCTCTCTTGGGAAACGTTCGTGTCTTGGCCGCCGCCGGAGAGGAGGAGAATGAGGAGGGAGAGGGAGAGGAACAAAAACGAGAATTTGAGCGCGAACGCGTCTTCTGTCGTGTTCTTTAATAACAATAATACGAACGATGATGATGAAAATGAAAATGATGAAGAGGAAAGAGTAGAGTTTGCGTTGGACGAAAGGTGGGCGAAACGATTCGCGGAAACCGAATTGAAAAGACGAGAGCGAAGGAAAGCGAGAGAGAGAGAGAAGAGGGAAGAACAACCGGTGAGCGGGAGAGTAGAACGAGCGCGAGCGAAAGCAGAGGAGACCATGCGGACGTGGGAAGCGTTGGAATAGTTTCGTATGATAAAAGATAGTAATTGACGTAAAAAAATAGAATAAATAGTGTCTCCATCCAGACATCATCGATAAAGCACGTTTTGAATCTCTTCCTCCCCTCTTTTAATCTTCGTTTGTTTCTTCCTTCTTTTCTTCTTTCTTCTCCTCGGGCTTCTTTTCTTCTTCCGTCGGAGTGGCGGCGGCGGCGGCGACTTCGGGAACCGGTTTCGGTTTCGGCGGATTTTTCTTCGCCTCTTCCAAGCGTTTCTTTTCCGCATCTTCGGCTTCCTGTCTCATTTTAATCGCGTCCAACTGCTCTTGCGACATTGGTTTTTCCTTCTGCTCCTCCTTCTTTTCTTCGACGAGTTTTGACGCCGGAACCGCATCTGGCGCGACTTTTTCAACCTTCTTGACTGATTTCGCCCCGATGCCAAAGAAGCCTTTACCTTCTCCGGATTTGTTGGTTCGTTTGTACGCGCGCCATCGCTTCAAGACGACCGACGCGGCGCTTCTTTCCGCCGCCAACGGCCAAATGTTCGACGGCATGTACCCTCGCCACGCACCGGAGTCCAAAAGTTCCTCGACTGATTTGTGTTTGTCCAAACCCAAATCGCCTTCGTGCGCTTCTTTGATTTGTTGCGCGCGAATGACGCCCATTCGTGCTTTTTTGATGTCCTCTTCGGTTTCGCCGACGTTGTCGACGTACATTGGTCGTTTTAGAGCAATTTGTAACAACTCTCTCGAGCGCATCGTTTGCAAGATGGTAATCACCGGGATCGGGACCAACCAGATTCGGTATTCCTCCGAGCCGTACCCCAACGTGGGCATGCCTAAAATCAACACGATTTGCGCGAAGAACAACGTGAAGATCATTTGACGCACGAGCCAGGCCCACATGGCGATGTCGCCCATATACTTTTGCAAATAGCTGTACACGTACATGTGCTTACCGAAAATGTACATGGTGTAGAAGAAGACGAACGCAAACGGTAAGATAATTGGTGCGATGACGCAATAAATCATCGAAATGAAGAAAATCATCATCGCTTGCGGCGGGACGAGCATCATCGGCGTAGCCTTCGGTGTCGCCCATTCAACTTTCTTCTTCTTCGGAGGCCATTGTAAAGAACGAACGCGGTACATGATAGATTTCACAATGTAACCACCAATAGAACCGATGTTCAACAACTCCATGATCGTGGACGTGGCCGTTCTCATGATTATAAACTTGATGAAGTAGGTGGACGTGGCAATCATTTGTCTCGTAAACGTGTACGCGAACAAGTGAGGTTGCTGCAACCAATCTTCCAAATCGAGCCACAGCTCTCTTTCGGACATGTTTCCAACGACCAAATTGACGATGACGATATAAAAATACGTCGAGGCGCCAAAGGAGTCCATCAAAGAGTACGAGGTCAAACCCGTCATGCGACTGGTAATCGACGCAATCATACCGGCGACAGCAATCAAGACGGAAAGCAACACCGCAATCATGATGGAATACAAGGTTTCCCCGTACTGTACGCCGACATATTTCACGATTTCATCCTTGTAATCGTTGAACAATTTTGTCGCGTACGAGACTGGGAACATGAAGAAGATGGTGATGAAAATGGTAAAGAACCGAATTTGGTTCGTTTTCCAATCTCTCACCGGTTTCGAGCTCGCGACGTTGTGCCATACCAAATCGGACGGACCAGGCGCTTGCATCGTTTGCCATTGGCCAAACTGGTCGTCAATCTGTACGGAACCCATGACCAAAGCATCTTTTTGATCTTTGAAAACAACCACGGCCCCGGCGGCAGGTTCGATGGAGTTGATTTCCTTTTCGCGAACGGCGTTGAACTTCTGGAAGAACTTTGCCTCTTTCTTGACGTACTTCGTGTAACCTTTCGTCGCTTGCTTCAATTCGAATCGCAAAATACGGGCACTTCGAGAAGAACCTTCGAAAGACTTCGGGTCGACCTGTTTTTGTTTCGTTAATTCGTTGTACGCTTTCGTGTACTGAATCATGTAGTCCTGCACCGCTCTCCACCTGCGCGCGACGGCGTCCAACTTTCGCGTATCCGAGGCCAGCATTTTAAAAGCAATCTTGTCTGGGCCGACAATGCGTTCGACTTTCGAGGTTAAGATAGAATCAGTTTCCCAACGCATCAACGCTCGAACGCGTCCGTCGTTGGCAAAAACGACATCCGCAGCGGATTCTACGCCGCCTTCGTCGCCGCCTTTGTGACCTTTCTCCATGGCGCTACCAACCCTCTCCATGGCGCTACCAATTAAACCTTTCGAATGTTCCTCGTCTTGCGCGAACTCCGCGCCCATCTTCTGTTGCACTTGCGCGAGATTCGCCAAACCTTTGAATCGCCCATAGATCGACGTCGTCTCTTCCTCCTTCTTTAATTCCTTCCCGAGTTTGTCTTGCATCGCGGCAATCTTTTTCATTTGTGCGTCGCTCATTTCCGTCGTCGGGAACGGCGAGGTGGTGTATCTCGGAATATCCGTGATGACCACGGCGTGCGATTTGATGCCAATCTCTTCCGGTTTCAAGTTCCACATCAAACGCGCAAACTTGACGCACTCGCGTTCGATGAGTTTCACCAAAACGACCGATAATAAAACCATCTCGGCGACGACTAATTGCCACGTCAAGTGACTCTTCGCCGACGCCATAGAGATTTGACGCACGTTTCCATTCAAAGCGGCGTCGATGGTCGCTTCCGTGCCGCTCGTGGCTTCGTCACTGTCCACGAAATAAAAGTACACCAAAACCGGCGTGCAAAACACAGAGGCGAACAAAAAGAAAATGGAGCACATGCGAAACCATCTCAAAACCATGTATTCGTCCAAAGTCATGTGCGAGCGTAAATACGGCATGTCCATTCGTACCGCGTGCCACAACCACGCCAAACCTAACATTCCAGTAGGCGCTGGCGGTAAATCTGGATATATGGAATAATCCGGGTTCGTTCGATCCAAATGCGCGCACGGATCGACCACTGATTTCAGCCAAGGTCTCCCGCGCAAGAATAAGAAGATCATAAACGCGAACCAAAACACGATGACCAACGCACCGACGTACTTCGCCGCGTCTATCCCGCTCAAACTTTCTTGGCAATTACCGCCGTCCGCGCACTTGTATTGAAACACGCACGCGACGCCGGTACCGACCGTCCCGATACCTTCTTGCGAATACGCGCCGGAATACCCAGTGGCGTAGTAGCCTTGCCCGTTATTACAGTGGAAACATACCATTAAACTCACATCTGGACACCCTTGTAACGTCATTCTTTCCGCGGTTCCCGTGGTGTTCGTATACCCGGCGAACGTCGCCGAACCCCCGGTACTGATCGCCACCGTCGGCATCGTGCTCGTTGAATACAACGTTTTCACCGTGTTATCCCCGCCAAACATGGAAGAATCTTGAAACGCGCAATTCATGCATCCAACCGGGCAAGGACACGATGTCTCCACGCCGCCGTCGTTAAACGCGAGCTGGACGGTGGCCCAAGCTCCGCTCGAGAGAAATTCGCTCGTCTCTTCACTCGCTTGGACGAATACATTAATTCCACCCCCAAAATTGGTGTTACTACTCGTCGTCGTCAAAGGCGCGTCGTTGAACAGGCACGACGAGAACGCCAGAAAACAAAGAAGCGCGAATCGGGAAATCATCGTTGGAATCGTCTCGTTTGTATTCTCTCTCTCTTCTCTCTTCTCAGGACGAGTAAATAAATAATTAATAAATACTGTACCGGGGTAGGGCAAAAGATTTTTTCTGAAGGATTGGACAACGAACAAAATTACAAAAATATCTTCTTCTTCTAAATAACTACACTACGATTAATGAACTCTCTCTCTGTGTGTGTGTTTCTGATAAAGACTTTAACGATACAAGGCAAAAGACTAACCTCTCCGCTTGCTCAATCGCCAGGCGTCTTTTTCGTTGAATCTATCGAAGAGAGGTTCTAACTTTTCCATGCGTTTGCGCTTGCTCATGATTCTGGCGTCCGCTTGTTTGAAAAATCTCGGAGCGAGTTCGACGAGCCATTTCGGGTCGATGGCGACGCATTCACGCATGTACTCTTTGGACGTCAGGACGAGTTCGTGGTAAACGACCCAATCTGGTTGGCGTTGAAATAAAGAGGAGGAGGGGTGGATGTATGTTGGGGTGTTTTCGACCAAGGTTTTGAAGCCTTCTTGCGGATCTTTTTTGGCGGCGTGGAAGAAGAAACCGGAAGTGATGGCGCGGCGGATGCGGTTGAAGTTGCGACCGGCCGAGGTGACTTCTAAGCGGTAGCGATCCATAATTGTCAACAGTTGTTTCCGAACGTCTTGCGCACGACGCAAAGAGCGCGCTTGAAGGTAGTTTTCAAAACACCACGGCGAGGAGAAGTTGTTCGCTTTCCACGCTTCGTAGACGGTGAGCAACGTGAGATGGTCGCCTTCCGGTTGGAAGAATTTCGCTTTTTTCTGATCGGCTGGGCCTTGCTTTTCTTTCGGACGGTAGAAGATGTTTTGCGCGGAAAGCATGGCAACGATGGTGAGAATTTCCTCGGCGCACCCGAGATCGACCGATGCGATGAGCATTTTTGACATTGGCGGTTCGAGCGGAAACTCTGCCATTTTACGACCTAAACGGGTGAGTAATCCTTCCTCGTCTAACGCGTTCAAGTTGTATAACTGCTCGAGTGCTGTGACTAAGGTTTGCGCCGGTGGCGGGTCCATGAAATCGAATCCACCCGGTCCTAAATCGTTGATACCCATTGCTTTCAAAGTTAAACACGTCATCCCCAAGTTTGTTCTTTGAATTTCCGGTACCGAGGTTGGTAACATTTCGTTCTTAAACGCAGCTTCGGTGTATAATCGGAAACATTTCCCTGGACCAGTACGCCCAGCTCGTCCCGCGCGTTGTCTCGCGGACGCTTGCGAGATTGGCGCGACGATTAAGGAATCCATGCCAACTTTCGGGTTGTACACTTTTTGCTTTGCAAAACCTGGATCGATGACATAGTAAATGCCGTCGATCGTCAACGACGCTTCTGCGATGTTCGTTGCGACGACGCACTTGCGACTTCCTGGCGGTGCCGGCTCAAATATTTTCGTTTGCATTTCAGACGGTAAGGAGGAGTACACTGGTAAGATGTGCAAATCTGGAACGGACGGGCCTAAAGCCTTGACGCGTTCAAAGAGGATTCCGCATCCGGTGTCAATTTCCTCTTGACCGGTTAAAAAGAGCAAAATGTCACCTTCAGGTTCGGTCAAGTGAATTTGCATGACAGTAATCAATGCCGCGTCTAAATAATCGCTTTCTGGAGCTTTTGTATACATCACTTCGACAGGAAAGGTTCTCCCCGGGATGGTAAAAATTGGGCACTCGAAGAAATACGTGGAAAATTTTTCCGCGTCCAAGGTTGCAGAGGTGACGATGATGCGTAAATCTTTCCTCTTGGCGCAACATTTCTTCAACAAACCGAACAAAACGTCCGTATGGATCGTTCTTTCATGCGCTTCATCTAGCATGATGACAGAATATTGCGACATCTTGTCGTCCAACAATGCTTCTCTTAAAAGCATACCATCAGTCATGTATTTAATAACCGTATCTTCACTCGTGCAATCTTCAAAACGAATGGCGTAGCCAACTTCTTCGCCAACTAAACAGCCAACTTCGTCAGCGACTCTCTTAGCAACGGACATGGCCGCAACTCTTCTCGGCTGCGTGCACCCAATTCGACCTTTGGTCGTGTACCCGCTCTCCGCTAAATACTGCGTCATTTGCGTCGTTTTTCCCGACCCAGTTTCACCAATGACGACCAAGATTTGGTTTTCGTTCACGGCTTTGATCAACTCTTCACGCAATTTGAAAATCGGCAACGATTGTCGCTGTTCGAGAATGGACCCTTTTTGTGCGAAACCAAACTGCGGGGCTTTCCCGACAGATTGCTTCTTCCATTCCGGCATATCTTCCGCAAGTACGTTTTGTCCTCGAACGTCTGCGACGAGTTTTCGATCGTCCTGAGCCGCCATTGGATCTAACCACGCTTGATTGAGATTTTCCGGAACATCCTCGTCCATCGCGGCTCTTTTTTGTGTCTCTTTCATCTCTCTCCGTTCTTTCGCCAAAGCGCCTTGTGTCATCGCCGCTCTTTGCATAGATCCGTCTGGATTCTTCACGATTTTGATCGGGGAAACGTCGCCTAAAGCCGCATCAGTTTGACCGGCAAGAAACGGGGCTTCTTCGTCGTTCATTTCGATATCGAATTCCTCCTCCGCTTCCTCTTCATACGCCAACACTCCGTCGTTTTCCGGGTCAAAGTTCGGGTAATCTTCGACTTTCAAAACGCCGCTCGCGATCAATTGTCTCGCCTCCCATAACTCAGGAGAAGACATGCGCTTAATCGGGCGACGTCGATTTAACCCGTTCTTATCGTCCACCATGCGTCCGTCGGCCGCAAAATCTTCCTCGGTTTGCTTGATCCCAGATAAGCCTTTCACCGTATTCATATTCGAACCTTTCGCGCCGGCGCCAAATCTAGGCACAATCGGATTACTACTACTATCGTCAATACTACTTCCAGCGGCACCGCCGCGCGGCGGCGCTGGATTCGATCTCGGTGGCGGTGGTGGAAGATTGTTCGCGTAACTCGTCTCTTCCTCTCCAGTCTCTTGATTCACGTCCGACATGGACAAAGCTATCCTATTGTTCGTCAGCGATAACACTTTCACATACACCGGGTTACCTCTCTGCACGACATCTCTCGCGGAATTTCCGTTCGATACTCTTGGTAATTTGGAAACGTGCGCTAAACCTTCCGTTTTATTCACAAACTCGACTAATTCCACGAACGCTCCAAAATCCATCACGTTCGTCACGCTACCTCTGTATACCTTCCCGACTTCCGGTTTGCCTTGAATCGTCCGTTTTGCCGGTTCTGATGTTGACTTTCTTTTCTTCTGTCCAAACGCGGAATCATCGTATCCTCTTCCCGAACTCGACGCGTTTTTGTTCTCGTCTAATCGCCCGGGATTCATTTTATCCAACCTCGGATCGTCGCACGCGTTTTCAATCGGGTTCCTGTCGCCGTACAACTCGCGCGACAACATCTTCGCGTGTTCTTCCGCATCCGGTCGGTGTAAACCCGGAAATGGATTCTCCTTCGTCGGTTTTTCTACGATAACTTTCTTCTTTTCTCCTCCTCTCGCACCTCCGCCACCTTTATTCGCTAACCGTTCAATCGTCCCGACTAACTCGTTCGCGAACGGTTCCGGCAACTCCGCCCCGTTCTTTTGCAATTCATTAAAAAACGTTTTCGGATCAAACTTCGACGCCTTGGCAATGTCCACGATAAACTCCGCCAACGTCTTATCGTTCACGCCGAGGTTCTTATCCAGTTCTTTGGTGACTTTATTGATGAGCGAGAGGTGTTGGAGCTTTTGCATCGCCGACGTGACGTTGTTTTTCGGCTCTAAAGACGGCGCCATTTTCGCTTCTTCGATGCGATTCTCTTCTCTTCTCTTTTATGTTTGTGTGCGTGGGCAGGACAAGAATACTCGCACAGAGAAGACAACGCGCGGGAGCGTGCGCGTGCTTTATGACGCAACGCGCGTCGTTGTGCCTTTTTTCGTCGCGCGCGGCGCGTTTCTTCTTCAAAGTGTTATTACGACTGCGCTTGCTGAAAACGGAAGGTAATGCTGTTTTTTAGTGAAGCGATTGCCATGATTTGCGCTCTTCTTTTTCAAAAAATACGACTACTTTCTCTCTCCGCGTCGCATCAATACTCGTACTCGTCGAAAACGTCCGCGAGATCTACGTGCGCGTCCTCACCGTGCTCGTTGTACCACTGCTGGAGCAATCTCTCGCCTTTCTCGTTCGCTTCGTCCCAGTCGATGTCGACGTCGTGTCGCGGAAAGCTTCCGTTTTTCTTTCTTCTTCTCGGTATATCTTTGCGAGAGAAGAGTTTGACTTTGTATTTTTTCTTCTTGTTGCTGATGTTGATTGTTTTTCTTGGGGTGGCTATGTAGAGGAGATCAAAGTATACGCTTGGTTTTTCTGGGATTGTTTTTCTTTTCGGTATATCTTCTTCTTCTTCTTCTTCTTCTCGATTGGCGTCCCTGTGAATTAATCGTGTAAGATATGATCGCTAGAAACCTTGGTCAGTATTTTTATCACGAGCGAAAGGAAACACGAACAGATGATGGTTTCGGGTAAAACATAGGCCACAACGCGAAGGCTGTTCGCGCTAGTACGAGTCGAAAGATATCTTTATCAATCGCAGGCGCGCGGATGTCGAGCGCTCCCGAAGAAGGAGAATAATCTTGATAAACGTCGCACCGTCTCTTTTGAAACTCTTTGTCCAACATGAGCGAATTTTGAATCAAGGGTTCCCAAATGTCGCTTCGCGTGATGATTCCGATTAACTTTCCCGGGTGCGCGTAATCTTCGCCTTCCTCGACCACCGGCAGACGGTGGATCTTATGCTTTAGCATCAATCCCGCGGCGGCGGAGATATACGCCTTCGGCCCTACGGTTAAAGGCATCGATGTCATCGCGTCTGCAACCGTGCGAATATGTCTCTGTTCTTCGCCGAAGGAAATGTACGACAATCGTTTGACGTCGTTCCTCGATATGACCCCGACCAGGTTTCCGTCCTCATCGACCACCGGCCCGCCGTGATATCTCTTGATCCAGCTTTGCACTTTCACGTCCGTTAAGTTCAAACTCTCGCACAACGTCTCTGGATCCTTCGTCATGAATTCCTCCACCCGACTGTACGGCCACGAAATCGCGGCTTCGTCGCTCATGTCTGGGTCTTCTGCTTTTGATGCAGACATCGATCGGCCGCCGTCGAGGTGGAGTTTGCCGATCTCTTTTTCTCCACCTTCGAACGTCGTTTCGTTGTCCGAGGAGGAGGAAAAAACTTTAACCGCGCGCTGCCCACGCGACTGAAAACGAAGACGAACGAACTTTTGAACGTCGCGCGAAATGAACGAGGCAGATGGTATCGTGAGAATGGAGAACATTTTGCGTGTTGCAGTTATTGATGTTACGACGTGGCGCGCTTAATCTTTCAAGAGATGTGACGAGTATTTTTTTATAGATACAAAGATATTTCCTTCCTCTTGGATTGAACTAAAATTACAAATCGAGCAAGCTGCGCGTGACTTTCGCGGCCCCGGCAGCGCTATTGGTGGGATTGCTATTGGTGATGGTGGTAGTATTTGTGGTGGAGAATAAATCGTTCAATTGCTGATGGTGAGTCGCGGTGGTGTTCCCGGAGGAAGACAGTAAACATTTCACGATTTCCTGGCGACGGACGAGCGAAAAGGTCGAGGCGTCTGCTTTCGAAAACCAGGCGTTTGCAAAGGCGCGACAGACGCTTTCGAGTCGGGTTGACGATGAAGGAGAGTTTCTGCCGACGTAGTTGGTTAAGAACGCGAGAGTGTACGTCGCCGACGCGTACGCAGTTTTCTCCAACGACTGGCGCAAGACGTTTTCGAGGCGTTGCTTTCTCGCCGCTTCGTCCATATACTCTTCATCTCGGAAACATCCCGTAAAGAGAGAGCCGTCGCCAAAGAGCGGTTCGGGTAAAGCGTGGAAGAATTCCAATAACGCAAGTGCAAGTTCCACCATCGAAGAGGATGGTTTCGATGAGGACATCACGGACAAAGCGGTGAAATCGTCCAACAAGGAAGAGGAAGAGGAGGAATGCATGTCGTTGAACGCGCTCTGGGAGACTCCACACAGACGCAAACAGTTATTCACGGCATTCATCCTTTCCTTTTCGCTGCTTTTCTGCGTAAACAAATCATTCTTCGATATCGAACCAAACGCAAAGAGCGAGTCGATCAGTGTAGAGATGACTGACGGAACATCCGGTGGAAATACGCTCGGAGGTAAGGAGCGCAAAGGCGCGCCGAAAATCGGATTTTGCGCATACGCACCCGTGAGTGCAATGTACGCGTCTTGACAATGTTCGGCGCGGATTACTAGAACGGCGTCGAGCGAATTCGATGCGCCTAAAGAACGAATAGTTCCTGCTCCACCAACAAACGCAGAGATGTCTACAAACACGGACGTTTCAGCAGAAACGGTTGCTTTCGCTGGCGTGATATCGCGCACCCATTTTGGCGCGTCGTCTTCGGTATCGTTGACGAGGTCGTCGTAACTTCCCCCGCGGCCGTGAAATCCAACAGTAAAGGACACCGCGTTCCCGTGATTGTTTCGTGGAAATTTGAACTGAATCCTCCTCGTCACTCGCTCGCAATAATGCACCTCGCCAAAATCACACATGGTGCCGCTTTCCAAAACTACCTTCGTCGCGTGCGCTCTGTTCGTCTCTTCGGCATCTAACTTCCGCTGTAAATCTGTCAGCATTCGCTCTAAACGACCGTTATAATCGACCGAACGACACTTCAAGTCAAACGTAGCAGATACTGGTTTGTGGTCTGAATGGTAAATCTCGTCGTGGTCTCTGTATCCCAACAGCTGTAAATCGTCGCCTTTCCATAAAACTCGATCGCACCACGCCGGCGCGCGCTTCTTTTTCTCTTCCTTATCGTCTGCTTTGGTGCTATTGCTTTCACCGTCGTCAAAGTCGTCGTTGAAATCGTTCTCGTAATCGGATTCGTTGTTGTTTATGTTGTCTTTTGACGATGACGTAGCAGCGCGTCCGATGCCGGAATACCGCGACGTCCCGGGTTTAAATTTATACGTCATAGGGAACTCAATAGAACCTTCTCGATAGCCTGGGAGCACACTCCCGCTTTGCATTTCGTTTAATAACTGATCGTGTTTCAAGAATGGAATATAATTGCTCGCGCTCGCACGAAACGATGACGCGTTCAATTCGGCTTCGTTCGATTTTAAGCGAACGTGTTCTAACACGTCATCTTTCGGAGCGTTTAAGCGATAGTTCAGATCGCCAAAGAATATCGAGACCGTCGCGTCGTGTATAGTTCTCGTTCGCGAGGGCTTTTCCCATCGAATACTATTCGAAGAACGAAAATCTCTTTCATCCTCTCCTTGTTCGTCTTCGTCCGGAGCGAACACGCACTTTTGCAAAATCTCCGCCGCGTCCGCATTCCTTCTCTTTGCGTCTTCCTCTTTAGACCCCGCCGCTAAATGCGCGCATACGAACGCAATCGTCGTATCTCGTATCTTTATCAAAGCGCAACACCCACCTTTATTCCCTAACTTTACGTTCATAGATCCCGTCCCGAATCCCAAAGAAAATCCAGTCGCGACTTTCGTCGCGATTGGTCTCTCTCGTATAGAACCTTTTCGAATCAACTCCTCGCGAACAAATATCGTCAAATACACCCCAACTAACTGCACGGACGTTATTTTCACGTATCCTCCCCCTACCGCATTTCTAGCGCTAACACTATTCAAACATCTCAAAATCTTCTCGTCCCACATCCGCGCGTCTCGCTCCACGTCTTGCACTTTCAATACTTTCTGCACTTGCAACGGCACAATCTCTTGAAACCCAACCGCGTAGACGTCAACCACAGCATCATCACCTTTGTCATTCATCAACCAGTCTCGAATGTCCAACTTTTCGTTTGGTTTCTTCCCGTTCGCGTTGAACGTATTCGCTCGTATTCGCACCGTTTCCGTTACCGAAGAGTACACGGAAACGTCTTGCTGGAAAAACAGATTTCGTAACCGAAAGTCGTTCGGTTTGTTCATCCGCGCGAACGCGACGTCCTCAGATATCGGATGATTTATTGCAGAAGCAGCAGCTCTATTATCCTCGGTTGTTCGGTTACGGTCGTTCCTCGAAGGTTGCGCGGCGGCTAAAGAAGGACGACGTAAACGCCGACGAGTGCGCGCATCATCATCATCATCGTTAAAGTTTACGTCGTCGAAAGTTTCCCAAGAAGAACACGAATTTTGTGGAGAAGACGACGCCACGCCTCCTCCGTCTCTGTCTCCTCCTCCTCCGCGCGGAAATTCCACCCATAATGACGACGATTTCATCCTCTCTCTCGCTCAAAGGGAGTCAAAGCACTCGTCAGTGA
>Ga0181555_1003470_pt1 | contig 12541 bp, 7 predicted proteins | sample 011ome_15_FD_145601 | JGI IMG/M metagenome (GOLD analysis project Ga0181555, IMG submission 145601) | Coastal salt marsh microbial communities from the Groves Creek Marsh, Skidaway Island, Georgia - 011504AT metaG (spades assembly) | ecosystem: Environmental > Aquatic > Marine > Intertidal zone >...
CACGCGCCGCCGCCGACGACGACGACGACGCAAAGGACGGAAACGACGCGTGCAGCGAGGCGTCGTCGCGCGCTATGCGTCGCCGGCGCGAGTCGTCGCGCGTTTATCACCACGACGCTCGTCGGCGTCGCCGTACGCGATGCCGTGGACGCGGACGCGGACGCCGCGGTGAACGCGCGCACGACCATGGACGCCATCGACGTCGAGTTTGGCTTGGCGAATAATCGCATTCGCGCGTGTCCGCGCGAGCACAACTGCGTGAGCACGAGCGCGCGCGCGGCGGAGCAGTACGCGTCGGCGTGGACGGCGCCGAGCTACCTGAGCGCAAAGGACGCGAGCGAGGCGCTAATCGATGCCGCGCTCGACCTCGGGGAGGACGTGCGGCTGATCGAACGACAAGTGATAGAAGGCTTTGGGATTTATCTGCGCTTTGCGTGCGCTGGCGCGCTCGGGGAAGATTGCGTGGAGTTTTTAGTGAAGCAAGATGTCGTGAACGACCGGGCGTGGGCTGGGGACGAGGAAAACGGGCCGCTGGTGTTATTTCGGTCGTTCGCGTTGGATGTGAAGTATGTGTATCCGTTCATGACGCCGGTGTCGGATTTAGGGGCGCAGGGGAAACGGATGGAGAAGATACGGGCGGCGTTGGGGTGGAAGACGCTCGGATGTGAGGTTTGTTGACGTATTGACGTATTGAAGAACACGTCTTTCGTCTTTGTCTTTTAATATAAAAATAGAGCTACTAGGCGTTGACAGCGGGCAATGTTGTTGTAATGATGATGCCATGCGTTGCATTCATCTCCTTTACAACGCGTCGATGGCGGCAGAGATGCTTTCTGGAGTTTGATTCGTGACGTACCCGGGCTCAACGCGAACGACGCCGAGCTCGCCGAGAAATTCGCGCACGTCCATGGTGGCTACAATATTCTCCGTCGCTCGCTGCACGTCCTCCGTGGATGATACATGGACGTCGAGCAAGTTACACGCCACCTCCACCTTATCGCCGTGCGGAAGTGCCATGGATTGCACGGATTGAAGGCCCCCTCCGCGTTGTGAGACGCGTTTGGCGACGGCGCGTCCAAACGACATTGCGCGCTTTAAACGCTGTTCTGCATCCATACTCACACCGAACGTGAACACCAAGGGCACGTTATAATTACACACCCACGGTACGGCGCCAACCATGGCCAAGCCTTCGCGTTCAGGGACGACATCTGGGCCGTAATCAAACGCAAAGCCGCGCTCGGCAACAAACTCCCCGCGCCACGTCCCGCTCACCGCCCCACTAAAGTACCCACTTCGCCTACGAATCTCATCCAACCCGACACCATCGCTCGCCGCGTCACCGTATAATTTTACTGGCACCCCAAATGATCCCAATCCCGCGCCGATCTCGCGCGCGAGCTCCGCGGCGTCGGCGCGACGTCCCGCATCCAGCGCGTGACAGCTCACGTGGTCAACCACCCCCACGCGCGGATGCGTCGCCGCGTGTTCTCGCAGATCTACCACGCGCAAAGACGCCGAGGCGACTTCTAACGCCGACCGAGTGACGTCGTTGGCATCGCGCCCGGCGAATGTGAATCCTGTTCTGTTGTACTCGACGTCTCTGAAAATATTCACCAGCGCCACTGGGCGCGTCGTGGACGCCTTACGCGCGATAGCTTCGATTTTATCCAGCACCACGGCGTTGCGACCTTCGGATACGTACACCACGGCTGCGAGCGCGGCGCGAGCGGCGGATGTCATCGATGGTGTCTCGTGAGGCGTGATATGTGGAGGCTTCACAAGTGGTAAGCTGGCTTTGAAAAATGTTTACGACACGAGCCTATGGACTAAGCGCTATGTTGTACAACGGCTATGTGATGGATCTGTCACGTCGCTCGTGCGTGTAAGAATGTTGTTGATTATTTTTCGAAAGCTTGGTCTTTGCCGCGTACTACGAAAGCTTCGTCGTCGTTGTCTTCGCTGTCACTTTCTTCATCCGTGGATGGTTCAAACGCTTCGAGAATGGACACGCCTGGGTCTTCTAAGTCTGCGTCTTGGTCCTCGTCGTCGTCAGTTCGCCGGCGCTTTTCAGTGCCAGGCTCTGATTGACGTCGACGAGAACGTATTTTGTTGTTATCGAACTCGACACGATTGTCGGTGTCGTCGGCAATGCTCAGAGCGCGCGCGAGCATCGCGCGAGCCGAGGCGAAATGTCGTCGATGCGCGCCAGGCGCGGTGGCAAGCATCATGCACTGTTCCAAACCGTTCGCGGCTCCAAGCGTGCGCTCCATCGTCTGCTTCACTTCACTTGAAGGATCAGTTCGCATGGTTTTTGCGTACACAGCAAACTGTGATGTACATTTCGCTGCCAGTGTCAGCGCTCGCGCACCTGTGCTCGCGATGCGACCGGAAACTACGCCGCCAGGCGTGGGTACTGCGCGAGCCGCAGATACGAGAGAGCTGATGGTGAAGTGCAGCATGTACGACAACCCTTCGTATTGCTCAAACATCGCCTGCGAGTTTTCATCGCTGAGTTCATCGATGCATCGTTCGAGCTGCGCTGCGACAAAATCAAACACAGAGGCGGCGGCAACCATAATTCCACCGGGGCCGAGCGGCGAACGCGCAACGATGAACGTCTTACTCTGCTTGCCAGGCCAGTAGGAAGTATTCACGGTAGAATCAGCCTTGCCTTTAGTGTTAAACTCCACAGATTTTGAGATGATTGAAGTCAAATTGGACGTAAACGTCGCAGTCATGGTGGGATCGTTGTTGAGCGTGTCGATGGCTTCTCTCAACCACGCTGCACGCAAACGTAACTTTTGCACCCAGTCAGGAAATTCAGACGCATCAATAGATGTGTCGTCGAATGAGTCCACGTAGGACTGCGCAATTTTGTCGGTAAGAACGCGTTCCGCATCCTTCAAAACATCATTCTCGATTTTATCCACCCACAACGCTGCGCCAGCAAAAGCATTTGTGACATGTTCAAACCAAGATGCATGTTCCTTGATTGGAAGCATGATGAACAACCGCCGGAATAAACCTAATACTTCGTCGGCTTGAAGGAGCGTACGGGAACTGATAGACAGCGTCCAATTCATAGCCGCAACGAGGTATGTGTTTTGTCGATCGATTTCGGATTTGTTCTCGACGCCGAGTAAATCCAATGATGGCGTCTTGAAAGCGATGAGTTCAACAAAATCATGAAACGTCGCAGAATCCGTACAGAGATCCAGCAAGCAAGAGTAGCAACGAATACAAGCTTCGCGCATCGTCAGTAACGTTGAAGTTTCAGCGAGGCGAAGTAGAGCGTGCATGCAACCAGAGCTGATTAGTATGCTCAACGCGTCATTTGACACAGTGACAAATGTGTTGTTGAGTTTTTCACAACACCAAGCGAGAATCTTCAACTTTACCTCATCACTCAGATCAACCGACAACTGAGTGAAAGTGTGCCTCAAGACGCTCAAAACTACTTTAATTTGTAACTCTGAAGTCATCTCGTCTATTTTGACATCTGCGTTGGACGACATGATTTGCTTGTTGATTCGTTCCAACTCCATCAGCTGTAAGGCTTTCGTGCACAATATTTTACCTCCTTCATTGGCAAACTTCATAAGTATTGGATCTGTTTGTGTTTCTTCCGTCGGTGCAACATACAATGCGTGGACGAGATTCATTTGCGTTGCAACGACTGCGCCGGCGATGATGTGACCCATCGCGCGCTCGTCATCTGGTAAGCGACGAAACGCGCCTTCATCGAGATCTACACCTCCATGAACGACTTTTCGCTTAAAATCGTCCGCACTCGTATACCCAACAAGATCAAGCTCAGCGATGACAAAAGCTGATATCGTAGTAGGACTCAAACGCTCCTGGCGAGGAATACGCAAATAATTGCAGATGGACAGTCTATCAGCTTTACCATCCTCCTTCCAGTGAACTCCCATCGCCGTGAGACGAGGCTCGAGCCAAGCATCGCGTAACGTGCACAAATCGCTCACTTCGAGGCATCTGGCCGCGGTGCATACGGCACGCATGCCGACACTCACGCACGCATATCCTTGCTCTACCGGCGCGCTGCTCATCGCCGTCAGCGCCTTGTGCAGAGCACGCACCAAATCGTCGCTCTTAATCAAGCCTTCGACCGAAAATGCCCCTTGCAAGACTGTTAATCCGAGAACGCGCGAACCACCACTACCAGTGAGTAGCTTTTCAATGAGGTCCATCAATTCGCGCTCCTTTTCAGACTCACGCGCCGCTAAATGTGCCAGACAAGCCGCGACGCTCAGCGCCCAGTCTCGCGTTCCCACCCCCGTGCGTGCGTTCGGCGACGCCATGGCGAGCACCTCGTCATCATCAACGGGAACACTCGGTAAACATTCCATTAATACGTTCCAATGTTTATCCAACAACCGCGCCTCGTCGAATAAGATGACGTTTTTACGTTTCGGACAAAATGCGTGCACGACGACGCGAGCGCAATTCACCCGAACCATCGCCGCACACGTCGGTTCCACCACCACCCGACGCATCGCATACAATACCTCATCAACGCCTCGCTCGCATGTTTTATCCCAATCACTCGCGCGCAATAAGCCTTCGGCAAATCGTTTTAAAAGCTTCACGACTGTTCGCTCTCGCGCGCGACAAATCCACACCTTCTCATCCGTCTCCAACGTCAACGCACGCATGAGCGCATCTATACACGCGCGAATCTCATCCAACGTTACCGTACACGACTTTGCGTTCCATATGTCGGTGAACTTGGACAGCAACGCCTCCACGGCGTCGTCAGAAAACGTAACGAGCGTCGAGCCAAATGCATGGCCAGCTTCCAACGACGTCGTCGCCGTCGTCGCGCGCACGCGCGAGCGCGCGCGCGCGCTCGACTTTGCACTCATATCTCGTGCGTCTTCGCCCGCGGCGGACGCGCGGGAGGCGTGACCCGTCAGCTCGTCGTAATCGGCAGCGTGCGTTGCTCTGAAGAGTTCCGAGCGCCTCACACACGCACGCGCACCGCGTGCGCATTCGCCGCGCTCGGGCGGTCACGCGCGCGGTAGACAACGGACGTCGCGTGCGATGTCGTTTCGCGCGCGACGCGCGACGGGCAACGCGAATGCAAAGGCGACAAAGGCGGGTGTTGACGACGAGGACGATGCGTTAAAGCCACCGACGATGAAGACGAAGACAAATACGACGGCAGGAGCGTCGGGGGCGGGCACGAAAGCGAAGAAGAAGGGCATAAAACCTGCGGCATCGTTGTTGTCGTTTGAAGACGACGACGGTGGGGAGGGTGAGGACGACGACGGGCTCGGGAGAAGTTTATTGAAGACGACGAAGAAGTTGCGGGACAAAGGGGCGACAAAGGCGCGGTTCGCGGCGAACATAGCCTTACCGACGCCGTCGATCGTCGCAACTGGGAGTGAGACGCGTTCGTATGATTTAGAGTCGTTAAAGGCGCTGGCGAGTGCGCAGAGAACGGTTAAGGATAGACCTGAGGAACACCGGGAGGCGGCGGCTGGGACGAGCGGAGCAGCGGTCGCTGGTCGTTCGGTTGGGGATGTTTTCGGGCGCTCTGGGGAATGGTTGCCACCGCCTCCGCCGCGTGAAGATGCGCTGAGTGGGATTCCAGATGCCAAGACGATTGCAGCGGCAAAGGCGAAGCGTGAGGCGGCGCGCTTGCAGGCGAGTGGAAAGCCGGCGGCGGATTTCATAGACCTCGATAGTGGACGTGAGCATAGAAATGAGCGCGTGGCGTTTAAGGCAGTACACGGCGGCGTATCAGATAGAATGATCGGTGTGTATGCCGAGGGTGACATCTTAGCAGGGAGTGATGGAGAGGATGCAGATGAGTTTGAGCGTGCGCAGTTTTCACGCGTCTTCAAGGATGAACCCGATATGAAGCGCACGGTAGCGCAAGTCAAATTGAGCGCTGGCGGCGGGAAGGCATCGAGTGTAAGCATCGAGCAAGATGGTATAGACGCACTTGCGAGCTTACGACGCGCACTCGCTATGGCAGAAGCATCGAGTGTGAATGCAACGTCTGAAGCGGCTCGAGCTGATGACCATGCTGTAAAGAGTAAAGAAGCTTTGGAGTTTTACGAAAGAGAGCTCAAGGGCGCCAGCGAACGCTACGTGTACACGCAAAAATTGCGAGATTACTTTAGGGATGCGTGCGCGATGTTGCATCACAAGATGCCTATTGTAGACGAGTTGGAAGCTCATTATAGAAAATTTCACGCGCTTCGCGCCAAGGCGCTCACAGAAGCCATTGATGTCGAACGTGAGGAAGCCGAAATCGAAGCCATTGCGGCAACTGAGGCGGTGAATGCTGTTTTCGCCAATGGTGGCACGCACGCTGAGGCCACGGCAGCGGCAGCGGCGGCTGTAGAGGATGCAGTGTTCAAGGTGAAAAATTTGCAAGCCAAAAATCTCGATGAAATGGGTCGAGATTTGAATATAGCGATCCGCGAAGCCGCGAAAGCGCGCTCGAAACGCCGTCAAGTGAGTTTATCTACCGCAGTGGCCGAAGAAGAGCGGCAAGTGTCTTTGTTTCACAAGGATTGGACAGATGCGCGCCAAGCCGCCGACGCCATCCTGTGCGACGCATCTGAAGAGTTCTCAACCGTTAGCGCCGTCAAAAAACGCGCCGAGGAGTGGAAACGCACGCATCCAAGTTCTTACAAGAATACGTACATGTCAATTTCTGCACCAAGCTTGTTTGCGCCGTTTGTGCGCATAGAATTAATCGGCTGGTCACCGCTATACCCGCGACAAGGCTCGTCCATTCCCACAGGGCTGGACTCGATGAAATGGCATGGCGATCTTTTCGACTACGGTCTCGCCGATGGCGCTGGCGTCGATTCAAGTGATGAAGATGGGAATTTGTTGCCAAACATCGTGCAGCATGTCGTTTTGCCTATTGTTTCTGAAGCCGTCGAGGAATGGTGGGATCCACGAGACGCGACGCAGACGCGAGCGTTGGCGGCATCTCTCAAGGATGTATTTGTGTACGTCGATCCAGCGACGAATGAAGAGGCAAAAGAAGTTGAAATTGCTGTGCAGCGCAAGCTCAAGCGATGCGCTGAGGAAGATTGCGTGGTACCGACATATTCGCCAGTCGTCGCGCAGTGCGCGCCAGACGCAAAGCGCCACGCCGCCATTCGCTTCCAAACATCTCTCGACGTCATCCGAGGCGCACTCGAACTAGACGGTGTTCTAGGTCGCGTGACGCTCCAACGCATCGTATGCGACGTCATCGTAGCTAAGCACATCGTGCCATACGTGCGCTTACAACTCGTCGATCCGAGTGTCTGCGCCGCGACGCTGCGCGCCCTCGTCGACGTCCTACCCACTGATTGGACGCGAACCGCCCCTCAAGGCATCCTACCCTTGCGTGACATCGCGCAATCGCTGCAGCAGATTGCTAGCGCGTCGTCCAACGCAGACACCACCATGGCAGCCGATGCGACACACGTCCTCGCTCGCCTTTCGCCGTAAAAGTAGTTGTAACGTCATAGCATCGCATAACCTCAGAGACACACGCAAGGCGCGCGTTCGTTCGCGCGCGATGCGCCATCTACGTGCGCTATGCACTCGTACGTGCGCGAGAGGCGCGTCGACGAGCGCGCGTGCGAGTCCTCGGCGGTTTGGTCGACGGATTCACTTGCGTTCTACAAAAGATTCAGACACCTTTGACGAAGACGATGAAGACGACGAAGACGAAGACGACGAAGACGGAGACGCGCTGGTGTTCAAACAATCATCTCAGTCGGTTGGTTTTGCGCAGTTTGTCGACGCCAAATCTCTCGCGCGGGCGCTTCAAGCGCTCAGAAACGCCACGGATGTGCCCGCCGCGACGAAAGCCGCGGAATGGATTGACAAAGCCGCGGGTGACAGCGCGCGACGGATGGAAGCCGCGCAAGCAGCGGCAATGGCATTTATTGAGGCTCGCCAATCGATTCCAAGCGATGTCGCGAGGCAAGTGAGCGAGGCGTTGGCGAGTACGGCGGCGTCGCGAGGCGAAATTGGTTGGTTGCGTTCGACTGCGACTGCGACAATGATCGACGGAACGAAAGAGTTTGAGGAGATTTTAGCGCTCGTAGAAAGCAAACATGGTGGAAGTGTGTTGACGGATGAGTACGCTTACTTACTCGTGCCTGGGTTGTATGGATGTTATTATCCGGGATATTACGACGACGTACGCGACGCCTTTGCCGCGTATGGCGTCGAATGCCGCACCTCTTCGCTCGTAGACGGCGAAGGCACGGTCGAGACCAACGCTGCAGCGATCACTCGTGAAGTGGAGGAGTATCACCGCGAAACGGGTAAGAAAATTATTCTTATTGGACATTCCAAAGGTGGTATTGATTGCGCCGCGGCGTTGGCCATGTACGACGACGCGATGCGAAATCGCGTTGTCGGCCTCATTGCTGTGCAATGCCCGTACGGTGGGAGCCCAATAGCGACAGACTTACTGAGTGAGCCTCTCGCCGCGCTTACGACGTCATTTCTCGAAGCGCTGCTTGGTGCACCTCGGGGCGACGGAGCGCGTTTATGCGCACCAATCGCCGATTTGACATATGCTGCTCGTCAAAAATTCCTCAAAAAGTTCCCGCTTCCCGAGCACTACGCCGTCGTGAGCTTTCACAGCGCCACAACGTCTCCCGCTGCAGGTTTATGGCCTGCTGCGTCGTACACGAAGAATAGATACGGAGAAGATAGCGACGGATTGGTCGCGCGATGCGACGCCTCAATTCCAGGCGCCGTCGACGTCCGTCTCGACAGCGAACAAGACCACGCAGACTGCGTCTTCCCAGCCAAACACGCCGCAGATTTATTCACCAGGCACGCCAAAGAACAAGCCGCGAACCTTTCAGCGCGTCAACTTGCGGGTTTCTCGCCAATCGAACGCGTTGGACCTACGATTCCACCCCCAGTCGGCGTCGCCATCGTTTCGGCGCAACGCGCGCTCGGCGACGCCCTTCCCGAACGCCTCAAATCTAGCCCGCGTTCGGTGGATTATCACGTAGCCCTAGTCGGTGTACTCTTACGTCACCATCGCCGCGCCTAGCTCACGCGCGCATCTCACCACACTGCGATACATTGTAGATTTAGTCACACAGAGTTGTCGCGCACCAAGACACCCACAACGCATTGGCATCCTCATTGATCGCCACGCATGTCGTCGCCCGCAAACTCTGCTCTGGCGCCTTGGCGCACCTCACGCAGCGCCGCGCCAAGCTCGCCGCCGACCTCGCCGAGGTCGAGCGCCAGGTGTACGACCTCGAAACCGCCTATCTCACCGACCATTCGGTGAACGGCAACGTCCTGAAGGGTTTCGAAGCGGCGTTGGCGCAGACGAAACAAAGCGCGACAAAGAAGGTGAAGCCGTTCAAAGTGGACGAACGCGGGTTTAGCGTGTCGAGTGCGACGTCGCAGGTGAACGATGAGATCGCGGCGGAGGCGGAGGCGGTGAGGACGACGGCGAGTGGGCGACTGGCGAAACCACCGACGACGTTTCGAACGTAGACGAGCGCGATGATTCAGAAGCTTTATGTATCAAGGAAACGAATCATTTGAGTGTGTATTACTAGCGTATATGTGGTTTAGTAGGTTTAGTAGGCTATAGTGTTCGTTGAAAATCAATACGCGTTTCAGCGAAATCAATCAAAATCAACGTGGCGTCAATTCAAACGTCATCAATGCGTCCTCGCTCTTCTGGACCGTGCATTTGACGTAGTTCTTAAAGCGAAATCAACTCCGCGGTGGAAGGCCCGAACATCGCAGCGCGGATCGCGGGTGTTGACCCTTCATACGCAATTCTCAACCGCGCATCGAGGGTGTTATCGCACAAAATCTTCCCTGACGCGTTCACAACCTCCACGCCGCCCGAACACGCCGGCGCCGCCGCGAGCGAGGACGTTTCATCCAACTCCACATTCACCCCAGGCAACACCGCAGATGCGCGACGAATTGCGTCACGAACTACGCTCACGTCACTCTCGCGGCATCGCACGCGCACTGTGCTCTCATTAATCTTCTTTGCGCCCTGAACGATGAGCGTCTCGAGCAGCCCGCAATACGCCACCGCGTTTGAGCTCGTGCCCGCTAAACTCTCTCTCGCTTCATCCAACACCGATTGCACCGCAGCTTCGCGCGCCGCGAGAACCTTCAAACGCATCGCATTCCGCGACGTCGAAGCCTCAATCTTCTTTGCCGTGTCCACGGAGAGTTCTTTGCGTTCGTATTCTTTTGCGATTTTGATCTTCTCGCCATCCACCATGGAGAGCTTTTCAATGTTAAATTCCTCCTCAGTGGCTATGGCGATCTCACGCGCCTTCTCGCTCGCTTCTTGCTTGATGAATTGAACCATCTATGGTGCGCGTGCGCGAAAAGAGAACGGCGAGGGTGAGTACGAGGGTGATGTGGGAACTGCCAAAGCGGCGATCTGTAAGCGAAAAACTTCTGACGACGGTGTGGATACGACGACGCGACGACCGCGAGCGAGCGAGCGCGTACCTGGTTTATTTGTTTGTCCACATCGGCTTGATTCATGGCGCGAGAGAACGAATGACGGGTCGTGTTGTGTCGCAAGGGCACTAGCGCTGGGTCGAAGGAGAGACGTCGAAAAGCACTAGTGTCGATATTTTAAAGATTGTGTCGCTACGCTAACGTGCGGTGACGCGAAGCTAATTCCTCGCTTGGTCACCAAAGAATTTCAACGCCGGGACGCCTCTAATCTCCATGTCGAATAAAGGAGCTTCGATGCGGTCGAGTGAGTTCAACCCGGCGTCTGCGTCGCACATTTCGAGCGCACGCGCCTGATCTTTTTCCTTGATGCTGCAAAAGTTTACCGCAGCCTGGGCCGCCTTTAATGCTCGCGCGTTCGCCGCAGCGTACGTTTGAAATTGCTCGGCGTTCGGAGAGCTAGCCATGGCAGCCGTGATGGCGTCTTGCGCGTCTCTCGCTTCAGCGGCGGCGGCTTTAAAATCATCCACATTTACCTTTAAAAGCTGATTCACCACTAATCGCGAGCACGGGACGTCTTCTTCGCGTAAACTGGCTAGTAATCGTCCAGATTCGCTCACTCCGAGCACCGTGGGGATGGTAACGATAATAAATTCCGTGGTTTGCTTGTTGCGGAACAGTTGACGCACCTCTTGCACTTGCGCCTTCAAGAGCTCCATCTTCGCCACGGCGTCGTCTTGCTTATCTTCACCCACGCCAAAAATGCCTTTCACCGCATCACCCGCAGACGTGAGCTTTTGTCGTAACCGCACAATTTTCCCAATCGACGCGTCTAAAAAGTCAGGTAAGGATAATAATCGCAACGTGTGCCCAGTGGGCGCGGTGTCAAACACGATGCGCGTAAACTTGCTAAATTTTTCATCCTTGGTAAACTGAATCACCTTGGCGATCGCGATGGCTTCATCTAACCCAGGCGGTGGTGTATCCAACAGCTCCCCGAGCTTCAAATCCGCAATGGAATCCGCGAACCCGCCTAAACCGACGCTCCCCAAGAATTGTTTCGCCCCGCCGCTCATGTCGCTCTGCTTCGCAAACGCCGTAAACTCCGCCTTGGCGCTCTCGGGATCAATCTCCAACGCATACAACATCCCATCGGTATCACTCACCTCCACCGGTTTCCCCCCGCGCACGTTCTGCGCCAACGAATCCGACAACGAGTGCGCTGGGTCCGTGGACACCACCAGCGTCTTGTGCCCATTCGTCGCAAACTTCACCGCCAACGACGAACTCAACGACGTCTTCCCCACCCCTCCTTTGCCACCAACCATAAAATACTTCCGTTCGCGTCCAGCGAGCATGGTATCGATCCCAGAAGACCCCACCGCGCGCGTCACGCCTCGGACGCCTCGGCGTCCCGACACCACCGATCGCCCAAAGCCATCATCTTCCCCGCCGCTTCGCGCACGCGCCGCGCGCGTTCGCCCGCGCGCCATCGCGCGCATCGGTGCCGTCGTCATCAGACCCATCATGTGCGTCGTCATCGTCGCCATTCGCCCGCGCCGTCGCGCACTGAAGCGGTGCGCGAGGTCGGTAATCCAACGTCACGTTGGTGCCGCACAGGGGTTTCGCAACGATGTCGTCCGTCGCCCACGGCACTCTCGCGCGCGCGACCATCGTCATCCGCACGCCGCAGTCACCCTTACGCGCGAATTCGAACGACACGAGTTCACGCGCACCTTTTCGCGCGCCCGCGTCGTCGTTCGCACCGTCGCATCGTCGACCGGAACGCACGCGCGGTCGCGAAAGACGGTTACGCATCGGCGCATCGGCACTTCCGAACGATATATATACCGCGTTCGCGGCTCGCGCGACGAGCGTTGAACGATGCCCGCGTGCGCGAGCTGTTCGCGAGATAATGCATGCGTGTATTGCGTGCACGACGGTGCGTGATCGGCGTCGACGACGACGACGACAGCACGAGACAATTGCGATGGGCCATCGCCCAGTCAGCACGCGCGCGCGTTCGCGCGAAAAGAATATCGACACCCAATCGCGGCATGCGACTGACGCATGCGCACAACGC
>Ga0181555_1003475_pt1 | contig 12529 bp, 10 predicted proteins | sample 011ome_15_FD_145601 | JGI IMG/M metagenome (GOLD analysis project Ga0181555, IMG submission 145601) | Coastal salt marsh microbial communities from the Groves Creek Marsh, Skidaway Island, Georgia - 011504AT metaG (spades assembly) | ecosystem: Environmental > Aquatic > Marine > Intertidal zone...
GCGACGGTCAGAACATTGTCCAACTTATTGTGTACTTCAACACGCTGCTGATTTTCCGCACCAATTCTACGTTTGGTTTGCAGTACACGACTGACCCAGCAGCTGCTGTTGTATCACTAATTCTTCCGACAGTGGGGTTGAACTCGCGGTATGCGATTACCCAGTTTGAGTCCTACATCTACTTTATGTATGACGAAAAAGCTTACGAGTTTACAAACAGCCGGGCGTCACAGATTAACGTTAAAACACCGTTTACTTCGACTAGCACGCTGGGGCTTCACAATAACTATGCTGTGTCGGAGTTTAACCGCCGCATCATCTTCACATATTTTGACCAAATGTTTGTGTACAGTCTCCGCACACGGGCTTGGACTACCTGGTCTTCGGACACTTACGGTTCTTTGTGCAAGATGGAGTACCTGAGCAACAACCTAGACCAGTCGATTGTTTTGACTCACAGCAACACGGCGGTAGCTGCTGGCGGTTCCAGGGTTGCCCCGCTACTGCAAATCACAGACGACTACGTTTCTGGCGTGGCAGAGACCATGACATGCAACATTCAAACTAAAAACTTTAACTACCAGGCCAGCTCTATCTACAAGCGCCTGTTTTGGTGGGGTTTGGATGCCAGGTTTAAGGGCACTGTCGTAGGTACCGCGTACCCTATTACTCAAACGTTTAGTACTGAGTGGGGAACCCTGCTGAGTAACACTTGGAACGAAATGTTGTCGTTTGTGTGGCAGTCCCCCAACACGGGTACTGACCCAGTGTCTACCTCGGTTACTGAGATTGCCCCGACATTCCGTCGTATCTTCACTAAATTCCTGAAATCGCTACGGTTCCGGCAAATCTACTTCACCGTGTCTTTTGAGACGACAGGTACTAACGCGGATGCGCCTGTTAGACTGTTTTCATTGATGACGTATGTCAACTCGAAGCAAACAGTGTCTAAGGAAATCACCTAATGAACAGGTTTCGTAAGGAATACAGCGGGCCTGCCCAGGGGGGCGGTGGATTTAACGCTTATGCTGCGGGAAAGAAGCATTATGGGAGTGGACGTCCCATGCCAACTGTTGGTAAAGTAACTAATAAGGGCGGATACAAACAACGTGATGTTAAAGCAGCTGCTAGGCGGGATGCTTTACTGAGGAGACTTTCATAATGTACCGGGACAAATCTACTATGGGTAACCGTCTGGCACCGCAGAAGAACGCTGTGATGGATGACGAGGAAATGAAGAAGAAGGCTCGTGAGCGGGCCATGATTAACCGCCTGTCGTCCATGCCCGGTAAGACTTCATCTTAAGGAATAATTATGCCCGGTCAAATGAAGAACTACGGTGGCGATATTCCTTCGCCTCGACAGAGTTACGATGCCCCTCCTCGCAGGCCTTCGTCGGCTGGTGGTGACCGTGACGCAATGATTCGTGCGTACATGGCTCGTATGCAGCCGGAGGAGATGGGTAGCACGGTTCCTGGTGAGGGTATGAATAAGCCTGCTATGGATATTAATGATGCGTTTTTTGGTCCTGACCGTAAGCGTTTTGACATTGTGGAGTTTATTACGAACCTTATTGGAGGTAAGTAATGGCTATTAGTGCAGCCGAAAGAGCTTTTAGACAAGCTCAATCAAACATTAGTAAACCTAACGCGCCTGTAGCTGTTGCTCGTTACGTACCTAGTTATGCAAGTCCGGCCGCTCAAAAGCGTCAAACTGTTCAGAATTTGCAGGCACCGGGTGTTCCCGCCGCTACGCCCAGACTGCCCTCCCGTAGTAGCGGGGATGGAGGAGGCGGAGGCGGAAGCCAAAACATTCAAGCACCTGCTCCGTCACAACAGCCTTCAGCACCCCAGCCACTCAACTGGCGGGACTCAGCATACAACGCACAAATCGCCTCCATCCAACGCGCCCTCCAAGACTTCGAAACCGGAGCAACCACACGAGGCGAACGCTACGGACAAGACTTTATGACCGGACTACGTGGTCTCGGTTACCGCCCAGCAGAAGGCTTCCAAGCAATGCCCAACGTTCTGGAACAACTGGACCAACCCCAAACAGCGGCACTGTCGGCTGAGGGCGAAGCAGGCGCACCTGCGGTTGCAGTAGCCCCTGTGTCGGGTGCCTTCGATATTGAAGGTGAGTATGACCCTTACAGTGCTGCCGCCCGTGGTACTCGCGGTACCCGTGACGAGTTTGCGGCTCGCGGTACTTTGCGTTCGTCTGATTTTGCTAAAACTTTTGGTGAGTTCCAGAACCGTCTGCAGAAGCAGCTGGATGCTATGGAAACGGCTCGTGGAAGGTTTGGTCAGGATTTGGCTACTGAGGTTGCTCAGCAGCGTACACAGGCTCAGGAGCGCCAGCAGGCTGCTCAGCGTGATGCTATGTTGAGGGCTGCTATGGCGGCTGCGGGAGGTGCAGGTTTCTAATGGCTCCTAGAGATAGAGCTGTAAGTGTCGGAAACGTTAAACCGATGAGCGGTAACTGGGCTATACCCCCAGGAACTGAGCAGCCTCCCGGCACTGAAGCCCCCGCTGACCAGGGGTACGGGTGGGCCGCCGATAAGTACGGTACTCCGACACAACCTATGGCACCTACTTGGCCCAGTATTTTTCCTAGTTTTACCCTTGAAGACTGGGAAGCTCGTGCTCGTGCCGAAAAGGCAGCTCAAGATGCTTTAATGAATCCAATTACGGAGACAGCTCGCGCCAACTCAGCGGATTTGCGGGGCAGGGCGGCCAATCAGGGCACTGGTTCCGCGTTTGTAAATGACTTAACGTCGACACAACCAGTTCCAGGTCCAACTGGCCCGGCAGGTCCAGCGGGGCCCGATTTTTCTGCTTACAGGGACGCCTTGATGAGCCAGGCACAAGACCTTAACGCACAGATTCAAGCGATGTATAACGCTTTGGGTGAAGAAGCCGGTGCCAACGTGGGCCGTATCCAGGACATTTATGGTGGGGCTTCGACAGGTATTGGTGATGTGTATGGTAGCGCTATTGGTAACGTTGGTGATGCTTACAGTTCGGCTCAACAGCAAGCGGCTGACCAGCTTGCCCGTCTTGGTATTGAAGAGGCTGCTCCCGCTGTCGTAAATCCTATGGCTTTGTCGCAGGCTGAGGCCATTAGTCAGCTGGAGCAGGGCCAAGCTGGGGGTCAGGCAGCTGCGGAACGCTTTGGTTCTGCGGCTTCTGGGTTTGGGTCTCAAATGGCTCAGGTTGCACAGCAACAGGGTACTGAAATGAACGCTGCTATTCTTGCTGCTTTGCAAAATCGTTTGGCTGATTCTCTTCTTATGGAAGAGCAGGGTCGTATGTCTGCTGGTGGGGGCGGTAGTGCTCAGGATGCTCTTACTGCTTATCAGCAAGCTCAGTTGATGGCTGGTGCTGAAGGTCGCGGTATCGATGCAGCTCAGTGGGAGTACGAGCAGGAAAGACGGCTTCAACAAAACATTGTCGACACTACGTTCAGGTTGATGGAAGCTGAGGGGCTGCCGTTTACTGAGGCCCAAGCCCAAGCAACTGCTATAGTTACAGGACAGGCACCAGCTACGGCTGCCGCGGGAAGTTCTGGCGGCGGTTTCTGGGACTGGTTGAACACGCCTCTATGGTAGGAGTTTTAAATGGCGGAAGCTCCCCAAATACCTGGTTTTAACGAATACTATAATCAATACCGGGAAAGACTAGCTACTAGGTTTCCTGTAGGCGAGCCTGTAGATATTCAGAGTACTCCTAAGGAGCCCGAGATGGGCTTTCTTGGGGGCCTTATAGATTTTATTAGCCGCCCTCTTTACGCGGTTACTAACATCGCTGATAAAGCTTTGGATATTCCTGTTCGTTTTGAAGAAGCCGACAGGTTGGAGCGTCAAGGCAATATTACTGAGGCTAACCAAGAGCGTTGGGGCGCTGTAGGGTCTTTAGCAGCTTCTCCTGTTACAGGTTTGTTATCTCAGACTCGGGAGAACAAAAACTATACTTCGGACATTTTGGAAAAAACCGAGGACGTATTTAGCCGCAACAAGCCGGGCTATGTTGATGTCGAGAACAACGTAAACCCTGTGGTTAAGGGTGCTGTCGGTTTTGTCGGAGATGTTGTGTTGGACCCGTTGGCGTGGGTGCCGGCAGCATGGATTGCTAAAGGTATTGGGTTGGGGGCTAAGGGGGTCCAGGCGGTTACTGGGGCCGCTAAAAGCGCTCTGGGTGCTGACAAGGTGGCTGAAGCTACTAAGGGCGCTGTAATCGGCGGTAAGGCTGTGGATGAGGTTATTGATGCGGAACGCGCAAATGCGTCTCCGATTCAAAATGTGGGTGACGTGGTTAACAATAACCCCGCCCCGGCACAGGCTTCCTTAAAAGCTGAAGATATTATTTCTACTGCTTTGGCTAAGGGTGAGTTGCCTAGTAAGGCTTTGGCTTCTGGGTTGCGGGCAAGTGTTAATACTTTGAAGTTGGGCACTGGTAAGCGGCCTCCTACTTTGCGTAGGAAGATGGAGTCGTTTATTAATGATTTGCAGTTGGAGAAGATTGAGTCTCCGACACTTGCCCCGGAGCGGGAGCTTTCATTTGATGAGTGGCTTAACGAGCTGAGTACGTTGTCACCTAATGTGGACGTGTCAAATGTTCCTTTGGCGGCTAAGAAGATTGGTCCAATAACCCTTAAAAAGGGTACTTTCCAGGAGTTTATCGACAAGGCTACTAAGCTGGGCGGTTTTGATGACCCGGCAGATGAGATTACTAGCAAGGTGTTTAGACCTTTGTACGAACGTCACGTGGCTAGTGCTAGGGCTGGAGAGCGGGCCGACATCTTCGGTATGCCTGTGCCTGAAGAGAATGTGTTGCGGGGCGCTACTGCTGCTGTTGCTCGTTTAGCTGATTTGGCTGGTGTGGAGCGGGCTAACGCAGAGTTCATTTTGGGACCTGAGTTGTTTGCTTCGCTGCGTAACATGAAGCCTGAGCGTATGGCTAAGTTCTTGGATGCTTCACAGAATGTGTTGCAGAGGACTGGTGTTGTTGAGGCTATTGGCAAGGTCAGGTCTAATTCTGCCGAGGCTAAGTTGTTGGCTCGTTTTGAGATTAGCCCCGCCGTTTTGCGGGAAGCTCAGGAGGATTTGGCTGAGCGTATTAATGTTCTTAGGACGGGTCAGGTCACTAAGAATACTGCTGTTGCCGCTGAGAAGTTAGACGAAGACCCCAATTTTGTGCGCCAGTTGGAAGATGATTTGATGCAGAACGGGTTTGGGAACGACCCGCGTATGTTGCAGGATTCTTTGTCGGGTATTAAGAATGCTTTGGCTGTGGCGTTGCGTAACTTTGACGACAGGTATTTGTCGAAAAAGTATTCGTATGAGAAGTATGAGGGTGAGTTGTTGTTAACTGACTCGCGCTATGGCGCTGGGGACGCTAGGGTTAAAAACTTGTACGGCACGTATGTTCAGAACGATTACTGGACTAGCTTGTCAAAGCGGGCTAGGTCTATTTTTGGCGGTTTTCCGGAGCGTTCTGGTGCTCGCGGTCCGATGGCTTTGCAGGGTGTAATTCAACGTGACGAGTTGGGTAACGTTATTTATGCTGGGTTGCCTAAGTACATTAATAAAAAGAATTATCAGGCTTACGCAGGTTTTGATATTACGGAACAGATTGAACGTTTTGTTCTCACGAATGCTAAGGCTGGTGAGGATTTTCTTGCCGCTAAGGGTATCCCTATCACGTTGGATTTGAAGGCTCCTGGTGTTGTTCGCACTATTGAGCATTTGCGGTTTACTGACATGTACCGTTTGTTGGATGTTGGTTTGGAGGCTACCCGTCTTCCAGCTATCGACAGGGCGATGCATGGTCGCTGGCTTAAGTTGCTTTTCTTTCACGCCGGTACGGGCATGTCGAGGACTAGCCTTGCGGATGCTTTGATTGTGATGCGTGAGGGCGGTACTCGGGAACAAATTTTGGATGTGTTAAAGTCAGGCACTACTCGTGCAGGCACTAGGCCTATCGATAACTGGCTTGCCGGTCCCGATAAGAAGGCTACGTTTGGGCATTCTCGTGGGTCTGAAAAGCCTGCTGAGATTCCTGGGGTTACGACAGTTGCTAATATTCAGAGCGGTAAGACGGTTGGTTACTATTACCAGTGGAGTAGTGCTGCTGCTGCGGAGCGTATTGCGGATGCTTTGTTGGCGGCTAGGCCTTACATTGATGATGTTATTACTGTGCGTACTAACCAGTATGTGGCTCGCACATTGACTGAAATTAATACTGTGTTGCCGGAGATTTCTCGTAACCTTGTTAATTTGATGTCTAACCCTGTTACTTCGGCAGGGGCCTTGCGTGCGGTGAATCGTACTAACGATGTTGTTGACGATTACATTAGTGCGATTGATGGTACCGAGGCTGCGTCAGTGTATTTAAAGGGTATTGTCGAGGCTTCTGTTCCTACGACGGTTAAGCAGGCGGCTAAGTCCGGCGAGAAGATTGCGTCGGCTACGGCTGCTGGTGTTAAGCAGGATGCTGAGAAGGCTCGTTCTCAAAAAGCTAAGCAGGATAAGCAGGTGTATGACCAGATTGAAGTTGATGCGGCTGCCGCTGCTGATGATGTTTTAAACAATCCTGGTAACTATAGCGCTGAGGATGTTGCAGTTGCTCAGGAATTGAATGCGTTTAATATTGCTAACCCGTTCCAGTATCCCGACGGCTACTCAATGGTGCAGCTGGGTCGCGAACGTTTCAGGCAAATGTTTAGTGCTACGTACAAGATGGATGTTAAGAACCACCTGTCGGCTTCTATCGGGTTTAAATCTTTGGGTCTTAGGTTGCGTAAGTTTAAAGACGAGATTGCTACGCAAATTAAACCTATTGCTCAGAACCCCGATTATGCGGGGTTAGTGGACGGTAAAACACCTGTGTTGACGGCTGGTTTGCGTCTTATTCAGAAACGTACTGCGGCTCCTGAGGGAACTGTTTTGGCTGCTGCTAGGGCTGACCTCGAAACTCAGGTAGGTAAAATCTTTGATGTTACTGGCGAAGCTGCTGACAAGAGCGAGTTTTTAAATGCTGTCGCGGGTAGTTCTTTGTTGCGCACAGGTGCTGGTTTGGAGCAGCTCAATTCTGTGTTTATGAAACATGCTGTTTTAGGTAAGTCGGGCGAGTTGTCTAGGCTTCCTGAAAGCGGTTCGTTCTTTGATGAAGGTTTGGCTATTAAAGATTCTAAAAAACCTGCTATTCAGGATGCTGCTCGAAAAGTGCTTCCGAGCGGCAGCAAGCAAGAGATTAATGAGATGGCGAAGATGATTGCTGCTTTGGACCAGTGGCGTACATGGGATATTGATAACCCCCGACACTTTATGTTGGCTACGCAGACTGCTTTGTTTGAATTATCTACTAAAGTTTCGTACATCGATAACCTTTTTGATTACGCTAAGAACATTAATCTGGGTACCGAAACTTTGGCAGATGCTAAAAATCTAGGGTTTGTAAAAGTTGTGTCGGAAGGTAAATCTTATTTTGGCGACGTTATCCCAAGCAATATGTATGTTGCTCCTGAGATTGCAGAAATGCTGCAAGCTGTCGACATCGCATTCAGGACTAGCCGCAGTTTGAAGGGCCCTATGGGCGAGTTTACTAACGTGTATTTGGATAAATTGTTGAACACCTGGAAGTACGCTGTAACGGTTATCCGCCCCGGTCACCACATCCGTAACGAATTTGGCAGCCAGTCCCTAAGGTTTTCCGCTTTGGGTGTCTCGAAGTTTATGCTTGCCGAGACTAAGGCTTGGGGTCTTTTGGCTTTGCGTAAAAACTACACAGATGTCGACATGTGGGCCGCTTTGCGAGCTAATGGCGAGGAAGCTATTAAAACCGGTGAAATTCTTTACTCAGGTAAAAAGTTTCAGATTGATGCTGACGATGCGTTTCGCCGTATGGAAGAAAACCTGTTCGATGTGGGCCGTGTTGTTGAAGACTTCTTTGATGAGGAAATTACCCGCAGTAGTTTTAGTCGGGGGGTTGACGTAGCTGCAAACATCGCTACCCTTACTTTAGCTAAACGCGGCGGGGTTGTAGAAAAGGCGGCTCTGGGCTTATCCGAGTTTACGGAGCACAAAGCTCGCGCCGCTCACGCTATCCAGGCCATGATGCAAATGGCGGATGGTAAACCTATTGTTCGAGGTATAGGTCAGGTTGCGAAACCTAAAACTTTGGACGAAGCTTGGGACCTAGCAATTGAAAGCGCTCTCAAATACCACCCCAACGCAGCTAACTTGGCAGCGTTTGAGACTAAATTCCCCCGCCGTCTTTTCCCGTTCTACTCTTGGTTTAAGCCTGCAACAGTGGCCCTAGTAGAAGCCAGCATTATGAACCCCGGACGCACCATTACAGCTATTCCCAAGGCTAGCTTTAACCTTGCCATTGCTATGGGTGTCGACCCCCACTCTATGTATTACCCATTCCCTGACGACCAAATGTTCCCCAGTTTTCTTACCGAGGAAATGATTGGCCCCCAGTTTGAAATTAACAACAAATACATTTCTGCAAACCCCGGTTTTGCGGCTATTGATGTGTACAACCAGCTGCTAACAAACCCAGCAGAAGGTATCGTGCAAATGATTAACCCGTTTGCTCGGGTACCTATTGAGGTTTTGGCGGGCTCCAGGTTGGGCAGCCAAGCACCTATTCGGGACATGAGTGACTTTATTGATTCATCTATTCCCGGTGTGAACTATGTGTCAAACATTACCGGGCTAAGCGTAACAGGTGGGTTCGAGCCTCAACGACAGGTGGAAAGTGGCAGTAAAACTTTTATGGACCAGCGTATTAGTGCTTTTAACTGGTTGTCTGGTTTGGGTGTGAGAAACTATAGTAGGTCTAGTTACATTAATTTTGCAGAAATCGAGGCCCGTAATGCTGCTTCTCGTGAAAAACAAAGCCAAAGTTTTATAGATTCATTTTTAGGTAGATAAAATGACCCCCGAACAAGCGTCCCAATTTCTTATGGATTACGGCCCAATTATTTGGACCGTTTTTCTTATTGTCGTAATTGTTGCGGCTTTAATAAAGATTTGGCCATTTATCTCTAAGGTTGTTCACACTGTCGACATCATTGCTGAACTGCCGGACCGCTTGGATAAGATAGAGACACGTTTAATGGGTGTCGAACATGAGGTTAAAACTAATGGCGGGTCAAGCATCAAAGACGCTGTAAAAAGAATTGAAGACCATTTAAATAAAATTTAATGTCCCCGCAGCTAGGACGGTAACTGCGAGGACATTCAATGTTATCATAGGGGTTTTGGTTGAAGAAGACCTTTAGTCTCGAAGTAATAGTAGCCATGATTGTAGGCATCTATATCATGGCTTTTGGCGTGATTGCTTGGGCGCTTAACGCCACTATGTAGGGCAGCTACTGTCAGCACAGTGGCTGGCTGCAGCACAAACGTTGCCCCAATGCGTTGGGCCATAGACTTGAGTGCTCCAATAACTTGGACCGCCACAAACCTGCTACCTGTTTGCACCATTTGTTTGCCTTGTCGAAGCCGGTAATCTTCACACACGATTGTTTTAATGGGCTGGTTTGTAGTAGCGGTAAATTTTAATATGTCGTCTAAGTCATACGTAGTGCGGCTAATAAAAGTGCCGTCATCTTCCCAGAAAGCCATGCCGCTGGTTTCTCCGGGGTCTACGCTTATTACCATAAGTTTTGGTCTCTATCTATGCAGTGTGTTTCTGCAAGCTCCGCATCACTATCCATGTATTGGCAGTGGGGGCATTCATAGATAATCATTTCCCGTCCTCCTGTGGAACCCAGTTTTCTACCTCGACAGCAAATCGAACATCGAAGTCAACCTCACCTGTTACGGCGTTGACGTCTTCCATTAATGTTCGTATCTTTTCTATGTATTGGGGTACTACGGATTCCTTAACCTCAAATGTAATCGAGTCGTGGACTTGTAGCAACATACGACACTCCGGTCCTTCTAGCTCTTTGAAACATTTGACCATGATGCGTTCTACGATGTCTGCCCCTCCGCCTTGGATGAGGCTGTTCATGGCTTTGTATGCTTCGTTGCGGTTTTCGAAGTGTCGGACACGCCCAGACCATATCCGTATTTCGCCGGTCTGTTCTACTTTGGCTGTGCATCGTTCGTTTAGCCTGCGGAAGTGGGGGTAGGTGTCGAAGTAGTTTTGTCTGATTTGTTTGGCTGTTGCCTTGTCAACACCAAAGGCGTTCATTAGACGCTGCTCTCCTGCCCCGTATTGCATGGAGTAGACGAGGGTTTTGGTGTCGTGACGGGACATGCCTAGCTGTTTGGACATCTCGGTGAAGATGTCACGCCCCTCGTTGAATACCTCTTTGAGTTCTTGTTCCCCAGCGTATGCGGTTGCGAGACGTAATTCGAGCTGCGAGAAGTCGGCATTGATAAGTGTGTAGCCATCTTCCGGGATAAAGCATTCTTTAACTTTACCGTTCCATTCTTTGTCGGAACTTTTCGGAATTTGCTGCAAATTGGGTTCGGCGCAAGAAAGTCGGCCCGTAGCAGTCCCGTGGAGGCGATAACTGCACCTAAGTCGACCATCGACATCAACCAGGTCAATATAGGGCCTGTATGAGGCGCTGACGGCTTTTTGCCACCCCCGAAACTCCTTAATGAGCTTCGCAACGGGGTTTTCGAGCTTTTCTAGCATCAAATCGTACGCTAACATAGCCTCTTTGTCGAAACTTGGAGCACCAGTCTTCGCACTCTGCTTCACTACCGGCAACCCAAGGTCATCAATCAAAAGTTTTTTCATCTGCTTCGGGCTTGCAGGATTTATCCCCAACTCTTTTTCTATCTGAACCATGCGGTCCTCACCACGCTGCACATACTGCTGAGCAAGCTGCACATCAATACGTACCCCGTGTCGCTTCATCGACAGCAACACACGAATCAGGTCCTGCTTGTGGGGCCACACAACATCCTCGACCTCACGCCACTGTTGCGTGTTGCGCAATAGGTCCCACAACCTCCACGTCAGTACCGCATCAAGTACTGCGTAATCCCACATCTGCTGCCAAGTCGTGTTCTGCCAGCCTGTTTTCTTTTCTTTATCAATTTCTGGGTCTTTGACCTTGCCATCTACCTTGAGGTAATACTGTGCCAGCGAATCTAAGCCCTTGTTGTATGGTTTGTTCTCGTTAATCAAGTGGGCCATAGCCGACACGTCAATGATGTCGGTGTGTTCCGTGTAGATGCCGATTGTTTCGAGCGACAGGATGTCGAATTGGGCGTTGACGAATACTAAGGTATTGTCTCCCTCTAGTGTCTGCTTGAGCAGGCTGAGAACTTCTGCACCGCAATTGTCACCTGTCGGGTGGTTGAAAGGAAAGTAATGACTATACGCTGTGCCGTCTACGACGGCTGCGATGCTGACACCGATACATTTGTCTTCGCCGCTGGCCACACTGAGCCCGGTAGCTTCGGTATCGACAGCAATAACTAAGTTAGGGTTACCTAACTTATCTAGCACGGCTAAGCTTTCCGCATTGATGTCATCAAATTTCAATGTCATTGTCCTTTGCGAACTGGTTAAAGATGTTGCCCAGGTCTGTGGTAAAGCTTAGGTCGTCTGGGTTGCGGGTAATGTTGAATGGCTCGAACGTGGCCCCCAACCTGTTCTTCAGCGTGTCGACTTGCAGCAGGTCCCCATCCACGGTCTTGAGCGACAGCACAAAGTCTACGTCTGTGGTGATGTACGTCGAGCCATACACATCCGACAGTTCCACACCTTTCTTCTGCCCGTCGTTAGGTTTCTTGCGGTTGTGGTGAATCATCAGCATGGCACACGAGTACTTGGCCCGCACCATAGCCAGGTAGTGGATAAGGTTCTTGACTGCTTGCTCGTCCGTTAGTTCTTTGGAGCTGACCTTCTGCAGCGAGTCAATAACCAAGATGTCTGGCATGTGGTCGTTCATTATCTGGTCAAAGAAAACTTGACCCTCGGGCGTGTCGAGGTTGATGGGTGTACCAAACGGCGCGACCAGGAAGTTACGGTTCAGTGTGTTCTTGTCCGAGTAGCCCTTGCCGATGGTGGCCATGAAGTGGTTGAGCGGGGCAGCTGACATCTCCAACGACAGGAACAATACTTTCTTGCTGCCAGCCACGTTGTCCCAGGTAAGGAATTTCTTATCCCCTAAGGCCATGTGCGCCCCAAGAGCGATAGAAAACTGTGTCTTACCAGTACCTGGGTACCCTGTAATAAGTCCGAAGCCTCCCTGGGCCAGGAGGCCTTGCAGTATCCACTCAATCTTGAACTCAGCATCCACGAAATCTTGGTACCCGTAGATAAGTTTCGATTCGCCCATGACTGGCGTAGTTTGGTTGGCCGACTCAATCATGCGTGTCAGGTCAACATTCTGCAGGGCATTGTACCCATGCTTCTGTCGGGCCCTGTTAATAAAATCTGTTATGCGGCGGTCACGGTCACGGCGGTACTTGTACTTACCCCAACGGTCATCCGCATCGTACAGGGCAGCAGCAATGTGCTCGTCAGGCCAGCCAAGCTCAGCCCCC
>Ga0181555_1003479_pt1 | contig 12517 bp, 11 predicted proteins | sample 011ome_15_FD_145601 | JGI IMG/M metagenome (GOLD analysis project Ga0181555, IMG submission 145601) | Coastal salt marsh microbial communities from the Groves Creek Marsh, Skidaway Island, Georgia - 011504AT metaG (spades assembly) | ecosystem: Environmental > Aquatic > Marine > Intertidal zone...
TAGTGTTTGTTCTTGAAAGTTTTATACTTCGATCAACCTCTTCTTGAAGTTGTTGAAGTGTCATCATTGCACGATCCAATCCCTCTTCATGTGATTCCGCAGGGAAAGGATCATTAGCGATATAATCAATCGCTTGTGTTTGCGGAACAGCTCTTCTAATCACAACAGTTTCAGTAGCAGTTGGTATATTACCTGCTGTGAATACAATCGTTCCACCAGAAGCAGAACCTGCACCTGTTACTGTGTAGTGAGTAGTTAAAGTTTTTACTGTTTCAGTAGCTGTCGCATCCCTAATGATAACCTGTAAATCTGTGTCAGCAAAGATCTTGAATGTGTAGTTGAAGGTATCAAGAGTACCATTACCTGCGTATGAGTTCTTTACTGTAGTAGATGATATTGTCATATATTAAAATCCTTTAAACTTAGATGATGGATTAGTCAATAAAAACTGTTGTCCAGAATCTCTTTTCATCTTTCTCTCAATTCTTCTTAAAACTCCTGGAGAAAGAGTTTCCATCATTTGATAACCTATAATATAATCGAATGCACTCTTCAAGTAAAACAAATTAATAAATGGTATATTTCCTGTTACAGTTCTATAAGATTGTTTTAAGGCGGCATCTTTTTTACCTTGTATACCATATTGGATAGCTTGTATTATTTCAGCTGCTGTTCCAGGAACTGGTCCTGCAAAACGACCTAAAAGATCAAAAGCACCTTTAGTTTCTGTAAATAAAAAATCACCATATATACCTAGTCCACCACCTTGAAGTAATGCAGCATAGAATGTTTTTGCTTTTGATGGATCTCTTGGTGTTTTACCTTTTAATAAATCTTTTGCTGTCATTGAAATATATCCTAGTAAAGCACTACTAATAAATATAGATGCTAATCCTAAAACACCTCTTGCTGAATTACCTGCTTTAAAAAATGATATTTCTCTTGATAAACTTTTTTGAATAATGGCAAAAGGAAATGCTTTAAATTGTGCAAAAAATCTAATAGCTTCACCTATACCAGTTCCTGCTAATGTTCCTTGTGTTAATGTTGCTTTAACTCTAGCATCTTGTTCTATAACTGCAAAGGTAGATCTATCTAAAAATATACCAGATATAGATGCTTTAAATTTTTCTCTTTCAATATCTATTTGTCTTTTAGTTAAATTTTTTTTACCAGTTATTTTTTTAATTATATCGTCATCTAATTTATCTAAATTTCTAACAGAAAAAAATTCTCTACCATCATCAGCTTTTTCCATACCTACTTTTCTAATAGCATCCCATTTAACTTCATCTACATTAAATTGTTTTAATAATGTTTTTAATCTTTCATTTAATGAATTAAATTTAACATCTTTATTTTTAGCTAAGTAATTAGCCATACCAAGCATAGCACCTTCTTTTAAACTATTAGTCCACCAATTAAGTAAGTTAGCTTTAAAAAAAGTTCTTTGGATTTTAGTAAATTTTTTATTTAAGTTATCACCAATAGAATATCTTGCTGCTAAATCATAAATCATATTATCTGCAATAAATCCTAATTGTTCTGCAATTTCTCTGTTCTTTTTATTTTTTAATTTTGCTAAACTTCCTAATGCTTCACCCATACCACCTAAAAAAGATCTTCCTTGATACTTCATTTCTGAAGCATATAATCCAACATCTGCCATAGCGGATATAGCTGCAAAACCTAATTTAGACATTGATGCAATAGATCTTGTTATTGCAGACCATTTAGCAAAAGAGAAATCTTCTACTCCATGTATTCTTCCATCTACTACCATTAAAAATTTTTCAAATTTTCCACCAGATATTTTTTCTGTAGATTTTTCTAATTTAACTAATCGTCTTGCAACTAGATCTCTAATTTTTTCAAAATTTTCTTGAGGTTTTGTTCCTAATGTATCCATAATACCAATGTTTCTTCCAGCAACATCAAGTCCAGCAAAAAAAGATTCTTTTAAACTTCCAACACCAAATTTAGAATTATATTGATGCCAAGCATCTGGTGATTTAAAATGTAAAACTCTTTTTGCAGCAGCTCTTTTTGTAACATCATTAGAATTAATTGGTGCATTACGAGAACCAAAAGAATTAATAGCACCATCTGATCTTAAGTAATGATTTTTAATAAGTGAATTATAAGCAAAATCTAAAAACTCATCTCTATCTGCTGTATTTGCAAAAGTTCTTTCTTCGTCTAGCAATGGAGTAACATATTCTTTCCATGCTTTTAAATTTTCACTATAATTATCTGCACCATCTAATATTTTTTTTCCTAAGACTTTAGCTGCATCTCTTACTTTGTAAGCATCATGTGATTGTCTTATAATCCAACCCCAAAGTCTTTCAATATTAGCACCACGATCATTTAATTTTCTTCTAATCATTTCAGAATATTCTTCCATGATTGTAGCCAATTTAACAATATCTTGATTTTTTTCTGTTACTGGTGGTTTAATACCAGTTCTTTGTTCAATAGCAGTTTGTTTTTGATTTAACTCATAAATAGTTCTAGTTAATCTTTGTTCTAAATCTGGAATAGGTTTTCCAAATTCATCTGTGCTTTTAAAGAAAAAATCTTCTAAATTATTTTCTCTAAGTTTTTGATTAAAACCCGCAATTAATTGTCTTTGCATAGCAAATTGTTGTAAAGCAACAGCAGATCTTGATCCTAATTTTTGTTGATTAGAACCAACTAATATTGCAATTAAACCTTCTTCTGGATTTTCTGGAAATTCTTTTAAAACATATTCTACTGATTCTCTTATCTTAATTTCATTTTCAAAAGCATTTCTTTTATTAATTTTTTTTTGTAATTTTCTTCTTTCTAAAACATCTTTAGCTACATCTGGAACTTTAATATCATCAAGTTTTGTTATTTTTTGTTCAGCTTGTGCTTTACGAATATCATCTAATATCTCATCTGCTTTTAAAGATTTAATAGATGAATCTTTTAAAAGTTTTTCAACACGAATAAAACATTTGTCTTTAGCCATAATTATTTACCATTAACACAATTTATAGCATCAACTATAATATTGTTTATATCTCTTTCTCTTGTAGAAACTTCATCTATTTCATCTTGAGTTGATTTAACTTCTGGATCATCTATAATACCTAATTCTTTTTGTCTTGTTCTAATTTCATTTACTTGAATTTCTAATGCTTCATTATCTAAATCTACTTGTTTAGAAACATTTCTTTCATTACCAATATTTTTTTCTAAAGTATCTAATTCAACTTTATCTGGATTAGAAAATTGTGTATTTGTATTTATTTTTTCTGGAACAACTTCATCTGTTGTTCTTAAACTTGGATCTACTTCAGCAGTTTTTCTAACATCAACTTGTTCTTCTGAAAGAACATCTCCCACAGCTTTTGCTAATAAAGCCTTTTTAGTTTCTGGTTTTGCTTTATCTAATTTCATCATTGTGTCAGCATTTTCTGGATAATATATTTTATAAAGATCTATTTCTGGTTCTTCTGTACTTTTAATTCCTAAATTTTCTCTAGCTTTTCTAACTTTTCTTTTAAAATCTTTTATAGTTTTAATATCTTTTAATTTACCAGCACCAACATGAAGTCCACCGCCAAATAAAGTTCCAAATCCTATATTTAAAAAACTATCTGCAAGATCATAATCTGCTTGTTCTTTTTGTGCAGCACTATAAATAAAAGGTTCAACAACAGCAGCACCCACACTACCTTCAACTGTTCCTCTAACAAATCTTGCTTTATTAAAACCAACAGATCTTGCTAATCTTTGAAATCTAAGTTGTCCAAAAACAGGAATAAAAGAAACACCAATATTAATTGGATCTAAAACACTTGTTCCAAGACCAGTTAAAAATTTTAATGTTCCTGGTAAAAAACCCTGTGGTCCTCTTTGTATAATACTTTGCCTTCTTCTTTCACTTTCTTTTCTATCAACAATAATATCAACAACAGATTGTGGTTCATCTTGATCAAATACTAAACCTAAATCAGAATATTTATTATTTAATTCATCTCTAGGTATTAAAGGTTCATCTTCTTCTCTTGCTCTTTTTTGCGTAGAACTTAATTCATAACTTCTTATAATTGATGATATTGGATTAAACTTCCAAGTATCTTCATAAACAGCACCTAAAGTTTTTTTTAAAGTTGTTGAATAAAGATCATAACCATTTTCTTTTGCATTTTCATTTACATCTATACCAAAAGCTAAATTAGCCATTATCTTTTACCTAATATTTTTTCATTAGAATTAATTATTTTTTTTTGTATACTTTCAGAATAATAAGATCCATAAGATCCTCTTGGTTCTTGCATTTCAGTTTTTTCTCTTATCTTAGGATCTATTGCTATTGAAGAATATGGAACTGTATAACTTATATCATCAAAATTTATTTTTAATGGTACTGACATTTCTTCACCTGTATCTGCATCTACAATAGTCTTTGATAATAAACCAAAAGAACCATCATCAAATTGTATTCCAAAAACAACTCCAGATCCATCAGCAGAATTTATCCATGCACCATTATTTTTAATTTGATATTTCATTTCTTGACTTAATTCTTTATCATCATCTTCAAATGTTGATTTGAAAAGATCTGGATTATATTCATCAATGTAATAAGTTTGAACTATGTCTAATTTTTCTTTAAATTTTTCAACATGGTTATCAGATAAATTTTTTCCATTATATTTTCTTGGTACAAAATAAGTTTCTTCTACATCAAAATTTCCTTTGATTAAATTAATAGCTGACTCAATAGCTTTTTTTTCATTTTGTCCATTAACTAGCATTTCATTTGCAGCATAATAAGTTAATGTATCTTTAATATCTGAAAGTTTATTGAAAGCTACACTTGTATCAAATTGATTTGCTATCATTACTACATTTTCAAATTCTTGTATTCCTTCTTGAATAGCATTTCTTATATCTATTTGTTTGGAAGCTCCTTGATCTTTTAAATATTGATCTAAATTTTTCTTTTTTTCTTCAGAGTCAAAACTCATAAATTTTTTAGTTAATGTTGGATTATCAAAAATAAGAGATAGTTCAGCAGTAACAGGTAATCCATTAGCAGTTAATTGTGCTAAAGCATTAGAACTATAATCTCCAAAATCTACTTCTAAAGATTTCAACATATTTATTTTTTGATTTTCATCTGCAATCATATATTTTGATACAAATTGATTTGATTCAGCTGAACCCATTACTCTAATTAAACTATCATCTTGTCCAAGTTTTTTTTGTTTTTCTACTAATATATTTGTAAGTTCTAATTTTTTTTTAGATTGTGATTCTGGATTTTGATCTGCATCATATTCTTTAATTAATCTTTCTACTTCATCATCAGTTCTATATAAGAAAGCAACAGGATCTTTAGCTAAATCTTCTTTTTTGGAAGATTGAGCATCAATTAAAGCATTTTCAATATCTTGTTTTTCAATATAAGTTAAACCAGAATAATCTTTTTCTCTTATTACTTTAGCAGCTTCTTGATCTGTACTTTGATTTATTTTTTTAATATCATCTGCTGTTTTTAAAATTATTCCATAACCTCTTTTAAATTTATTATAATCTTCTGTAGATAAAACATCTTTAATTAAATCATCATCATAAGGTATAATATCACCATTTTTTCCAGCAGCTTCTATATTTAATATTTGATCTTTAACCTGTGGTAATAAACTTGATTTAGCTTCTCTAATTAATTTGTCTCTTTCATTGAGATCAATATTTATAAATTTATCTTTATTTTTTAAATCTTTTAATGCTTGACTAGGATTTTCAGTAATCATTTGATTAGCCTCAAATATCTCTAATTCACTTGGTATATTTTGTATTAATTTATTGTAATCATCTACATCTATTCTTCCTTTAAAATTATTTTCATAAAGTTCTTTAAGTTCAGAACCAACTAATTGAAAAGCTAATGGATCTTTGTCTAAATATGCTTGAGTTAATAATCTATTTTTTTTAACACTAACTTCATTATCTAATGATTGAAGTATGTTAGTTGATACTCTTGAATTAACTTTAAATATTCCTTTTTGAACTTCACCATAAAAACTATTATTAAATAATGTTTGAACATATTTATTAGAAGCTCTATTTGAAAATGTATTTTTAATTCTTTCAGATTCTGTTTTAACTAATTCAAATGCTTGATCTTTATTATCTAATCTACTTGCTCTATCTAAAGTATCAGTAAATTCTAATAATGCTTCATTTTCTAATTTTAATGCTTCAGTTTTATTTTCAAAATTTTTTTCTTGAATCCTATGTTGCACAACTGCATCTGTAACAGGCTTTAATGCTGAACCTAAAGTTTGTGTTAAAGGAACAGAAACTGTAGCAGTTGTAGAAGATACTTCTGCAGTTGGTCTAGCTTGTGTTTGAAATGTAGGAATTTTAGGCATTATTGATATGCAAGATCTGATGTAAATAAACTTTTACTTGATCCAGCTCCTTGAGTATATGATTTAGTTCCAAATGATGAACCACTTGACATTGTTAATAAAGAAGTTCCTGTACTGGCAATGGTATTAATTTGAGCAAGTCTAGCTTGTTCTCTAGCAAGTTGTCCAGATACTCTAGCAAAACTAGCTTCTTCCATTTTTTTGTTTGCTGCAACTTTAGAATTATATCTCATAATATTTCTTTGTAATTCTGCTTCTCTAGCATTAGCCATAGCAATTCTATATGATGTGCCACTTCCTTGAACAACACCAGATTTAGCTAAGTTTACTTTTGTTGTGCCTTCTAATTGTTCAAATTTTTTATCAAACTGAGCAATATCAAATTCAGTTTGTTTCTCTATTTGTTGTGCTTCTTGTTCTAATACAGCTGCTTTACGATTTTGTACTGCTTGATTATATTTACCAATAGCACCTTGTTGTTGATATTGAGCTGCACCTAAAGCACCTACTACTGCCATTTGCCAACTCATTAGAATAACCTCGCATACATATATTGATCAGAACCATCGAAACCAAATTTTCTCATTAAACCTTCTTCCTGTAAACCTAACCATTTAGCAAATTTTAAACCAGTTGTATAGTCAGCTCTTACAGCAGTTTGAACTCTTTTGATATTGTTTTCTTTAGCAACTCTTGCAAAATCTTTCTTAATAGCTTTAGCAACAAGTAAAGGATGTTGCAATACTTTGTTCGTAGCAATCACCCAACCCTCTGCAACTTGTCCCCAAATGATTTTCATACCTGCTGCAAAGATAGGTTCACCATCAATCATACCAGTAAATGCTAAGTTATCTTGTTCTAAGTTCATTGGGTTACCATCAAATTCCATATCTTTATCCATCAATACATGATTCATTCTTTGCTTCATAATGTATTGACCATGTTCTCCTTTGTATTTAACAATATTTAATATGCTATCCATCGTTAGTTTGTAGTTTAGGATATAGAGATAGTATAGTTAAAGGCAATGGTTGTGTTTGTCTTACAAATATAAAACCATCAGTTTCATAATTACCTCTGAACTCTACTTCCTTATCTCCTGTAAATACATTAACCCCTTCATCCATTTCATCTGCTGAAGATCTAAATGGTATTCGTTCCATATTATTTAAGTCTGGACCAACCTCAACACCAATAGATTCATACAATCGAATTGTTATTTCATATATTCTTTTAGTCTTACTTTGTGATGTACCATTTTGTGAACCTGCATCTATTCTCATGGTTTGTAATAAAGATGTGTATGGCAAACCAACTTTAACTTTTGATGCTGATCTTTCTAAAGTAATCTCACCACTTGAAACTGTTTTGTTTGGATGAGTTGCACCATCAGCTAAGATAGAAACTTCTTGACCTTCAAGATGAGATAATCCAGATATAGTTGTAACTGCACTACCATCATAAGATAATTGTGAATCTAAAAAATTAAATGAAGTATCATCTGTTTCATCAAAGTCATAGTTGTGCATATACTCGATATATCTTTTTGTAGTTCCATCGATTGTTCTTTTTACAATTACCCATGTTTGATATTCAGAATCATCTGTAGGAATTGTAGCTGCACTTTCACAAACTGCATTACCACTTCCAAATGCTCCACCAAATATATGTCTATGCCAAGCAACAACTTGTTGTTCTCTTTGATAAGTAAGTCCAACTAATTGACCATCGTTTCTAACACACCAAATAATTTGATTAGGTTCTTGTTGATACGATAGTTGTTTAAATCCACCTTCTGAAATATGCTCGGCAAGGATAGTAAGATCTGGAGCTATATAACCATCAACATCAAAATTGTAAGCTAGTTCTCTTAATTTTCTTTTAGCTCTTTGTAAAAACAAAGTAGCATTACCAACAGCTAAAGCATCTACATTTGCAGCACCATTGTTAGATTGTTTTTTAATTAATATGTTTGTAGGTGTAATTGCAATATCAGTTCCACCACCACTAACTGCAAACTCACCACCAGCTGTACCAATGATTAAAGTTCTTGTAGCGGTCATAAAACGAATTGCATTAACTTGGTTAGATGCAATGGTATAAATAATTGCATCATCATCTGCTACTGTTCCATGATAATTATCATCCATGTTTTCATAATCACCAGACTTAGAAAAGAATAATGTTTGTGGTTGTGATAATGTTGCAGCGAATACTAATCTTTGTTCAAAGAAGGTTACGCAAGAAGGATGACCTGTAGTATCTGAAAATGATCCTAATGCAAAATCTGTAACTCCACTTGCAGAACCAATATCTGCAAGAACTTCCATATCAACAACAGTTGAAGATGTGTAACCTGTAATTATAATATGACCATCAGTAACATGAACTAATCTTCCAACATCAGTTGATAACCAACCTTGATCGTTATTAACTCCAGTTGTAGATGATAATGTTGCTGTTCCTGTTTGACCTTGATTTGTATGTGATAAAGTTATTTCTGTATCTGTAATATTGTGATCCATAAATGGACCATTAGTAAATTCAACTTCAGTAAGTGTCCAGGCAGTATGACCTGTTCTTGATAGCTTTTGTACTGGATGACTTGGATGACATAAGTACATAACATCAGCAGATTGTGCAAACTTAATATCAAATAGTTCTGCTTCTAAATAAGGTGAACTAATTTCATAAGCTGATCCACCAGATAATATTTGACCATTGTCTTTATAAAATCTTATGTACTGATCACCAAACTCAAGTATGTAAGTTTGTGTTGTACTAAACTCAAAAGGAATAAGTCTTGTTTCTTTTGTAGAATCTTTTACTTCAGCAACAAACTGTGTACCAGATCTTCTTGCTGCACTTCCATGTGGGAAGATAATCATGTTCTCTAATGTCTTACATCCTGTAGGATATTTTTGTAGATCGTTTCTACCATCTAGTCTTGGTGATAATTCACCACCAGTAAAATTGGTTAGTTGTACCGCAACTCTTGCCATAGGTTAGTACCTTGCGTTTATAAATGAAGAAGCTCCAATCACATCTGATTGACCATTATCTGGATTTGTATTTTGACCTTCAGTAGCATCAACAAATCTAGCTTCTTTTAATTTATCTTGAAACAAAGTGTACATATTAGAAGCTGTTGGATTAGATGATGTAATCGCATAAGCAATGTCAGCAGCTAATGCAGCTGATATAGTTTCTCTTAATAGTTCATCATATTGATTTGGATCTTCAATTCTTGCAATGTATTGTATTTTAACTGTAGCATGGTTTGCTACAATCTTTCTACCTTCAATCTTATAATCATAATCATAATTTAAAATAGTTAGAACTCTCAAGCAATCTGCTGGTAAAGTAAACTGATAACTAAAACCCCATGAAGGTGTTGCTACATCTCTTGCAAGTTCAACTCTTTTAATTAAACAATTCCAAGGATGAGATCTAAATAAACTATCTCTAACTTGTGAGTATCTTGCGTTGCAAAGTCTTGCGTTCTTTGAATCTTCTGTAAGTGATAATATGGTTGATGCACCAAGTTGATTTAATGCTCCATTACAAATATCTACTACTGATGCCATATTAATCCTTTATAATATACTTTCTTCTAATTTGTCTATCTTTTTCTAATGCAAAGATCTCTTCTGTAGTTCTTTCGTTCTTTACATCAAAACCATAATGATACTTACCATCATTTTTAAATCTGTCTACTAATACATACCTATAGACATAATCTCCCTTTTTAAAATGTAATACTGTTTTTAAATCTTTTATCTGTTTCATCTGCATTCCAGGCGGCTTCCACTCTCGCTTCCACCGCCTAAAATTCTATACCTTACGCTTCGTACGCTTGGATTTTAACTACTTTTTCTTCTTCCATTCTAGTCGCACCGAATGCAGCAGAATAGTAAACTTGAGTAGCATATCCTTTGTCAGCTCTTTCATCGATTCTAGCAGTTGAATCTTTACCTACTGCTAAACCAATTCCATCACTTACGAAAGCGATACAATCTCTAATTTGAGACGCAACAGCTAATCTGTTAGACACGATGAAATTAAATCCTAAGAAAGAATTTACATCACCTTGTGCTAATGCTTTAACTGTATTGAAATCACTTGAAGTCACTTCAGTAGTTCCTAATAGATCTGTGATCTGTTTAGGAGATACGATGATGTGTCTTGGTAGTGAAGGATCAACATCAGCTAAATCAATGATCTCTTTTGCTTCTCTTAACTTAGCGATAGTCATACCAGTTGTACCACCTTCAGTTATGATTTGACCAGCAGGTAATGCAACCGCAGTACCACCAGCTACACCAGTATCAGCTGAACCAGTAGCAGCAGCAATGATAGCATCATCCATTGCTCTACCCATTGCATAAGCAGCAGCTAATGCGTAAGTAGAAGTTGGATCTACTAACATTCTTACTTTGTCTAGATCATCGATAAGATCAGCAAACTCGTAATCAACCAATGAAACTCTTCTTCTTGAGTGAGGAGTATCAGATTGAGGAGTGTCTGCGTGTCTTGTTGATCTAACAGATGCAGTAACACTTCCTACTTGATCGAAGAAAGCATTCTTACCTGTTACAGATTCTACTCTAACTTTATCTCTTAGAAGAGAACCTTTTTGTTGTGATAGCATTTGGATGTTAGAACTATATTGTTCTACAAATGCTGTTGTTATTTCAGTTGACATAATTGTCTCCTATTATTTGTTAAGTTAATGTTAAACAAAATCAGAGGAGTTCTCAAAAATATTTGGCTTCTCTTGGATTTAAAGTCTTTTAGACTACAAGTCTATTCCTTGTTGTCAGAAAGGTTCTTGCGAATTGTCTTTCTTTTGTTAGGCGAATTTTCATCCGCCTTACAAATCCATTTATAATATTCGTTGCAGATTGGCAAGGGATTTGATTTTTGATTTTCAGATCCACTCTCTACTACAATACGAAGTATTTCTAATTTAAGTTCTTTGTTATCCATTAGTCATCATAGTTCTTAGATTAAATACTTGCTGAACTACTTTGTCGTGATCTGGATGTGCCTTATTCCAATATGGACCATCTCGATCATTAACAATCTTACTTATTTCAGCACTATAATCTATACCTTGAGATACATTTTCAGATTCTGTACTTACTAATTTATCTTCAGACATAAGGTTAGCAATGTTTGCAAAGCCTTTGATAATTGAAGGATGATCGCCTAATCGTGTACCATCTTTTAATTGCATATCTAAAATGTTTGCATCCATGTTTGCTTTAGCAACTGCACCTGCTTTTTTAATATTAGCTTCGTAGTTACCACCCCACTCTTTTCTAAGTTCTTGTTCAGCATTTGCTTGAGCAGTTTCCATGTCTATTTGATTTTGCTGTGCAGAACCTTCCATAGAATTTTTATAAAACTCTAAGATACCTTGAGCTTGTTTATTATTTAAACCAAGCTGATGAGCATTCTCTGCAAACGATTTAACTGCACTTTCATCTAATGGAACAACATCTGATTTAACTTCAAGTTGATATTTATCTGGAGACTCTGGTCTACCAAGTTTATCATAAACTTCATTCCATTGATCGTCAGTTGAATTGTTATTTGGTACTGCAACTTTATCTTGACCAATCATTCTTGTTGCATTGACATAAGATTTAGCAAGAGCTTCTAGCTCAGTAAACTTAGAAATGTTTGGATCATTTCTTAAATCTTCTGGGATTGCTTCTTTCCAAGATTTAGCAACAGTTGGAACTGGTTGCTCTATTTGTGTTTCTTGTGCTGTTGTTTCTTTTGGTGCTTCTGTAGTAGTTTGTGTTGTCTCTGCTACAGGCACAGTTTCCTGTGTTATCTGTTCTTGTGACATAGTTATCTTCCTTTAGTGTTATCATTCTGGAGCATTGATTTAATAAATAGAAGTACACTCCTTTGACCTTCCATGTATGCACTCTCATGACTATCCCCTTTAACATTAGTGGTAGACCAAAAGTGGCATCGCTTTTCTAAATCAGATAAAACTTTTTTACCTTCATCTGATTCAAAAATTTGTTTGTATGCTTCTCTTATTTCTTTTATTTGTTTTTCAAACTGTTTGAGATCACTCATTA
>Ga0181555_1003490_pt1 | contig 12488 bp, 11 predicted proteins | sample 011ome_15_FD_145601 | JGI IMG/M metagenome (GOLD analysis project Ga0181555, IMG submission 145601) | Coastal salt marsh microbial communities from the Groves Creek Marsh, Skidaway Island, Georgia - 011504AT metaG (spades assembly) | ecosystem: Environmental > Aquatic > Marine > Intertidal zone...
GAGAAGCAAGTCGCATTCTGGAAAAGCAAATACTATCAGTGGTTTATTTCCGAACCGCTCAAAAAAGCGGTCCCAAAAGCGGTCCTCTGTCCCCAAAGCTTCTATACAATCGCTATTACCCTGCAAAATAGTTTATCTATGTGCTCAAGCAGTATAATAACATCCAATGCTGACCCTGAACGTCTCGATACGCGCGGGCCGATGGGGTGCATGAAGCGCCAGTCATTCGCAGCGATGGGGATTGATCCCTCGCCATCAACGTCACTCAGATTTCATTAACAAAGTTTAATTAGGCGTTTGCAATTTAAGATGACTTAATGCGAGGTATGATCACCGCGCACAAACGCATTTGAACCGCAGACGGGGGCAGCATGATAGAAACAGCCTTGGGATTGCGTGGTGCATTCACCGCACCACATCGTATGGCCACCAAGATAGGCGCAGACGTGCTTGAATCAGGGGGCTGCGCAATCGAAGCAATGGTGGCAGCTGCAGCAGCCATCGCCGTTGTCTATCCCCATATGAACGGGATCGGGGGCGACGGGTTCTGGATCATCCGCCACAAGGGCAAAGCCCCAGTCGCGATTTCCGCCTGTGGGCAGGCCGCGGGGCTTGCAACACCTGCGTGGTACGCCGCACTTGGGCACACACAGTCGATACCGGCACGCGGCGCTCTTGCTGCCCTTACCGTTCCGGGGACCGTGGGTGGCTGGCAAGCGGCACTTGATCTGCGACTTTGCGGCAATGTCATCCACCTGTCGGATCTCTTATCTCCCGCGATTCGGCTTGCCAAAACCGGGATCGCAGTCACCCGCAATCAAAGCGAAACAACTGCCGAAAAAATCGGTGGTTTACAGACTGTACCAGGCTTTGCGCCGATCTATCTGCACAACAACGCTGCACCCGACACCGGCAGCAAATTGGTTCAGACGGCGTTGGGCAACACGTTGCAGTTCATCGCGGACACCGGCACCAACGCATTTTACCGTGGCGATATCGCAGCCACACATGGCCGTTTCCTTGAGGAACAGGGCAGCCCGCTTCGCTTGGGCGATTTTCACACCTATCGGGCTGAGGTGCAAAAGCCATTAGAAATCAGCACATCTTTGGGCACCCTCTATAACCTAGGTGCGCCAACACAGGGCATGTCGTCTTTGGCGATCTTGGGTATATTTGATCGCTTGGGAATAAAAACCGCAGAAGGTTTTGATCATGTTCACGGTCTGATCGAAGCCACAAAACAAGCGTTCATTCTGCGCAACGCCGAATTGGGTGACCCAGGCGCGATGCGCAGGTCAGCACAAGAGTATCTGAGCCACGCGATCCTCGATGACATGGCGTCCAAAGTTGACATGACGCGTGCCCTGCCTTGGCCACACCAAGCAAAAGCAGGTGATACCATCTGGATGGGTGCGGCCGATAAAAACGGCACGGTCGTTTCCTTTATTCAAAGCGTATTTTGGGAATTTGGCAGCGGCCTTACCTGCCCTGACACCGGCGTTGTCTTTCAAAACCGCGGTGCGGGATTTACTCTTGCCTCTGGTCCAAATCAGCTTGCACCAGGGCGGCGCCCCTTCCACACGCTTAATCCCGCGATGGCGCTCCTGAACGACGGTCGCGTTTTGTCCTATGGCACGATGGGTGGCGAGGGCCAGCCGCAAACACAAGCGGCCGTGTTTAGCCGTCATGCACAATTTGGCACATCGTTGCAAAAGGCGATTAGCGCGCCGCGCTGGTTGCTTGGCAAGACATGGGGCGATGATACGACGAGCTTGAAAATCGAAGAAAACGCTGATCCAGATCTTGTTTCTGCGTTACGTGCGGCCGGTCATAACGTCGAACTTGTTCCCGCCTTTTCAAGCATCATGGGACACGCAGGGGCCGTATCGGTCAGCCAAGATCACCTTTTCGAAGCGGCCTCAGATCCGCGATCCGATGGCATCGCCCTTGCCCTGTAAACGAAACCAACACACCATTAAAAACGGAGCGCGACATAATGGCTGACATAATTTCCTCTCTCATAGCAGCCCACCCCGAAGGGGCTAATGCGATTGGAGCGCCAAACCGCCCTTGGCTGAGTTATGGTGGATTGCGTGATCTGTCCAATCAGGTTGCTCAAAGCCTAAGCATCTTTGGCATTGGCCGTGGTGATCGGGTGGCCATTGTGCTGCCCAATGGCCCCGAAATGGCCACCGCTTTTTTTACGGTGGCCCAAGTGGCAACCACTGCCCCGTTGAACCCGGCCTATCGCGAAGATGAATATGCTTTCTATCTAGAGGATTTACGCGCCAAAGCACTGATTGTCGAAACCGATTACAACGGCCCCGCGCTCCATGTGGCAGAAAAGTTTGGGATAAAGATCATTCGACTGTCTTATGTTGAAACGGATCCTGCTGGTCAATTTACCCTCACGGCCGATGCTGCACCAATCAAAGCGGATATGTCCGACCCTGAACCAAATGATTTGGCGCTGATTTTACATACTTCTGGCACCACGTCTCGGCCCAAGATTGTGCCCTTAACACAGTCCAATCTTTGTGCCTCGGCGCATAATATCAAAGCGGCGCTTGATCTAACGCCACACGATTGTTGTCTCAATGTGATGCCCCTCTTTCACATCCATGGGCTTATTGCGGCGTTATCTGCATCGCTCTCGGCAGGGGCACAAGTGTCATGCACATCGGGCTTTAACGCCTTGCGCTTTTTCTCTCAACTCGATGAAGTACGCCCGACTTGGTACACAGCGGTCCCGACAATGCATCAGGCTATTTTGGCGCGTGCTGAACGCAACAAAGACATAATCGCAAACGCGCCACTCCGCTTTTTGCGGTCATCGTCCGCATCACTTCCTGCCCCTGTCATGAACGAACTGGTCGAAGTCTTTGGCGCGCCCGTGATCGAGGCCTATGGCATGACCGAGGCCACGCACCAAATGTGCAGCAATCCTCTGCCACCACGCTCGCAAAAACCGGGATCGGTTGGTATAGCCGCGGGACCGCAAGTTCGCATCGCCGATGAGGCGCTCGATAAACTTTTGGACCATGGCGCGACTGGCGAAGTTGTGATCTCTGGTCCGAACGTCACCCCGGGCTATGAGGGGAACCCCAAGGCTAATGAAAGCTCTTTTTTCATGATTGATGGCCAGCGATGGTTCAGAACGGGTGATCAAGGCGCCTTTGATAGTGAGGGATATTTATGCCTTACGGGTCGTCTCAAAGAGATCATCAACCGCGGTGGTGAAAAGATCAGCCCCCTTGAAATTGACGCGGTCATTTTGGCGCATCCAGAAATCGAACAAGTGGTTTGTTTCGCAGTGCCCCACCCCAAACTGGGCGAAGATATTGCCGCCGCCGTCGTGTTGAAAGAAGGTTCAAAACTTGACGAACCGGCAATCCGCGACTTTATCGCCCAACAGGTTTCGGCGTTCAAAGTGCCCCGCAGCGTTGTAATTTTGGACGAAATTCCAAAAGGTGCGACAGGCAAGATCCAACGCATCGGCATGGCCAAAAGCCTAGGCATGATAGATTAAGGAACTGCAATGAAAATCTGTATTTTTGGCGCGGGTGCTATCGGTGGCTATCTGGCGGTAAAACTGATAGAGTCAGGCGCGGATGTAAGCATCGTTGCACGCGGCCCGCACCTTGAGGCCATGCGTGAGAACGGTCTTACGTTGATTAACGAAGACGGCACAGAAACAACAGTACCTGCGCGCGCCTCGGATTCCCCCGCAGACTTGGGGGTCCAAGACTATGTATTTATCACACTCAAGGCCCACTCCGTCCCAAGCGTCGTTGAACATATGCAGCCGCTGATCGGCGCGGATACGACAATTGTAAGCGGTGTAAATGGCGTACCATGGTGGTATTTTTACAAGCACGGCGGCGCATATGAAGGAATGCGCTTAGCGTCCGTTGACCCGAATGATGCCCAATGGAACACCCTGCGCCCGGACAGAGTTCTGGGATGTGTGGTATACCCAGCCGCCGAGGTGATCCGCCCCGGAGTTATCAAACATATTGAGGGCAATCGCTTTTCTTTGGGGGAACCTGATGGCACCAAATCAGACCGCGCAACAGCCCTAAGCCAAGCTTTGGCGGCCGCTGGTCTAAGGGCGCCGATCCGGCCACGGATCCGCGACGAGATCTGGGTCAAACTTTGGGGCAACTTGTCGTTCAATCCGATTTCCGCGCTGACACATGCCACGCTTGATGTGATGTGCACCGATCCCGGCACCCGTTCCGTGTTGCGCGGGATGATGACAGAGGCACAGACCGTGGCGGAAAAATTGGGGGTTAAATTCCCGATTGATGTCGAGCGACGCATCGACGGCGGTGCAGCGGTCGGCGCGCATCGCACGTCGATGTGGCAAGATCTGGATGCGGGACGCCCGATGGAAATCGATGCCCTGATCAAAGCGGTGCAAGAACTCGGCAGCCTCACACAGACCCCCACTCCGACGATTGATACAGTCTTGGCCCTCGTACAACTGCGCGCCAAAACCGCAGGGCTGTATTAAGCGGGTCGTGTGGCGCACAAGTCGATCAGCATATTCATGTGTCGATCGTCAGATAAGAGTAACCAGATCTTTTATAAGATCACACCCTCAGATTCCATTACCAGTACCCTTTTTATTCATTACTCTCTCAGCCGTACGCTAAGACCTAAAACCCCCTGGTGTCTTTCCCCAACAGGACCCGCAGGCGCAGAGGGACATTACGCTTATACCGGAAGCTGCCATTGGCACGGCGGAATACATATCGGGGCAGGGCAAGGGGCACATCATCACTCATGGTAGGTACTGTTCCCACTATCCTCAGCGCTTTCAAGTAGAATCACCCACCCGAACCTGACACAATACGCCCCAAATTCGACAAAGAGCTCCTAAAAGCGGTCCCGAAAGTGGTCCAGCGCAAAACTCAGCGCACTGGTTTTGCTTGTTTTTATTAAAATGTCGAGTGAGTTTTGGTGCCCAGGAGAAGACTCGAACTTCCACGCCCATAAGGGCACTAGCACCTGAAGCTAGCGCGTCTACCATTCCGCCACCTGGGCAGGTGTCGTGGGCGTTGTCTTAGTCGTGTCGCGCTGGACTGTCAATTGCGATAATGCGGGGGCCAAATATTTCTTGCTACAAATTTGGTGCGTGCGGTATCGTTATATTTTAATCCCTGAAAGGCTGGGGCATGGAACGTAACGTTCGGGTGTTGGTCGGTACGACCAAGGGTTTATTTATCTTAAATAATTCAGAAAAAGACGATGATTGGGGCGTCTCTGGTCCGCACTGCAATTTATGGCCCATTAATCATGCCATTGCTGATGCGGACACGGGCACGATTTGGGCAGGTGGCGGCGCAGATTGGTCGGGTGCAGGTGTGTGGCGATCAACCGATGTCGGAAAAACTTGGACCCTATGCCAATTGACCAAGGGTCAGATCCATGATTGGGCGGCGTCCGATCCCCAGGTGGCCGCGATGTTTCAGATCGATCCAACGATCACGTTCCCCTATTCGGGTTCTGTTGAAAATGTTTGGGCATTGGCCAAGGTCGGCAATGCCTTGTTTGCCGGAACCAAGCCCGGTTTGTTTTTGGTCAGCCACGATGCAGGGGACACGTGGGAAAGTGTGCGCGGTTTCAACGAACATCCGACAAAGATAGACTGGGCGCCTGGTGCCGTTGGGATGATTTTACATTCGATCGTGTGTGATCCTGATAATCCGGATCACATGTGGGTGGCGGTTTCGGCATCTGGCGTTTTTGCATCCGAAGACGGGGGCAAGACATGGGAACGACGCAATCGTTTGACGAATGCGGCGGATCCGCACGACACCCATCCGGCCGCGGCATGCGGTAATGAAATGGGGCATTGCGTGCATAATATGGTCTTGGCCAAAGACCCCACGTCACAGCGCCGCGTACTGTATCAGCAAAACCATCATGGCATCTACAGCAGTCAAGATGATGGACGCAGTTGGAACGATATTTCTGCGGGTTTGCCATCGCGCTTTGGATTTCCAATCGCGGTTCATCCGACCGATCCGAACAAGGTTTGGGTGATCCCGCTGAATGGCGACATGCAGGGTCGGTTTCCCGTTGATGCAGCTGCAGCTGTTTGGCATTCAGAGGACGCGGGTCAAACGTGGACCGCACAGCGAAACGGTCTGCCGCAAACGGGATGCTATTTTACGGTTTTACGCCAATCAATGGCCGTGGATCACAATGATCCGATGGGATTATATTTCGGAACCAATTCTGGATCGGTTTTTGCGAGCTTTGATCAAGGCCGCACATGGTCCGAAATTGCGCGACATTTGCCGACAATTTGCGGGATTGAAACCATGCTCTGCTAGGGGAATTTGCGAAGATCGGGCGCAATCCGCTTGTTTCGCACCCAGATGAGATGTAAGGAAAACAAAAGACAAATTGCCGAGGTACAGAAATGACAAAGCTCGTCACAATTTATGGCGGTTCTGGTTTCGTTGGACGTTATATTGCGCGCCGCATGGCCCAAGCGGGATGGCGTGTTCGTGTTGCAGTGCGCCGCCCGAACGAGGCCCTATTTGTAAAGCCATACGGTGCGGTCGGTCAGGTTGAACCGATTCTGTGCAATATCCGCGATGACGCCTCGGTTCATGCCGCATTGGTTGGCGCAGATGCTGTGATCAATTGCGTCGGCGTGTTGAACGGCGTGGGTAAAAACAGCTTTGACGCTGTCCAAGCCAGTGGTGCAGAACGGATCGCACGCTTTGCCGCGCAAGAAGGCATTGCAACGATGGTTCACATTTCGGCAATTGGTGCGGATGCCGCGTCCGAGATTGATTACGCCCGTACAAAAGGCGCCGGCGAAGCGGGTGTATTAAAGCACATGCCAAACGCCGTGATCTTGCGCCCATCCGTTATTTTTGGATCCGAAGATGAATTTTTCAATCGGTTTGCAGGTATGGCGAAAAATGCGCCTGTCCTGCCGATTGTCGGGGCAAATACCCAGTTTCAGCCTGTTTTCGTCGATGATGTTGCGCAAGCTGCAGCAAACGCCGCACAAGGACAAGTCGCGGCAGGCACCTATGAATTGGGTGGACCTGATGTGGCAAGCATGCGCGATTTGCTGGTACAGATGTTGTCGGTGATCCGTCGCAAGCGTGTCATCCTGAACTTGCCGTATTTTGCCGCAAACATGATGGCCTTTGGATTTGACATGGTCCAAGCGATTACATTGGGTTTGATCGAAAACAAAGTTCTGACACGCGACCAAGTGAAAAATCTAAAGATTGATAACGTGGTATCTGAGGGCGCAAAAACTTTCGCTGATTTAGGTATCGACCCTGCAAGTATGGCGTCTGTGTTGCCGGATTACTTGTGGTGTTATCGTCCCTCTGGCCAGTATTCCGCGATTAAGGAATCGGCCAAGAATTTACGCGCTTAAAGGCCGATTTGGATGGCCATAGGGATCGTCGTTCTGTGCCTTGCCTATGTGCTAAGCCAATTTTTTCGCAGCTTTCTGGCGGTGATGACAGGTGTCTTGGCCCAAGATGTGGGCGCGACACCTGATGATTTGGCTTTGGCATCTGGTTTATGGTTTCTGTCCTTTTCGTTGATGCAAATTCCTGTTGGCGGGGCGCTTGATAAATTCGGGCCACGTTTGACAGCGGCGGGATTGTTTTTGGTTGGGGGTGCAGGGGGCGCGCTTGTCTTTGCGGTGGCAACTGCGCCGTGGCACATCAGCCTTGCGATGCTCTTGATCGGGATCGGCTGTTCACCCGTGTTGATGGCCTCCTATTTTATCTTTGCGCGGACCTATTCACCCAAGGTGTTTGCCACACTTGCATCGGTCATGATTGGCGTTGGATCGATTGGCAACCTTGCGGGATCTGCACCGTTGTCCATGTTGATCGATGTCATCGGTTGGCGGGCAACAATGGCGGGTCTTGCCCTTGCGGCGGGTTTTATCGCGGCAGGTATCCTTGCCTTGGTCAAAAGCCCCCCGAAAACAGACAGCCAGGAAAGCGGCGGATTTATTGATTTGCTCAAAATCCGTGCGCTGTGGGTCATTATTCCGTTGATGATTGTTCAATATGCACCGGCCGCGGGAATGCGCGGTCTTTGGATCGGGCCATATTTGCGCGACGTCTTTAACGTGACAAGCCAACAGGTTGGGGTCGCCAGTACGATTATGAGCCTTGCGATGATTGCAGGCACCTTTGCCTATGGTCCACTTGATCGCCTGTTTGGAACGCGAAAATGGGTTATTATCGCGGGCAACACAGGCAGTTTCATTGCATTGTGCGTTCTGTTTTTGATGGGCCACATGGAATACTGGATCGCTGTTGCGGCTTTTGCGGCCGTGGGGTTCTTTGGAATGTCCTATCCTATGATGGTCGCGCATGGGCGCAGTTTCGCGCCACCCCATTTAACGGGGCGTGGTGTTACCTTGATGAACCTGTTTGCCATTGGTGGTGCTGGGCTTTATCAGGTGATCACAGGCAGCTTGCAAAAGAACGCGATTGATGGCGGGCACCTGAGCGCAGATATTTATACAAACATGTTGGTATTTTATATCGTTACCCTTGGCCTTGCTATTGTGGTGTATACCAAAAGCCAAGATCGCTTGGATTGATCTAAATACAATTCGAAACTTTCCCTGTCATGCCAATTCGTGTATGACCGCCAAGCCCATAAAGATTGGGCATTAGAAAAGGAGCACCCGTAGATGGGGTATAAAGTCGTAGTCGTTGGCGCCACAGGCAATGTGGGCCATGAAATGTTAAACATCTTGGACGAACGCGAATTTCCAATCACAGAAATCGCAGCACTGGCCAGCCGCAAGTCGTTGGGCACAGAAGTCAGCTTTGGTGACACAACATTGAAAACACGCGACTTGGAAACGTTTGATTTCGCAGGATGGGATATTGCCCTATTTGCGGTCGGATCGGACGCAACCAAAAAGTATGCTCCAAAGGCAGCTGCGGCAGGTTGCGTCGTTATTGATAACAGTTCGCTGTATCGTTACGACCCCGATGTTCCGCTGATCGTGCCAGAAGTGAATGCCGATGCGATTATGGGCTATTCCAAAAAGAACATCATCGCGAACCCAAATTGTTCGACCGCCCAAATGGTTGTGGCGCTCAAACCTTTGCACGACCGCGCACGCATCAAACGGGTTGTGGTGTCAACCTATCAATCTGTGTCTGGTGCCGGCAAAGAGGGTTTGGACGAGCTTTGGGATCAAACGAAATCTATCTATAACCCAGTGACCGAGGTGCCGCCGTCGAAATTCACCAAGCAAATCGCGTTTAACGTGATCCCGCATATTGACAGTTTCATGGAAGACGGGACGACAAAAGAAGAATGGAAAATGGTCGCTGAAACCAAAAAGATCATCGACCCCAAAATCAAAGTCACGGCAACATGCGTGCGTGTTCCCGTGTTCGTTGGCCATTCCGAAGCGGTCAATATCGAATTCGAGGATTTCTTGGACGAAGACGAAGCCCGCGACATTCTTCGCGAATCCCCCGGAATATTGGTGATCGATAAGCGTGAAGATGGCGGCTATATCACCCCAATCGAATGTGTCGGGGATTATGCCACCTATGTGAGTCGCATTCGCCAAGACAGCACAATTGAAAACGGTCTGAATATGTGGATTGTTTCGGACAATTTGCGCAAGGGTGCGGCGTTGAACGCAGTACAAATTGCCGAAGTTCTGGGCCAACGCGTCTTGAAAAAAGGATAAGGTCCTTAAATTAATCCAAAAGAATTAATAAATATAGCCTTTTAAACCAAAAACCCCTCCGTTCGCTCAGATGCGCGGGGGGGCTTTTTTTTGTACCTTAATCTTAACGGTTTTAACAGAATGCTTGCGGTACTCCGCAGCCACGCGAACCCCGCGTGAGAGGTTGGATCGGCCCAGTGTCTATGACACCGCATCCCTTACCTTGGGCACTGGGCTGGTCTAGCATGAAGGGATCCTCATGTTTAGCATAGCGTACAGGTCCTTTCGTTCCCGTATCCAAAAGAAATCTGGCAGATACCACGCGAGCTTGATTAAATCTGGCGAACCCACGATGTGTCGCGAAGAGCTGGAAGCGATTTTTGCATATGAATTTCGCGTTGCGAATGCGGATATTCTGAAGATGAAAGTTTACGGAAAAGACGAGCGCTTCAAATCTGGCCGGATTGTCCAGCTTGGGGTGGAACATGAGCACGCAGCCGAAGACGCGCAGGCGCGAAAGGCGGGCGCGAAATGACGCTTTTGCAACGGGCCCGCTTTAACCGGATGATCGCGCTGACACTTTTGAAATATCGCCCACGCACGAAACGCCCCGACTAAGGACGTTTTTTCTTAGACCGCGATGAATTCTTTGGTTTTCGCGTCGTAAACTTCCAAACCGCCTTCGCCAATGTCTGTCCACAGACCATGCAGCGTGAGCTCTTCTGCATCGACCGCTTCGCGAACGAATGGGAAGGTCAGCAGATTGTTGAGAGATACCAGAACTGCCTTTTTCTCAAGCGCGTGGGGCAATTGATCTTGGTCGTAACGGTCCTTGATCTCTTCATAACCGGGCCGCAAAATATCCATCCAGCGTCCCACGAAGCTGGTTTTTTCTTCCAGCTCGGGGGCGTGCCCTTGGCACATGTCCATACATCCCTTGACGCCGCCGCAATTCGAATGGCCCAAGACGATCACATGCGCAACCTTTAGTGCCGTGACCGCGTATTCCACTGCCGCACTGGTGCCGTGTTGTTCGCCATCTGGGCTGTAAGAGGGAACCAAGTTCGCAATGTTGCGATGGATAAAAAATTCACCCTGATCTGCGCCAAAAATAGATGTCACATGTACACGTGAATCACAGCATGAAATGACCATCGCACGCGGTCTTTGACCTTCGTTTGCTAAACGTCGATACCATGCGCGATTTTCCGTATAATTGGTTGCATGCCATCCATGATACCGTTGTACCAAGTACGCCGGCAGAAGTTTGAAATCATCCATGGTGAACCCCCAGTCAGTCGTATTTTAACCGCAATAGACCGAATTCAATTAGAATTCGAGTGAAAATTGTACCGGCGATAAACCTTTTATCATCCAAAAGGCTGCAGTCTTTCGACAGGTGAGAAAAAGTAGGGACTAACAATGAACGTTTTAACCATTCGTGAACCGATCGAAGCGATCCACATAGATACCAATCGATTAGGACATCATTTGAAACGATCGGTCGAACAGGACGTGTCGGATCATGTGTTTCATCTGGCCGATACCATGGCACAAGCATTAGGCGAGGCGGAAACCAATTTTTTGAACAACCGCTTCGATCGACTTGTATCGACCGTGCAAAAGATTGCGACGCTTGCCGAAATGTGCGGGTTTATTTCTGTGCGCACGGTTGCGGGTGACGTGTCACACGCCGTTCAGCGCAATGATGCGGTTGCCGTCAGCGCAACAGTACATCGCCTTTTAAGGATTGGTGAAAAATCGTTGTATGCGATTTGGGATTTACCCGAACAATTTGTGTAACCCCTTGAAGTGTCTTGATCCATGGGCCAAGATATCAAAAAATCTTGGACCTCTTGATCATGTTTGCACCTTCCTCATCCGACGCAATCCCACTTCTTATTGTGACATCTGACACAGCGCAGGATGTGCTGACGACGTTGCCAGAAACCGCGGCACAATTTGCCAAGGTGCAAGGGTTCAAAGGCGCCTTGGGTCAGGCTGTATTTGCGCCTGACGGTGCAGGCGGTTATGTTGCGGTGATTGGATTTGGAACGGCTGCGACACGCAAACGTGGGCGATTTCATTTGGCAAATGGGGCGCAAAAATTACCCGATGCAACCTATCGATTGGTGACGGATATTCCGACAGATCACCCAGAGTACGAAATTTTGGGCTGGTTCTTGGGTCAATATAGTTTCGATCGATATGCCAAGTCATCAAAGCCTGAACGGCATTTGGTTTTGCCTGACGGGATTGATGCGGATTGGGTGGCACAGATGGTATCTGCCGAATATCTGTGCCGTGACCTGATCAATACGCCTGCAAATGATATGGGCTCACCCGAATTGGAAGCGGCGGCGCGTACGTTGGCCGCCCAACATGACGCGCAGATTTCCGTGATCGAAGGCCAAGATCTTGTCACCCAAAACTTTCCTTTGATCCATGCGGTGGGACGCGCCTCAACGCGCGCACCGCGTTTGATCGATCTGCGTTGGGGAACCCATGGGCCAAAGGTTACGCTGGTGGGCAAGGGTGTCTGCTTTGACACTGGTGGTTTGAACCTGAAACCAAGTTCGAGCATGGGTTTGATGAAAAAGGATATGGGCGGGGCGGCGAATACACTGGCCCTTGCGGCGATGATCATGGGCGCGGGGTTGAATATTCAATTACGACTGTTAATTCCGGCGGTTGAAAATTCGGTATCAGGAAACGCATTTCGTCCGGGTGATATTTTGCCGTCTCGCAAAGGTCTTTCGGTTGAAATCAACAACACCGATGCCGA
>Ga0181555_1003495_pt1 | contig 12476 bp, 10 predicted proteins | sample 011ome_15_FD_145601 | JGI IMG/M metagenome (GOLD analysis project Ga0181555, IMG submission 145601) | Coastal salt marsh microbial communities from the Groves Creek Marsh, Skidaway Island, Georgia - 011504AT metaG (spades assembly) | ecosystem: Environmental > Aquatic > Marine > Intertidal zone...
TAGTGGTTTATGTGGAAAGTGCCACATTTCCATTTTTTGCTCAATACGATGTTCGACCAAATTATATGTTTGTTGAGTATTTAGAGCACATTCAGGAAGTTTCAGCCATGTTGATTGCAGATTATAAGGCAGCATTGTTATTAACTTTCGCCATTATGTTTATAGTTGCCAAAAGCTATTCAAAAAACATCAAAGGGAGATTTCTTCCTTCTTTTGAGTTGTCCTATATTAAAAGAGTCTCACTTTTAGTGCCATTATTATTAATATTCGTTATTGGTATTCGCTCTTCATTTGGACATCGTCCTGCCAATATTTCAGATGCATTGTATTCGTCTAATCGAGTATTAAATGAGGTTACTAAAAATTCTTTATACAGTGTGCTATATGCCGTTTATGCGAATAAATACGAGTCAAATGTTAAAGGGTATGGCTCAATGCCAATTGATGATGCTATTGATAGAGTCAAACACAAGCTTAATATTCAAAGCGATCATTCAGATTATATTTTTAATAGAGCTGTTACAACAAATTTTGTGCAACAGAGGCCTAAAAGTCTAGTTATTTTTATTCAGGAAAGTGTTGGCGCCCAATTTGTTGAATCTATAGGTGGTGAGGCTGGAATAACGCCTAATTTCAACAGGCTATCTAATGAGGGTCTTCTATTTACTGATGCCTATTCAAACGGAACAAGAAGTATTAGGGGCTTGGCTGGCCTGGTTGCGGGTAATTTTTCTGTACCAGGAAAGGGCGTCTTAAAGAGAAACAAGTCGCAACAAAATTTCTTTACCATGGCCTCTTTACTCAAATCCAAGGATTACGAAACTGTATTTTTATATGGCGGAGAATCGAGGTTTGATAATATGAAAAGTTGGTTCTCGGGCAATGGTTTTGATCGAATTATCGAGCAGACTGATTTCGTAGACCCACAATATGTCGGATCTTGGGGGGTTAGCGATGAAGACTTAGTTATTAGGTCTAACCAAGAATTTAGGCAGTATCACAAAAACAATCAAAAGTTTGCGGCAGTGATGTTTTCCACCTCAAATCATGCGCCATTTGACTATCCAGAAGATCAAATTGAGTTGGTAGAAGGAGTTGAGGTTAAGAGTGTTAAAAACGCCATTAAATATGCCGACCATGCCATTGGCAGGTTTATTAAATTGGCACGCCAAGAAGATTATTACAAAGATACGATTTTTGTAATTGTTGCTGATCATGATGTTCGTGTGTATGGCGATGATTTAGTGCCAGTTAATCGTTTTCATATTCCAGCATTGATATTGGGAGAGGGTATCTCTCCAGAAAAATATGAAAAAATTGCCACACAGCCGGATATTCTGGCAACTTCTCTTGATTTAATCGGCATTGATAAATTAAACTATCCTATTCACGGTCATTCTATTTTTTCAGATAAAAAACAAAATATTGCCCTAATGCAATTTAATGATTACTATGCACTCAGAGAGAATAATAAAGTTGCCGTCATTAGGCCGGGAAAAGAGGCTTTAACATTCATCTATCGAGATGAAAAGCTCCACCCAATAGAGCACGATATCGATCTAGAGCAAGATGCACTAGCGTTTATTCTAACGCTTGACCACATCTATAACAACAACTTACACCAATAAAATGTATAAAGTTTTAATAGAAGTTCCAACTTGGTTAGGTGATTGTGTCATGGTCACGCCAGCTATTGAAAATATCGTTAATTTACATCCAGACGCCGACATCACTATTTTCGGTTCCGCTGTTTCAACCAGGGTATTTGAGCACCATCCTAATGTACAGCGCATTGTTATAGATGACAGTAGAAAGCATAAGTCTAGAATCTTCCATCTTTACAAGCAAGCGCGGCAATTAGGTAGATTTGATTGTGCTATTTCATTTCGTCGAACTTTAGCAAGCAAGCTATTTGTTTGGTTTTCCAAGGCAACACTCAAAGGTAATTACAGGCGATATACCAAGCGGGCTATTCATCAGGTTATTAGATACAATGATTTTGTTAATAAAGTGTTTAAAGTAAATACTAGCGCCAGTCAGTTGGCAATCTACAAAAATACAAAACCCGTTAACACTCATAAATCTAATAAAAAATTGTTAGGCATTAATCCTGGCGCCTCTTATGGCAGCGCTAAACGCTGGTATCCTGAAGAATTTGCAACAGTAGCTAGTGAATTATCAGACCAATACGATATTGTTATTTTTGGCGGCCCTGGTGAAAAGGATATTGCAATTGACATTGAGAATTCATTGTCTGAAAAGGGGGTTAAAAATTATCAAAACCTTGCTGGACAAACCTCCGTTTCAGAGCTAATCGAATATATTGCTAGTCTAGATTTGTTTGTCACAGGTGATAGCGGGCCCATGCATGTGGCATCAGCCTTTCAAATACCTACAGTAGCCATATTTGGCCCCACTAAAGATGATGAAACCTCACAATGGATAAATGATAAAAGCGTCATTGTTAAAGAAAATCTTGATTGTCAGCCATGTATGAAGCGCACGTGCCCTTTGGGGCATCATAACTGTATGCAGCTAATAAAAGCTAATACTGTGCTGAAGTCTATAAATCAAATGTTCTCAAATTGAGCCATTTTTAGATATAATAAAATCACAACACACAACACACAACACACAACACAGATGACTAATGATTTCTTAACCAAATGGATTAGCTTTTGGGTTTTTTTATTTAGCGTTTCAGTTTTATCGCTTCCGGGCCACGGCGGCCAATCGGCTATTGTATTGTTATTCACCATGCTTTATGTCGCTATTGCCAAGCGAAACAATCGCCAAGATTTTTTATTGAATAAAGAAGAAAAGTTTTTTATCTATTTGATTTTATTTTGGTTTGGATGGCAATTATTCGGTGTTTTTTATCAACCGTTAGGCTATGAGTTTGAAAGTACAAGAGCCCAGTTAAGAGTAATGGATGACATGTCACGTTGGCTATTGTTGTTACCAGTGTTTTTCTTATTGAGACGTTATTTTGTTGACTGGAAGATATTAGCAATAGGTTTGAGTGTAGGCGTGTTAATTACCGTTTCTGTTGCTCATTATGAAGTTTATTTTTTAAATTTGACCAGGGCTGAAGGTATGTCTGCACACACAATCCCCTTCGCTCAATTAATGGTGGTATCGGATTTATTGCTATGGATGCTAATGATTCATGCCTGGAACAAAGGGCAAAAAATTCTTTCTTATTTTTTATTATTTGTCAGTGTTGTGGCATTTTATGGTTCACTCTTGTCGGTCACGCGTGGCGCGTGGCTTGCTTATGTATTTATGATTCTAATATGGCTTTTATATATAGTAAAAAATAGCCTTACAGACAAAAAGCACCTGCTATCTAGGCCAATTTTGTTAAGGCTTTTATTTGCATTTATTGTGTTTTTTGCTGTTTCTCAAACTGAGCAATATCAAACGCTAAAATCAAGAACAATGCAAACTGTCAACGATGTCTCCAATGGTAATTATCAAGGGGCAAGTTCAAATAGATTGAATATTTACAAAGATGCGATTAGCCATATTGAGAGGCAGCCATTTGGTATTGGCACTCATAACTTTAAACAAATTGACCCAGATGGATACCCATATAATGCTCATAATCAGTTATTAAATGTGTGGGTTGAGAATGGCATTCAAGGTGTGATAAGTTTACTACTGTTAGTTGGATATGCATTTAGATTCTTTTGGAAAAATTTAAGCCACGCTAACGAGTCAGTCAGTATTTATGCTTCATGCGGATTGATGCTTATTGTTAGTTATATAATTTTTTTCCAGTCACAAGTAGTGTTCGACCATCATCAAACATTACTATTTTTTATCTTTTATTTATATCTCTTCTTTGCGCAGATACAGTTTTTAAAAAATAAGTGTGATTAATGGTGATCAAATTCTAAATCAATCAAATAACAAATCGTATGCCCTATAATAATGTGCATTTCCTGGATGCGCGGCGTATCTTCAGCAGGAACCACTAAGTTTACATTGCATAAAGCATTCATTTCACCGCCATCTCGGCCACTAAAGCCAATGGTTTTGCATCCCATTTCTTTTGCAAGCTTTAATGCGCTAATAACATTACCACTACTGCCACCTGTGCTAATGCCAATAGCTACATCTCCTTCATTAGCTAACGCTTCTACTTGGCGGTCAAACACGTGGTTATAGCCGTAATCATTACCGATTGAGGTTAGTGCTGAAGTATCAGTTGTTAAAGCAATAGCAGGCAATCCTTTGCGCTCAACCTTGTATCTTCCAACCAATTCTGCAGCAATATGCTGAGCATCAGCCGCACTACCACCATTACCAAAGATTAAAATTTTTCCACCATTCTGAAGGCTATCAATACATAAATTTGCTGCAATCTCAAGCGGGCCAGCAATGTATTCCAACGTCGCCTGAGCGGTTTTTAAATGTTCATTAAATTCAAATTCAATAATTGATTGCATGATTATTAGCCTTGTTGTTGTATTTTTTGGATGGTTTTGGTGGTACTCTTGCCATCAACAAATTGTACCAGTTTTAATTCGTCAGCAATATCCTGCCCAACCACTTGCTTGCCTTCATAGTCGCCACCTTTAACCAAAACATGTGGTTTAACAGTCTTAATTAAGTCATAAGGCGTGTCTTCATCAAACACCACCACATAATCTACCGCTTCAAGTGCGGCCAGTATGTAGCCTCTATCTAGTTGTGTATTAATAGGACGACCTTCACCTTTAAGTGATGTTACGGACCGATCAGAGTTAAGTCCTAATATCAATACATCGCCATAGCTCTTTGCAGTTTCTAAGTAGCGTACATGCCCTGCGTGTAATATATCAAAACAACCATTGGTAAAGATAATTTTTTTTCCTCTGGCTTTCAATTCATCACTTAGTGTAGCAATCTCACCTAGAGTTTTAATATGTTCATCACTGGTTGATTTGTTAAGGCTTGACTCATATTCAATAATTTCATTTAAAGTGGCGGTGGCAGAGCCGATTTTACCCACCACAACACCTGCGGCGAGGTTGGCAAACTCGACCGAATCATCTATTTGATAATTGCATGCTAGTGCAAAACCTAAAGAAGCAAGTACTGTGTCTCCCGCACCTGTTACATCAAACACTTCTCTGGCGACGGTCGGGTGCGTGCGCAATTTGTCGTCATAAATTGCTACCCCTTGTTCACTAAGAGTAATGAGCGAGACGTCTAAATCGCACTCAGTTTTTAGTTTAGTGATAGCCTTAGCAAGGCTAGCATCATCTTTAATATTTACTTGCATTGCTTCGCTAGCTTCTTTTTTATTCGGCGTTAGTAAAAAAGCACCCCTATATTTTGAGTAATCCAAGCCTTTCGGATCAGCCAAAACCTTTTTGTTGTTTTCGTTGGCAACAGTAATTAATGCACTGGTTAACTCTTTAGTTAAAACACCTTTGCCATAATCTGACAATAAAACACCGTCATAATTCGAAATAATTCGCTTAAATGTAGCTAAAATTTCTTTTTGTGATTTATGGTTAATTTCATCTGTGCTTTCTCGATCGTATCTAACCACTTGCTGTTGTGAGGCAATAATTCTGCTTTTCTTACTGGTAATTCGGTCTTTTTGGGTGATTAAATATTGGGTATCAACACCAATATCGCCAAGTAGTATTTTTAGCTCGTCAGATATTTCGCAACCGCCAATTATACTAATTACATCAACCTGTGCACCCAGTGCGTTGAGGTTGTTAATGACATTGCCTGCGCCACCCAATACGGCACTTTCACTTTTAACATTCACTACTTGTACTGGCGCCTCAGGAGAAATGCGTTCGCACGAGCCCCAAAGGTAATGATCGATCATGAGATCGCCAATGACTAATAATTTGGGCGATTTTCCTTGCAAATCAATCATGAGATATCAGTGCCATGCAAGCGTTTAATATCAGAGATATATGCTTTAATACCTTCTTCTAAACTAACTGTCGGTTCAAAACCCAAGTTGGCTTGCGAGGTGCTAATATCTGCCTGGGTGTGCATCTGGTAGCCATCATAAGGGTTTGGAATGTAATTAGTGCCTAAATCAGTGCCTAGCTCAGTTTGCAAAATATCAGAAATATCTTGAAAGCTTCTTGGATTGCTAGTACCAACGTTATACGTGCCATTCTCCTTAGGGTCGCAAGCCTTAATATTAGCTTGTACTACATCTTCAATATTAATAAAGTCTCTTAAAATCTGATCAGATCCTTCAAACAAGATTGGTGCTTTTTCATCTAATATTTGATGCCCTAGTTGAATCACCATTGATGACGTTTTAGCCTTGTAGTATTCACGTGGACCATACACATTAAAGAATTTTAAACCTACAATGGTCATATTTGGGTTTTCACTACTATAGCGATACGCAATTTGATCCATCATATACTTACTAAATCCATAAGGGTTTTCAGGGTTTTCCTTACCGACAGTTTGTGGTGAAGGTAGGCTGCCATAAGTCGCTGCAGAGCTCGCATATACCATTACCGCATCATCATCCTTGGCTTTGCTTAATAAGTCATAAAAGGAATTAACATTAGTTTGCATAACGATTTCTTGATCATACACACGCGTGTCTGAAATTGCTGCTTGATGAAACATATAATCAAATTTATAATCATTTAATAACGCCAAGTCAGCCTTGTTGTTAATATTGCCACAAACCACATCACCAGTAAAACCAATCAGGTTTTTGTAATGTCCAAAGCTTTGTAAGTTGCCATTAGCAAAGGTTGCCTCACTTCTAAAGCAATCAAATATAACAACCTGTGAATCAGGATAGTTATTTTGAAAATAAAAGGCCAGATTGCTACCAATAAAACCTGCGCCGCCAGTGATTAAAATCGTTTTGTTATTGAAATTGATATTGTTGTATGTCATTATCTTCTGTTGTTTTGTTTGCTATTCTTGCTATGTTAAACAAAAATCAATTAAAGGTACGAGATTCTAATAGATGTTATTTCATTTATTATTTTGGTTTTAATGTAGAATAATGATGATTTTGAACCGTGGTTTTGTATGATAGCTGACATTTCTCGCATTGCAAGTGGACAATTCATTGCGCAATTAATGTTGTTGATATCACTCCCATTTATAACACGCTATTACAACCCAGAAGAGTTCGGTGTGTTTGCTATATTTAGTGCGATTACTTGGATATTAGTCGTGTTTTCTACGGGAAAGATTGAATCTTTAATTATAACCATGCAAAATAAAGAGCAAGCTGTAGCGCTAACTACAGGTGTTTTATTGATTGTGTTAGTCGCCAGTTTAACCATTGTAGTGATTATTGATTTTTTTCTGTCCAATTTTTTAAATGCTTTACTCTCAAGGAATATTCAGAGTCTACCTATATTAGTTGGTATTACCGTATTTTTTACTGGTAGCGCGCAGATACTAAGATACTACGCTACTTACTTGGGTAATTTTTCGGGCCATGGTATGGCTGCTGTATTAAATGCCATAGGAATTATTTCAGTATCCCTAGGATATGCAATTTTTATTGGTGGAGAGTCGCTACCAATTGGCATTATATTAGGGCAAGTTGTTGGTCAAGCGTTATCACTTTTTGTTTTTTTGTTTTATACAGATATTGTAAAAGCGGTATCGTTAAAAATGTTGAAATCCCCGTTTGTTATAGTTTTAAATCAAGCTCGTAAAATACCTGTATTGTTAATAACGCAGTTGACAGCTACTTTGAGTGTGCGAATATCCACCTTGATTATGTCTGCTATCGGCGGCGCAGCTAGTGCTGGTGCCTTTTCAATGTCTGAACGAATTGTTAGCATGCCGACTGGCACTTTTGGTCAGGCAGTTGGTCAAGTAGTGCGTCATAGATTTAGCAAAGAGTATGAAGTTGATAATCACAGTAACACCTTGCCAAGAAAAGTAATTTCACTTACTTTTTTAATGACGTTAATAGGCTATGGGTCGTTGATAGTTCTGGCTGATTGGTTTGTGCCATTTTTTTTAGGTGAGCAGTGGCAGATTGCCATTCCATTTGTTAAAATTATTGCCATTATGGAATTATTTAACTTTGTGTTTTATAGTGTTGAAGATATAGCCATTATCCGCAATAATTTTATTTATCGCATGTGGAGTCAAATAATGCAGCTAGTATCTTTGATAGTGCTGTATGTCGTCGTAGACATGACAAATATCTTGTTGAGCGTTGAATGGGTGTTGGGCTTAATATGCCTTTCTAGAATTTTATTTGTTATCTATGATTTAACCAAAACTTGGTGTGGCGTCGAAAGAAAAGGCGCAATAAATAGATAAATTTATAATTAAACAAGGGTGTGTATTTGATGAATATTGAAACTGTAACTAAAATATTAGATTGTGCACTCTCTGAAAAATGTGATGAAGTATTTGAGCACAATCTTTTGAAAAAAAATCTATTGGTTGAAAGGGTATTGTGTCAGAGTAGCCTTGATCAGCAATATTGCCATGAGAATAAGCAAAGAGCGGATAAGTTTGAGCAACTTATTCAAAATATTGCTAGTTATTGCTGCGAGAATGATATTCGCTATTACCTTCCTAAAGCATATCAGCACTATCCTGACATGGGGCACGATGTTGATTTATTTGTTGACGCTAAAGGCGATATACTAAAAGATTTTATTCATCATTTTAAACTAGCAAAAGACAAAACCAGTTTTTTAAATAAAGTGGCAGGCAAGCGCCCCTATTTATTTAACAATACTATTCCTGTAGAGACACATAGATTTGCTGGTCATTTTGGTGAGTTTAAGCAATTGACAAAATCTTATTACGATAATTTAGTTTTTGAGAAAGGCGTTAATCAATTGTGCGATGAACATAAATTATTAAACCAGGTTGTACAGCGTTTTTATGGGCATTTCACGATTAGATTATCTGACATTGTTTATACTATTAATTTATTGAATAAAGGCATTGATCTTATTGCTATTGAGGCAGAGGCTTCGAGGTATGGTCTTAAAAAAGCTTTGCATGAATACCTGGGTTTTATTTTTAGTAATTTTGGAGATTATATAAAATCAAACGATTATTCAGATTATGAAAATAAAAAATTTGGATATATCCATCTTTCTAAAGACATGTTTGTTATTAGCAAAAACTTTGCATTAAAATTGTTTGTCATTAAGTCTTTAAGCGACTTGACACATTTTAGAGTTTTTTCATTGACAAGATTGGCAACAGCACCATTAGTTTTAATGGCAATGGTTGTTAGAAGAATTTTTAATAAAGGATAGTATTATGTTTTTACCTAAAGTGATCACTTTTTCAGGCTTAGATGGTGCAGGTAAGACAACAGTTATTGACTCATTAAAAGCAGAACTTGAGGGTGCGGGTTTGACGGTTAAGACGCCTACTATGTATGACGACTTGTCTTTTTATGCCACTCTTCGTTCTATAAGGGATGGCTTTAGGAAAATTTTTGGAAAAAGTATAGAGTTGACAAAAGAGGCGGAGGTTGATCCGAACTTCGATTTGCACTCAGACTCTTTGGTTTACAAAGTGGCTCGATCCAAGTGGCTCAAGGCAGCGATATTACCATTAGACACCTTGTCAATTTATTTGTTTCTGATATTGAAAACCAAACGCAGTGATGTGGTTTTGTTGGACCGTACATCATACGATTATATTTTGGATATTTTGCCGAGAGAGCACAAGAAGCTACATGTGTCAATTGGGTTGTTTTTCTCTTTCAAACCTTCTTTGTCAGTTTTTATCAACACACCAGCGCAAGTGTCCTTTAATAGAAAGGGTGAGCATACTGTTGAGTATTTGGAATGGAGAAGTGTTGCGTACACTCAGATATTTGACATGATCAACAATCAGATTGTTATTGATAACTATAATAACAGTGTTGAATATAATGTAGGCGTTTTATTCAAGCAGTTTAAATTGATAAAGAGATAGGTGGCAATCAGGCTGTTGGATTAAGTGAAATAGCACATGTAGGTAAAATGAAAAATGAATATTTAACACCAGCAACACTAAAAGACCTGCAGGCGGAGTTGTTGAGATTATTAAGAATTATTGACAAAGTTTGTATAGAAAACAATATAGAGTATTGGCTAGAGGCTGGAACTTTATTGGGTGCCGTTCGGCACCGGGGTTTTATACCATGGGATGATGATATTGATATTAGTGTACCGGCAGGAAGTTATCTTCAGTTAATTTCTGCTTTGGACTCTGAATCAAAAACCAATGAAGACATATTTCTGTATTACGAGCACAACGATGTTCCGAGAAACGGGTTTGAAAAGTTAGCCACTACTAAAATGATGATGCAGATGAATGGTGTGATGAATGCCTGTTTTATCGACATATTTCCTGCAAGGATAATAAATAAAAATAATAAAGAGAAGGATTTGGATATTATTGTTGCCAACCAATATTTTGATAGCGGGAGTGTTGCCAAAATAGGAGTAGAAGTTGATAAAAAGTATATTAAGAGAAATTTTAAAGATGCTTTTTTAGAAAAAAAGCAGTTTACTCAGTATTATCATTTTGAATATCTCCCCAATTGTAATTACAAAGGGGAGGATGGTATAGTTAAAAGAACAAGTATGGAGTATTATCTTGACATCAATAGTTACTTTTCTTATTCAGATGTGTTTCCATTGCAAAAAGTTATTTTTGAAGGGTTTGAGTTTTCATGCCCTAATAATGTTGAGAATTATTTAACTACTTGGTTTGGTGATTATATGACGTTGCCGCCAAAGTCTCAGCAAGTGGCAAAGCATTCAGACAATCTCTTTTTTTGTAATTCCAATCAATTTGCAAAAGAATCTACAACTGATTATCTAGTTGAGCAATCTAAGAAGTTTTATTATTTTTCTATTCGTAGATTGGTTAAGGATTGGGCTGTTAGAGTTGGAATATTTGAAAAATTAAAAGGGGTTTATTTAGCTATAAAAAAGCTAAAAATTTAATAATAAAACATATTAAATTAATCAAGTAGACTATATGAAATTTTCAGTATTAATGTCAATTTACAAAAGCGAGGATGCGAAGCATTTTGATCGTGCGTTATATTCTATTTGGGATGAGCAGAGTGTTACACCTAATGAGATTGTTTTGGTGCAGGATGGTCCTTTGACTGATGCGTTGTATCAGAAGATTGATAGTTGGAAAAGGAAGTTGGGCGATGCTTTTGTTGTGGTTGTTCTTGCGGAGAATGTGGGCGTTGGTGCTGCTAAGCATATTGGCATAGAAGCGTGTAGCAATGAATTTATTGCGGTGATGGACACGGATGATGTGTCTTTGCCTAATCGATTTAAGAAGCAATTGGCTGTGCTTAGTGCTGGCAATTTTGATGTGTGTGGTTCTTGGGTAGGTGAGTTTGTGGATGATGAGAATGAGATTGTGTCACATAGAAGAACGCCAGAGCAGCATAAGGATATAGTTGCATTTGCTAAGAGTAGGAGTCCGGTTAATCACCCAACAACTATGTACAAGAAGTCAGTAGTGCTTAGTGCTGGAAATTACACTAAGTACAGAACAAGTGAAGATTACAATCTGTTTGTGAAGTTGATAATGGACGGTGCTAAACTTTACAATATACAAGAGCCGTTAGTTAATATGAGGATGGGTAATAGTCAATTATCAACTAGACGCGGTGGTTTGAGCAATGCGATATTTGAGGCGGGCGTACAAAAGGAATTTTATAAAATTGGATTCCTCAATTTTTTTGAACTTGTTAGAAATGTGTCAATTGGTTTTGTATTGCGAATGTTGCCTAATAAGTTGATAAAGATGGCTTTTAAGTTTATTAGGAAATTGTAGGTCTAGTTTATGAGTGATAAGAAAACAGAAAAGAATCGTTATAATAGTGAGGCGCAAAGTGCTTTGGACAACAATAACTTATCTAGTGTAAATAATTTAACTTTGCCTTTGAAAACACCTTACTTCTTTTATCAAAAAGCAATTACCAATCGTGCCAATAGTGACAGCCTAATTTTAGAAATTGGTGCAGGTATGGGTGAGAATACAGAGTTTTTATTGGCAACTGAAGCTAAAGTTTACGCGACTGACATTTCACAAGACTCATTAAATGTTATGAAAAAACGATTTGTCACAGATAGGTTAATCACAAAAATTGCAGATATAGAAAAATTGCCTTTTGAGGATGGTGTTTTCGATATGGTGGTGAATGCAGGTAGTTTGAGTTATGGTGACCATAATACTGTCTTAAATGAAATTTATCGCGTGTTAAAGCCTGCCGGGGCTTTTATTGCAATTGACTCACTTAATCATAATCCTATTTATCGCTTTAATCGTTATGTGCATTATTTACGGGGTAGCCGGAGTTTAAGTGTGATTAAGCGAGCGCCTGATTTAAGATTATTACGCAAATATGAGGGTAAGTTTGGCCAGGCTGAAAATCAGTTTTTTGGCTCTATTTCTTATTTAGTGCCCTTGTTGAATGCTGTGTTTGGTGAGAAAATAACCACTAAAATATCAGATAGAATTGA